>Ga0315553_10003427_pt1 | contig 12305 bp, 13 predicted proteins | sample SalMarSW160140MG_FD_203099 | JGI IMG/M metagenome (GOLD analysis project Ga0315553, IMG submission 203099) | Salt marsh sediment microbial communities from the Plum Island Ecosystem LTER, Massachusetts, United States - Salt Marsh Sediment SW1601-40 ... | reverse complement strand
CCTCCGCCGAGTGTCCGGCGACCTCTACAACGGGATACTCGGTTCCATCGATGTTAATCGATCCGTGGTACACGGAACATGGTCTCCTGCAATGCGGCCTGGGCCGCGCCAGATTCCGACACGATAGTGCCTCACGAACGACCCCGTTGCCATCCGGGGCGCCGGTCGCAGTCGTTGCCCGCGCAAGTCACAAATGAAACGGCCAGATGACTGCCCCCGTCAGCCCGAGGGCTCTTTTCGGCCCTTGCTCGCGTGCTCGTCAAGCCAGCGCATCGCATACTCCCTGATTGCCTCCTCCATATTTGAACGATCGGCGCCCGGCCAATACCACTGCACCTTGGCCGACCGCAACTCGCTTTTGGCGTGGTAGAGCAGGCTGAAATCGGACAGGAAGTCGGGACTGTCCAGCTCCGTGCACATGTCGAACAGGATGTCCAACACCTGGTCCGAGCTTCTTGCCCCCTGCAACATGTCCTCCAGCAGTTCGGCGGCGTAATCTTTGGCCAGGGCCTCGGTGTTCGACCAGTCCAGGCCCAGCTCGGCTAGTGCCTTATCGGCCAGGCGGGTCATCTCGAACTGATTGAACGGCGGCAGCGCGCCGGCCAGCATTCTCAGGTGAGCAGTGTCGTGCCCTGCCTCCAGCATGGCGACAGCCCATTCGACCCACCGCTGATCGATGGATCGATTCAGCGCTCGCCGAGCGAGTATCTCAGTCGTTGACGGCGGGCGGCGCTGCCCGTGCGGCGCCGGACGCCCGGGTTCGTCCCCCACGGCCGCGACACGGGGCGCATCGCGCCGCGACGCTCTCTCCGGTCGATGCTCCCTCCCCGCCAGCGCACGGAGCATCACCCCGGCCAGTATCAACAGCAGGCCGGCCCCGAGGGCAACTGCGTGCTCGACCCCCATCGCTTCGGGAAGCAGCCCGAGCATGAGGGCAAAGCCGACAATGAGGAGCAGCCCGCCACCCAAGATCATGGCGCGCCCGCCGCGGGCGTACACGAACCGAAGACGTGTCGCAGCTTGCTCTTTGTTCTCTCTGTCGCTGTTATGGTTTGACATGTCTGCCCTAAGTTCCGGCCGACCTCTGTCCCACAGACTTCACCGACGCGGAGTCCACGCATTGAATCTGGCGAGTCCTGCCAAAAACAGCACCACCGCCACCGTCAGCGGGATCAGCAAGTAATCGTAAGTGCCCGGAAACACCTTCACCATCAGCAGGCCTGCAACCGACACGGCACCCCCAGCTACCATGAGTCCGGCGCCCGGAACATGCTCAGGTACGGCTGCCCTGCGATGCTCGTCGCGCTTTTGACGGACCCAGGAGTTGGCGACACAACTGCCCAAGTTCTCAACCGTTTTCACGGACCGTGACAAGCTATTGGGTAGGGCCAAGAATTTCGCCAGTCTTGTCTGGTGGGCCTGCAAGGTGCGCCGCAGCTCCAGCTCGAGAACGGCTCTGTACCGTCTCAAGTGTTGTCTATCGTGGCCGACGTCGTGGAAGCATCTTGTCCCGTTGTCGAGTATCAATTGCACCAAGCTCGCCGACTGCGAAACCGAAACTGCATTGACGAGCCCAAGAACGGCCAAGAGGCGAGCGACCTGTTGGCGAGCCGCTTCCAGCACGCGGTCGGGCAGTGCGTCGTCACGCGGACGCTGCACGGGGAAGCGCGGCACCGGTGGGTCATCGCTACCTCCGCAGCGGAACCGCCAGAGTATGTTGGTCATCTCGCCAATTGTGCTCACATGTTCCATGAAAGGCCAACGAGGCTCCCTCGGCCAGAGATTGTCCCAAAGCTGGTGGTCGGGTCCAAGTTCCGTCTCCAGTTCCGTCAGTAAGTCGTCCCAGGCCCAGTCGACGTCTGTCAGGAAGGACCATCGCCCCCGATTGGCATTATGGAACCCATAGAAGTCTGTATGCCACGATAGGGCCCCAGGTTCCTTGTCATGCTTAGCGGCGAGCGTCTTTCGCAGGTGGTGAAAGAGGAACATGGGCGTTTCATTCCATCTGTTCACCGGTTGGCGCTCACTGGCTAGCAGCGCGATGTCGTTTATGCTGACCGCGGGATTGATCTCTCCCGGCTCGACCGCGGCGAAGAAGGCATCATAGAGGCGCCAGCTCAACAGAATTCGGGAATCGCCTGATGCTCCGATCCCGCACTCCGCCAACGAGGAATCGGGCGAGTCCACGGCGCGCCCACACTGCACAGATACGAGGCTCTTCACAACCGAAACCGCAGTGTCTAGCTCTTCTTCTGTGATCGTGCGTTGCATCCCAGCCCCCAGTCGTACCACATGGCTGGAGTATCACCTGGCGCCCTAATACGCCCAGCGGCGCCCAAAAAGAATACACCACCCGGAGCGTCCCCACCAGTGGTGGAGCTTGGAGGCCATTGGCGTCGATTCGTCGCACAAGCTGCCCCGGAGCCTGCAAACCTGCCGGCGAGACTACGGCTCGCCCTGTGATCACTCCCCACCCCTGCTGCGCAACGCTGTTGCTTGGCAAGAATGGGGCACGGGCGAAAAGAGGCGGGTGGTCTTCGACAAGCCTTCGTCCCGAGCTCAGGCCGAGGGGCTCAGACCAAGGAACCCGCCCTACGTGCTAAATATCATCATCGAAAGGTCCTTCGAAGGCGAGGTCGAATTCGCCTTCCGCCAGCATATCGTCAATCGTGGCAAGCAGAACCTCTTCGGTGAATCGCTCGACCACGATCATTCCGGACCCCCACAAGTATGTGCCTGACGCACACTCTCCCGTGGAACGATTCTTGCGAAATAGACTTCTCAAGTTCTCGATCGTGTAAAACGTGGCCGTGTAATGCCTTCCGTCAGGAAGATACACATGGACATCGTCATTGTTATCAATGGGATTGGCCGTGCGAATATCGCGCGGCATCCAGACACGGTAATTGTCGCGGATGATTTCTCTTGTCATTGGTAAAGGTCCCGCAATCCGGCGAAAGGCCAAGAGCCCCTGCGCTTGACTGCCTCGGACTGTCCACGTCTATATTCGCGGATCATACGCCTGCGCGGGCGCCGGTCAAGGCTTCGTCCGGTACGACCCGCAGCCGTCACGACCTGTCCGGCAAATTGCCAAACGTGCTGACTGACCTTCGTCCCGGAACCGCAAGCCTTGACGCGCCCATAACGTGTAGCGTCTAATGTGTCGGACAACATCGTACGTCAGGCTTTGTCCATCTGACGCCGAGCCCAAACGCACGGGGCGCGAGCAATCCACTGTCGACGCCTCAGGAACGGGTGCAGGTGCGGGAGTGAATGGATGGCCCGGGAAGAACAGGTGCTGGTCGTTCATCGCGAGGTCCTGGAGCAGGTAGGCATGTTTCAGGGGCTCATGTTTGATGTAAAGCCATACCTCGACAAGCTCTTCTGCCCCCACACTCCGCGTTTCATGCCCAGGCCGCAGGTGGAAGATGATCCCGCATACAAGCAGCTTATTCCCTACGTGATCATGTCGCATGGTGGCAAGTATCTCAGCTATGTTCGGGGCAGGCGAGCCGGGGAGGCCCGGCTGGTCGGGCACAGATCGATCGGCATTGGAGGGCACATCAACCCTGCCGACGACATGCCTCTGTTTCACACCGATTTCCGCGAGGCCTACTTCGCGGCCGTCGAGCGCGAAGTGGCCGAGGAGGTATGCGTCGAAGCGCCGCACGAGGACCGGGTCGTCGCCTTGCTCAACGACGACTCGACGGAGGTGGGGCGTGTACACTTGGGCGTCGTTCATTACTGGAAGCTGGACGCGGCGAAGGTGAGTAAGCGCGAACAGATGATCACACAGTTGGCCTTTATGACCCCCGCCGAGCTGCACGAGGTGCGAGACAACCTTGAAACATGGTCGAGTCTGTGTCTCGATCACCTTACTGAGATGGAGACATCCGGCGTTTCTCAGGCGCGTAAGGCTTAGTCTCTGTACCCCCCCCGGGGTTCGACTGCACAGTGTGTTCGCATTCCTTCCTGTTCGGATTTCTCTCCGGAAAGCTGGGGCCGAAAGCTGCACCTGCAAGCGGGCGGAGTTCGGCGAGAGCAGGAAAACGTAGTACCGCGACACCATCTCCTGTGCCAGAAGGCACGATGGCTAACTGTGGGTGGCTCAAATCATAGTTGGCACCGTACGTCCGCCAGACATCATGCACTCGCTGCTCGTTGGCCATGCCATGCTTGTCCTTCTGCCTTGGGCCGCCACCACGTCGTCGGGCGTGTCCGCGGCAGTCCCAGGCGCCTAAGACTAGGCAGAAAGCCCACGGCCACAATCTCAAGTGTTTTGCACATGATGCGGAAGTCCAGTCCGATCGACTGCCATCGCGAGTATTCGATGTCGTAGTAAATCCACTCCTGAAAGTCGTGTGCGCCGCGATAGCGCGATCGGCATACCTGCCACAGTCCCGTGATCCCGGGACGAACAGACAGTCTGGCCTCGCGCCAAGCAGGGCAAAGGCGGTTCTCGTTGTCTGGCGAGGGACGAGGACCGACGATGCTCATTTGGCCCAGGAGAACGTTGATGAACTGGGGGACCTCGTCCAAATTCGTTTGGCGTAGCAACTGCCCAACGCGAGTGATTCTGGGGTCATCCAGAATGTCGATGTGCAGCCCATCAACCGCATTCTTGTCTCTGAGTTTCTCTTCAAGTTCCTTGGCGTCGACGGCCATCGTACGGAACTTCAGGCAGCCAAAGATCCGCCCACCTATGGTCTGCCGAGGGTCCACGTAGAACGCCCGCCCACGGCTGTTCAGCTTTATCGCCAGAGCAATAAGGGGGAAAAGCGGTAAGAGAAGCAGCAGCGCAATAGTAGCCAGGATGACATCTGTGGCTCTCTTGAGAATGCGGTATGTTCGGCTTGGCGAGGGAGTGATGAAGGCTTCGCGGTCCTCGGTAAACCCATGTAAAGCCATAGCGGCTCGAGTGCGGCCCGTGCCCGAGCGGGTCGTGATGTGGTTGTTCGATGGGCCCACCACACAGCGGTCCACATGTACGCCCGCCTCAATCGAAGCGCCCGCGAGTATTACGCTATTGCGGACGACACAAGCATCACCGATAACGGCATCGTCGCCGATTGTGCACGGGCCCAAGACGACTGCCCGCGACAGGATCCGCACACGGCTTCCCAGCACCACGGGGCCCCGCAGTAACGCGGAGCTATCGATAGAGACCGACTCGTCAGCCACCACGCGGTCGACTCTCGCGATCCGAACGCTCCGCGGCAGCAGATCACGATGGTATGCAAACGTGTCGGCCTGTAGGCGTACAACGTCTCGGTCACTCCTCAGATCATAGGTCGGCATCGCGATCTTTAGATGAAGCGACCTGAGGCCATCGGTCGCGGCGGCATTCTGGACTTGAGCGAAACCGGCGGGCGTTTGACCTTGGCCAATCTTTCGCAGCATGGTTGCTCGGACGGCAACCATGCGGCAAGGACCGGGTTCACACAACTCGACGGCCAAATCGGTGAGATACTTGCGTGCGATATCGGTGATTTGGCTCGCACGGCCAACCGTTACTTGCTCCTGGTACTGATCCGCGCCGTTGTGAACGTACAGGAACGCCAGGTCCACACCGGACAGCCGATCAAAGAGCTGCGCCAGGAGATCGCTAGGTGGTCTGCCGATCGCTTGTGCGTCTGTCAGCAGTAGCCAACGGTCCCGGCTGGGTCTTCCCAGTCGCCCGATCCCTGGAGGCCAGGCCGAGGCGATACCTCGCCACTTGCCCGAGCCGTCACGGCCGACCATCTCCACGGGGCATCGCAGGTTGCGGCGGGTCACCGATCGGGCCAGATCCAATAGCGTCGAACCCAGCAAGGGGATCTGGGAGATTTGAGCACATGCGGGGCCACCGAGCCCCGTATCGCTGTTCTTCGGGAGAATTACATGGCAACAGGCGAACATATGGTTCCGCCAGTGGTGGTCAGCGTTCAGTCGCTGCTTGATCGGACGTGGGCGCGTTCTCGGCCTCGTGACCGGGCGTGATCAGCAACGGAAGCGCATCAGGCTGTCTGCCGCCTTTCCGTCGATGTCCGTCTTCTCGACCGTAGGCGCCGGCACTGTAGCCATACGCGTAGTACGCGGCAGACCGTGGCATGTTACCGATCACCGCGCCGATGACGTTGGCCTTGGCCTCCAACAGCCTTCGATGGGCTGCCCAGACGGCGCCGCGATCGGAACGATGGGCCAGGGCCGTGCAGATCACCGCGTCGACCGCCCCGGCCCAAACCAAGGCGTCGGCCACCGCCAATACTGGCGGACAATCGACAATGATCACGTCGTAGACCCGATTGGCCTCCTCGATCAGTCTGGTCGCACGCTTGGGCGTCAGCAAGCGCGTGACCCACCCGTTGCCTGGGCTCGTCGGCAGGACGTCCAGGTTGGGTACCACGGAAGCGACCACAAGTTCTTCGAGCGGCTTCTTGGCCAACAGGGCCCGCCCGAGGCGCTCGTGTCGGGGCAGTTTGAACAACTGCCCGACATCGGGCTTGCGGATGTCGCCGTCGATCAGCAGAACCCGCTGGCCCGTCTCGGTGAAGCTCGTAGCGAGGCTGGCCGCTACGCCCGTCTTGCCCTCGCCGCTACACGCACTGGTCACCGCCAGGCTCTGTGGCATTTTGCCGTTGGCAGATTGCAGGATGTAGTTACGGATGACGCGATAGGCTTCGACGAACTCTTCCCGGTCGACACGCCCCGTCTTGAGATCCTTCAGTCGGGGCACGGTGCCCAGCACACGCAAGTGTCCCGGCCCGGCCACGTCCACGGGTAACTGAACCCGCCTGTCGAGCCGGTCGATGCCCAGCGCAACCCCGACCGCAAGGAAGACCGATGCCATAAGTGCCACCGCCGTGAACTTGTACCGTTTGTCGACCGTCGGACGAGTTGGCGTTGCCGCGTAGGAGGCTACACTGATGCGCCCGGGCCGACCTCGCTCCATCTCCATCTGCCGTAGACGCTGGCTGACTCTCTCGTATTCCTCTTTTGCGGCGTCGAGTTCTTCCTGCAGCGTCTGGATCGCCAAGCCCTTCCTGCCCATGCTGCTCGACTCTAAATCCTTGGCTTTGAGCACTTCCGCCAGCGAGCGCTGGAGCTGCTTGGCGCTCTCCAGTTCCTGTTGAAGGCGCCGCTGGGTGGCGGCGCCATATTCGGCTTGGCGCGATTGCAGTTGCCTATCAAACTGCTTGCTCGCACGGGCTTTCTCATCTGCGTAATCTCGCCGGAGCCCGTCGATTTGCTTCTCGAGCGCCTTGACGAAGGAGTGCTCCTGGGTGAGTCCCCCCGCCAAGCGGGTGCGCCTTCCAGCAACGGCTTCGGCCAACTGCCTTGCCAACGACTGCACCACGGGGTCACCCGTTACATGCTGATCTCTTCGCACGCCCAGTTGCTCAGCCGGCACATCGCTCAGACGGCCCTCTTCCAATTGCGACAGTCTGGCACGAAGGCGCAACTGTTCGATCTCGGCCTCAGCCGATGCGGTAATGATCTTCTGAATGCCTTCGAGGTTGGCGTTCTGTCGGTCGTAGACTACCGTCGTTCCGAACTCCTCTGCCGACGCGCGAATGGCCTCGGCGAGCTGCCTTCGCTTGCCCGTCAAGGCCTCTCGCTCGCGTTCGAGCGAGGCGATGGTCTTGTTTTCTTGCTGACTCTCGGACTTGCCAACCAGGTCCATGTACGCGTCCACCACAGCGTTTACAACAACGGCAACCTCGGACGGATCCGTCGAGACCATCCTGACCTGAATCAGTTGAGTATGGCGGATCAGCCCCACCTCCACCGTGTCGGCCAAGGCACCGATGGGATCCACCGCACGTACCATCCGCGGAAGTTCCCGAACCGTAGGCTGCTCGTTGGCCGCCGCCAGTACGTTTCCGCTTAGCAGCAGTTGTGCCTGGGTATTGAGGAAGCTCGTGTACAGGGGCAAAGGCCGAGATTCCTCCGTCTCATACATGATCCGCGGCACGATGGGCGAGACGCGAATTTTGGCTACGGCTTCGTACTTGGCCTTAACAGCGGTCCAGATGATCCCGCAGAGCACAATCGCACACGGGATGACCAGTGCCGCCGCCAGCCGCCAGCGCCGGCCTAGGGCAGCGCCGATGTCCCACGAGCCCGGCGCCGCGCCGCCGGCATCGTCCCAGACCGGAGGGCGCGTTGCTAAGTCGCCGATGCGCGCGAGTCGTTCAATTTCCTGGGACACCTACTGCCTCCGTTCGCCTTGCGGTCCCTGCAACCGTTGCGGGTCGACGCCACACTTTGCCCCAACCCTCGCTGGCGCCGACTGCTTCAGGGTGTTGCGGGTGCCCGATGAACACGGACATCCGTGGTAAATCTCGCCGTGCCGTCCCGTCAAGCCGTCGCCCCATCGAAGTTCGCGACGCGATGCAAAGAGGGCGCAGTCCATCGCGGCGCCCGTCGCGGTAACACCATCGCCTATCACGGAGTGGCTTACAAAGCAGTCGTTCTCAATTGTGGCGTCGGACCAGAGGACGCTTTCGGTGACCACGGCAGACCGGCCGACCCGACTGCCGGGGCCTACCACTACCGGCCCGACGATCACCGCGCCAGGCTGTATGGATGCTCCGCCCAAAACGGCGGCGGGGCCGTAGATCCGTGCCGAGCCGCTGACTTCGGCATTGGGCGCGACATGGACCGACGGCGCCACTTCCTGCATGGGCGCTAGCGAAAGCCCGAAATGCTCCGGGCAGGTCAATGCCCGTCCCAGAGCGTCAAGATATGTGCTCGTATCGTGCCAGGCGCAGTGGCCTTCCGGCAGTACGAAAGCTTCCACACGCCGTCCGGCCTTCACCATGGCCGGAAGTACCTGCTCCTTGATATCCTGATAACTCGTAGGCTGGATGAAGTCGAGGACGCAGGGATCGAAGATATAGATGCCGGCCGGTTTCAGTGAGCCATCGCTGGGGTTCGTCGTCACCACCACAGTCAGATCCGCGCTGCGCTGGATGTGGCGCGTCAAGATGCCGGGCAGTCGAGTGTTCCAAAGCATGACGATGAACCGATCTCTGCCCAGCTTGTCAGCCACATCGGCTACACACCCGGCAGCGCCCCTTGGCAACTGGTCTTCAACAAGAGCCAGGGCGGCCGCATCCCGGACGCAGCCATCCAACGCCTCGGCAAACAGACTGCAAGTTCCATTGGCGCAGACCCCGACGTCCTCGCAGCCGAGCGCGCGCAATTGATCGACCAGATGCGATGCTGCTGGCCGATCAAACACCGGCCACAGTCCCCTCGGAACGGCCGCTGCCAAACGGTGCTGTGCATACCCGAAGTCGCCTGCAAGCATGACGGCTTTCATTTACGACTCCTGGTGGCCTGCCGCCCTTGGATCCGATAGCCGCAGGCCCCCGCTTGAGTTCAAAGCGCGGAAGCGGGAGGCGTCTCAGCCGGTCCGGAACCGCCGGCCTAGGATGGTATGGATACTGGCTTTTTTGTGCCGGGAAGCCCCACCCAGCCGAATGGCGCCGCCGTGACGGGTGGACGGGTCACTTGGGGACCGCCTAAAATACAAGTGCCACGACGGGGTGGGGGCTTCACCTCCATACCCGTTGTTGGCCCACCAGGGCCGGTCTGAGGATGCGTTGGTGCCGCTCCAGACCGGCCCCGTGCTTGTGGGCTATGTTTGCAACATCTCCTTTCGACAATTGCCAAGCGCCCCGATGTTCCGCACGGGGGCAACCGGCACACGCCTCCCTCGGGTTCCGCGTTTTGCCAAAGGGCGAATCCCGAGCGCCCGACCGTCTCTTGCAGCTCTCCGCACGCAAGAGCAGGTTTTGCTATCCAGCTACGACCTGTGCGCCCCGGTCCGTGAGGTGCAATAATGACGTTTAAGATAGGAAACAACGCCCTACAAAAGAAGACGCCCCGGCCCTGTCGATCACGGGCATCGCGCTACTGCGGGCGCCCGCCACAATAGCTCCGATGCCACCGGCATAAAGCCATCATCCCGACTGGCGCCTTCAAGGCCCTATCGACACAACTCAATGTAAGGGTTAACCCCTGATCTTGTCAAGGACGTGCCTGTGAAATCTTTGCTAGCCAGCAGTTTTCCTTTCGTCAGGCCAACAGGTTGCATACGCCTTCTCCGGGTCGCGCCGCGTCTTTCTCGCTGCAACTCTGTCCCCGCAGTAACGCTGCTTCGAACTCGGTCTGGGGACCCGTGCGGCCGACGGCGGGCTCGCTTCCTCAAACGAGCCTGTAGGAATTCAGATGCTACTTTAAAAGGATTCTTCCCAGCGATGCCTTTAATTGCCTTTGGATTTGGTACTTATGAGAGGTGCGGCAAGGAAAGAAAGACGGTCGACGGAGCGCGTACTAGTACGGTCGTGCGCTGCTTCCGTTCCCAGATCTGCCGTGATGGCGCCGGATCATGTGAACGCGAGGCGGGACGCGACAGCGCAATTAGGGCTTGACGTCGATCCATAGTATTTGGTAACTTCAAGCTTGGCGATCGTATGACGTATGGCTGCTGTCGGCTTCGGAGCGGCACCAACCTCAATTCCCGGGCCGATATGCAGGTGGGTCAGCAGCGGGCCATTCCGCGATAGCTGTCCAGAAAACTGAAGGCGTTGATGTTCGCATGGCGCAGTTCGTGTGCCATGCGGGCGACGGCATCCGAGCTCGTCGCGATAAGCGCCTGAAGGCGTGGCTGTCTGCCAAACGGGAAGGCGGCCTTTCGCTGTGTGGGCAGAGGATGCCAAGGTGGGTGCCGCCGTGGCTCATGCTGCGATTGTGTGACAACCCGGCGATGACGTATCCCGAAGGTATTCGTCTGCGGGATGTGGCTGGAGATTGGCACGTTGCCTGCACGAAGGCGCGAAGAGAAAAGGCGCTGGCCAGGAGCCTCGCGGGGGCCGGGACGGCGTATTTCCTGCCGATGGTCGAGAGAGTGTCCGTGATCCGTCGGCGGCGCTTCAGGTCGCTCGTGCCTTTGTTCAGCGGCTACGCATTCTTTGCGGGCGACGAGCAGACACGGTGGCGCGTTGTGGAGAGCCACCACGTTGGGCGAGTCCTGACTGTCATCGACCAGGACCGACTTCTCTTGGAACTGTCGCATATCGAGCAGGCTTTGGCGTCCGGTGCTCAACTCGATCCGTTCCCCTTCCTTCGCCGTCACGCTCGCTGCCGGGTCCGTTGTGGTGCGTTGGCGGGATTGGAGGGTGTCGTGTCGGTACGTAAGAGTGTGACGCGTCTGGTGCTTCAGGTCGAGATGCTCGGCCAAGCAGCGGCATTGGAGATCGAAGCGTCCCTTTTGGAGCCGGCCACGTAGCGGCCAAACGCGTGTAAGTAGAGGGTTCCCAGTTGGTTGCGCGAAAAGAAACGCGCAACCGACGGGGACGAAGTCCAGATTGATCGAGTGAGTTTTGCGTCCCATGTGATGACGACGAAGCGTTCAGGAACGGCGTGGAGTTCGCACCAAGCCAGTCCGTACATCTTCGTTGTCGGCCAGCCTCTGGTTGGCGCACATCGTCCTGAATCTTCTGCTCGCCGGCACATTCACATCCGGACTGACGTCGGAGGGGCTCGGGTATGGAGTGGTTGCTGACCCGTCTGCTGTCAACCTTAACGCAAGACGAGGCCATCTACTTCGTGGGGGTTCTCAATGAATATATGCGCAGATTTCATCCCAGGGAACATGCCCGATGGGTGATCGGAGGTCTGAATGACGATGTGGCTTGCCTCGTAACCGGTATGATACTCGATCACCTCCATGCAGCTCGCGCATGGCGAGGGGTGGCGGAAGTGACCGGTATGAAATGGTTCCTGACGGAGCTGTTGGCGGCCTTGGCGCAGGACGAAGCCATCTACTTCGTGGGCGAGATCAACGTACACATGTGCAGAGAGCATCCCGACGAATATGCTCGATGGGTGATCGAGGGCCTCCATGACAGTGGCGTTCATCTGTTGACCGATATGATGCTTGACCATCTCCAAGCAACCCGCGCGCGCCACGAGGCGGCGGCGCTTACCGTTCAGAGAAAGCGTGACGTACTTCACCAGATAAGTACGAATTGATCGAGCGGCTGCCTGACGCGCCGGTCGGTGTCTGGCGGGGCTGGCCAACGTCCGGTGAGTAGCGCCTGCCGCAGTCAATCGGGCCCGCCGCATGAAGCCCAACGGCACACATCAGTATGGCGCGGGTCCCTGGCGGCGATGTGATGGCCGAGTCGGCGCATTGCGTGTGATTATTGCATGTCGGCAGTTGGAAGAGGACGTGGTCGAACCCGGGGCAAGCGGATTCGGTGAACAGCCGGTTGAGTAGATTCGTATTGGACGGCGTGCCGCGGCTGGCTTTC
>Ga0315553_10003426_pt1 | contig 12305 bp, 10 predicted proteins | sample SalMarSW160140MG_FD_203099 | JGI IMG/M metagenome (GOLD analysis project Ga0315553, IMG submission 203099) | Salt marsh sediment microbial communities from the Plum Island Ecosystem LTER, Massachusetts, United States - Salt Marsh Sediment SW1601-40 ... | reverse complement strand
TCGGGCTTGAGCCGCTCCAGCAACTCATCTCCGGGGATTACCTCGGCACCGAGGGCTTCTGCATCCAGTGGATGGAGAACCGCGACGAGGTGCTCCGGCTGTACGGCGCGCTGGTCGAGAAGCGGCGGCAGGTATACGCGCTGGTCGCCGAGGCCCCGGTCTCGCACGCGAACTACGGCGGGAACGTGGTGCCGGAGATCGTCGGGCCGCAGAACTTCGCGACGTACTACGTCCCACACTACAACGAGGCGGCGGCGGTGATGCACCGGCGCGGCAAGCTTATCGGGTCGCACCTCGACGGGAACTGCCGGCTGTTCGCCGAGGCCGTCGCCGGCAGCGACCTGGACTACGTCGAGGCGTTCACCCCCGCGCCGGACACGGACCTGACGCTGGCGGAGGCCCGCGCCGCCTGGCCGGACAAGGTGATCTGGATCAACTTCCCGTCGTCCGTGCATCTGCGGCCCGACCAGGACGTCGAGCAGTTCACCGTCGACATGCTGAACGAACTCGACAGCGTCGACGGCCTCATCGTCGGCATCACCGAGGACATCCCGCAAGACCGTTGGCAGGGCAGTTGCCGCGCGATCATGGACGGCCTCGCCCGCCACGCACGCGAGCATCCCGAGCTCTACGGATAGCACCGCATGCCGCCCAACGTCGGTATCTTCGACCTGGTGATGCTGGCGGCGGTGTCGGCGCAGGCCACGATCCTCGCTTACCTGCATCGCCCGCGCTGGAAGGCGCTGCTCTACGTCCTGCCCATTCCCTTCACCACGGCGACGCTGGCGCTCGGGGAACCAGTCGGTCCGACGCACGCCCTCGGCCTGTTCCTCACGTTCTTCTTCCCGTTCGCCACGTGGTGGCTGCACGTCCGCCTGCGCTGGCATATCATCGCATCCATCGCGGCCGCGGCCGTGGCGTACTGCGCGATTGGCGCCGCCGTGGCGACGTCCGTGCCGGTGAACGAACTGACGTTCTGGCTGGCGCTGGCCGCGACGTTCGGCCTCGCCGCCGTGATGCACCGCCATCTGCCGCACCGCAAGGAGCCCGGCCACCGCAGCCCGCTCTCCGTGCCGGTCAAGTTCGCCGTGATGGCCGGCGTGGTCTCGGTGCTCATCCTGTTGAAGCAGTGCCTCCACGGCTTCATGGCGACGTTTCCGATGCTGGGGGTGGTGGCGATGTACGAGGCGCGGCACAGCCTGTGGACGCTGTGCCGGCACGTGCCGGTGCTGATGCTGGCGATGGCGCCGATGCTGGCCGTGTGCCGCGTCGCGCATCCGCACCTCGGGCTGGGCGGGTCGCTCGCCGCCGGCTGGGTCGTGCTGCTGGCCAGCCACTTCGTGCTCCTGCGGCGAATGTGGCGGAAAGCCGCTTGCGTCGAACTGGAGCAGATGTGATGATGACGGCGCGCAGGAGATATGCAGATGAGTGACAAGGTCCGCGTCGGAGTTCTCGGTGGTGGCGGGATTCTGGGCGCCCACGCCCCCGCACTCCGGAACGTCGCCGACCGGTGCGAGGTGGTGGCGGTGGCGGAGCCGCGCGGCGAGCGCGTCGGCCGCATCCGTGAGCTGCTCGGCGACGTCGACATCGAAAACGACTACCGCGACGTCCTCGCCCGCGACGACGTGGACGCGGTCGACATTCTCCTGCCGCATGACATGCACATGCAGGCGACGGTCGATGCCGCCGCGGCCGGCAAGCCTGTCCTGATCGAGAAGGTGATGGCCCGCAACGTGTGGGAATGCGACCGGATGATCGAGGCCTGCGACGCCGCGGGCGTCTCGCTGACCGTCTGCCACGACCGCCGGTATGACGCGCACTGGAAGGCGCTCAAGCAGATCGTCGCGTCCGGCGCGCTGGGCGAGCCGCTTTTCTGGCGGCTCGACCACACGCAGAACGTCGTCCCGCGCACCCCGGGCAACCCGAAGCCGTGGATCGCCAGCATCGACCGGCTGGGCGGCGGCGCCATCATGAGCTGCCTCACCCATCAGACCGACGCGCTCCGCTGGTACGGCGGCGAGGTCAACAGCGTCACCTGCATGAAGAAGACCATCCCCGAACGGATGGAGGGCGAGTCCATCGGCGTCGTCGTGGCCCAGATGGCGTCGGGCGCGCTGGCGGAGCTCACCATCAACTGGATGACGCGCTGCAACGTCGCCGGGAACGGCCTGTGGTACGAGATGGCCCACGTGACCGGACGCGACGGCGAGGCGTACTACATGAGCAACCGGGGCACGTTCGTGCTCATCTACGGCGACGAAGCGCCCGAGTTACCGGTTGGCTTTGAGAGCGGGGCGTCGGCGGCCGGTCGGTCGTTCCGCAAGGTGAAGGTCGAGCCCGAGCGCGGCCACGTTGGCTGCATCCGCGAGTGGGTCAAGCTGCTGCGCGGCGAACCGAACGAGGTCTGCACCAGCGGCCGTGACGTGCGCGGCTCCGTCGAGATCGCCGAGGCCGCCTACCGCTCGGTGGACTCCGGCCAGATTGTCACGCTGCCCATCGAGCCAAGGCCGTGGAGGGAAGCATGAAAGTCGGACTGGACGGTTTCGCACTGCATCCCCTGAAGCTGGACCCGTTCGGGATGTTCGATTACTGCGCCGAGCACGGTTTCGCCGGCGTGTTGTTGAGCGGGGCCCGGGGCCTGAGTGAGACCCTTGACCACGGCGAGTTGATGGCGCTCCGCAGTCGAGCGGACGAACTCGGCCTTTACAGCCACGTCTCCGTGTACCCCACGAACCCGCACCTGTCGGACAAGACCGTGGACCAGGTGGTCGCGGACCTGACCGCGCAGACCGAGGCGGCTGCGGCCTGCGGCTGGCACGAGCTGCACAGCTCGCTCGGCGCGGAGAAGGAGCGCTACGACTCCGAGGTCTCCTGGGCGCAGCAGTTCGCCGACTCAACCGAGGTGCTCAAGGGGGTCGCCCCCGTCCTCCGTGACCACGGCAGCCGCATCAACCTCGAGAACCACGGCGACACGACGACGTTCGAGCTGGTCCGCCTTGCCGAAGAGGTCGGGCCCGACGTCGTCGGCATCTGTCTTGACACCGCGAACCTGCTGGTCTTCGCCGAGAACCCGGTCGATGCGGTCACGCGTGCCGCGCCCTACGTGCACCTGACCCACACCAAGGACGCGATCATCTTCTTCTGCGAGACGGGTTTCCAGCGCCAGGGCCGCGCCGTGGGGCAGGGCTCCATCCCCTGGCAGGAGGTGCTGCCTATCCTCGGCCGGTACAGTCCCGAGTTGCACCTGTCCATCGAAGACCACAAGTGGTTCTTCTATGCGCACATCTTCGACGAGAAGTGGATGGGCGAGCAGAAGGACCTTGGCCGCGACGAGCTGTCCCGCACGGTCCGGATCGCATGGGAGGTGGACAGGAAGATCAGAACGGGAGAGCTTCCGGATCCCGAGGAATACGAGGCGATCCCCTATGCCGACGAGATGCAGCAGCGCCTCGAATCCGGCCGCGACTACCTGAACGGTCTGCTCGAGCGGCTAGGCCTGAAGGGTTGACGCGAGCGTCTCGCACCACTGCGGGTACAGCGCCGCATAGGCGCGTTTCAACCTCGCGTCCGGCGTCACGGTCTTGGCCGGGCTGAGGCCGACGAAGGCGTCGGTGGCTCTCTTGTAGATGCCGGCGCCGATGCCGGCGCCGCGTGCGGCGCCTTGCGAGCCGTCGGTGTCCATCAGCTCGACCGTGGCGCCGATGGCGCTGGCGAAGACCTTCGCGAACAGGTCGCTCAGAAACATGTTGGCGCGTCCGGCGCGGACCTTCTTGATCGTCACGCCCATCTCGTTCATCACGTCCGTGCCCTGTTTCAGCGCGAAGACGATGCCTTCCTGCGCGGCCCGCGTCAGATGCCCCACCCCGTGACGGTTCAGGTCGGCATAGTGAATGCTCATCCCGGTGTTGTGGCCGCCCTGGACGCGCTCCGGTCCGTTTCCGTAAGGGATGATGACCAGCCCGTCCGCGCCGGGCACCACTTTCTCGGCCAGCTTGTTCATGTTCCCGTAGTCTTTGCCCAGCAGTTGCCGCAGCCACCGGTACAGCGCCCCGGTCCCGTTGATGCAGGCGAGGACGCCGTAGCGATTCCGGCGCGGCGGCGCGTGGTTGACGTGTACGAACACGTTCACGCGCGACAGGCGGTCGGGGACGTTCTTGTCCGTCACCGCGTAGATCACGCCGGAGGTGCCGGCGGTGGCGGCCACTTCGCCAGGTTCGAGCACGCCGAGCGACAGTGCGTTGTTCGGCTGATCTCCCGCGCGGTACGTGACGGGCGTGCCCCTGGCGAAGCCGGTCTGCCGTGCGGCAACTGCTATCACCTCGCCCTGAGCCGCGAACGTCGGTCTCACGTCCGCCAGCAACTCGCGTCGAATCCCGTAGTAGTCCAGCACCGGCTCGAGCAGGTCTTGCTTCCCGAAGTCCCACAGGATTCCTTCGGACAGCCCCGACGGCGTGGTGCAGACCTCGCCGGTCAGCCGCGCCGCCAGGTAATCGCCCGGCAGCATTGCTTTATATGCTTCCCTATATACTTTCGGCTCGTGCTGCTTGACCCACGCGATCTTGCTGGCGGTGAAGTGGCCGGGGTAGTTCAACGCCCGCCGGAGGAACTTCGGCCCGAGATCCTTCGCCGCTTGGTCGCCCATCTCTTGGGTCCGGCCGTCGCACCAGATGATCGCCGGACGCAGCGGCCTTATTTTCTTATCGACGAGCACCAGCCCGTGCATCTGGTAGGAGATGCCGATGGCCTCGACGTCCGCCGGATTCACCTTCGCGAGCAGCGCGGTTGAGACGTTGCAGACATGCTTCCACCACACGTTCGGGCTCTGTTCGGCCCAGCCCGGATGGGGAGCGTGGATCTTGAGCTCCGTCGACGGCGACGTGTGGGTCGCTACGACCTCGCCCGTCCCCGCATCGATCAGCGTGCCCTTGACCGACGAACTTCCCGCGTCAAACCCGGCCAGGTATTTCATCGCTTCTCTCCGGTTGGCATTCGACCGTAATGATAGGGCGCACCCACGGAAGGTTCAACAGAAACCCGGCGAGCCGGGTTTTCCCTTTGTCTCCACGGGCACCAGCGGATAACCTGTGTATATGCAGAGCCCCAGAGACGTGATCGACAGCCTCTTGTGCGGGAAGAGAGCCGACCGCGTCGGCGTGCACGACAGCCCTTGGCACGACACGCTCCGCAAGTGGGTCACGCAGGGCATGCCCGCCGACGACGCGGGCAACCCGGTCGACACCGTCGATCACTTCAAGTTCGACATGGCCGGCGTCGGCGGCTGGTTCGACTGGGAGCCGAAGCGGGGCGTCAAGGACGTGCTCGAAGAGACCGACGAATGGACCGTCACCCGCAACGGCGCCGGCGCAGCGTTCAAATACTGGAAACACAAGTCCGGCACCCCCGAGCACATCGACTTCCTGATGACCGACCGCCAGGTCTGGGAGCGGGACTACCGCCCGCACCTGCTCGAGTTGGACCGCAAGCGCATCGATGTCAAAGCGGCGAGGGAGAATCTCGACAAGCGCCGCGCCCAGGGACTGTGGGCCCACTACGGCCACATGTTCATCTGGGAGGTCATGCGGGCGAGCATGGGCGACTACACGATGTACATCTCCCTGGTCGCCGACCCCGACTGGATCCACGATTTCAACCGCGTCTATACCGATTTCTGGAAGGCCCACTTCAAGCTCCTGATCGACGAGGCGGGGAGGCCGGACGGCATCTGGATCTACGAAGACCTCGGCTACAAGGAGCGGCTCATCTGCAGCCCCCAGACCCTCGAAGAGCTGATCTTCCCGTACTACGCCGAACTGGTCGAGTTCTTCCATTCGTACGACCTGCCGGTGGTCTTTCACACGTGCGGTTATACCGAGCCGGCCATCGACCTGATCGTCGAGGCGGGGTTCGACGCGCTGAATCCGATGGAGGTGAAGGCCGGGAACCGCCCGCTGGAGATCGCGGAGACGTATGGCGACAGGCTTGCGCTTGTGGGCGGGCTCGACGCCCGCATCCTGGAGTCGGGCGACCGCGACCTCATCCGCCGCGAAGTGGGCGCGCTCATCGACGGGATGAAGGAACGCGGGACGCGGTACGTCTACGCGTCCGACCACTCCATCTCGACCAACGTCGACTACGAGGACTTCAAGTTCGCCCTCGACGTTTATCGCGAGCACATGTGGTACTGAGGAGGGTACGACCGATGACCCGATCCCGACGCCGGAACAGACCGTGCCGGTGCGCCGTGCTTGGCCTGGCGTTCGCCGTGTTCGCCTTGGGCGCGCCGCGTGCCGTGCTCGGTCAGGCAACACTGACCGAGGGCCCAGCGGTGGTGGAGCAGGGGAGCGGCGTCCGCATCACGTTCGCCGTCTCCGCGCCGGCGGACGTCGAAGTCGCCGTGCTGGATGCGCAGGGCCGGGTTGCGCGCCACTTGGCCGCGGGGGTGGTGGGCAAGAAGGACGCCGCTCCGCCGCTCAAGCCGAGCTCGCTCGCTCAGTCGCTCGTGTGGGACCGGCGCGACGACCTCGGCCGGCCCGCGGTGAGCGGCACATACAAGGTGCGCGTGCGACTGGGCATGCAGGTCGCGTTCGGGCGTGTTGTCGGCGCCGATCCGTATGTCATCGGCGCGCCGCGGTCGCTCGCGACCGACACCCGGGGCAACGTGTACGTGATGACACAGTCATACCGCGCCGGCGACGGCAAGAGCGGCGATCCGAAGTACTTGGGCGATGCGGCCGACTGGCTCGACACCGGGGCCCCTAAGGACAAGAGAAGGCTTGTGTTATGGACCCGCCGGTCCGGCGCCTACACCAAGGAGACCGGCAAAGCCCTCCGCAACGGCCACATCCTGCTCTGGTCGCTGTGGAAGCGGTCGAAGAAATGACCGGGAATGGAGGGAGAGACATGCATAGAATTCTGTGCGCGATAGTGCTATGGCTCATCACGTGTGGCGCTGCCCTTTCGGCGGAGCCGGCCGTTGATGAACTGATCGACCAACTGCTCGACCCGGAGAACCGCACCTACAGCAAGGCGGGCACGGCGCTGGGTGCGATGGGCGACAGGGCCGTCGAGCCGCTCGCCGCACACCTCGACATCACGGACCCGAACCTTCGGCGCCGCGTCATCTACGCACTGGGAAAGACCAAAGCAGCGGCGGCCGTGCCGCACATCGCACGCGTGGCACTGGACCCGGAACGCGACGTATCAAGCTCCGCGCTGTCCTGTCTCTCCGAGTTCGGCGACGCCGGCGTCGAGGCCGTCGTCCAGATGGCCTTCGACCCGGACGAGACCGTCCGCAAGCGAGCGGCCACGTTCGCCACGCACAGGTGGCGCCTGCCGATCGCGCCTGTGAAGGTTGTCACGATCAAGCCCGACGTGCTCCAGGTCGACGGTGGCCTGGTGATCAGCTCGACCGGGCTGATCGCGCGCCCCTATCGTCTTCACGCCGCGGTCGTGCGCAGGGACGGCAAGTGGCGGCGCGTCTTCACCGTGAACGACGTGGTCCTGACCGACCGTGAGGTGCGGGCCGACCGTCTCGAGAAAGAGCGCGAACAAGTTGCCAAAGAGCTGCACCGGCGTGCCGGAAGCCTCGCCCGCAACGGCCTGTGGTTTCAGCACGGGGGCCATGGCTACTACGGCAGTGGCGGCGTGCAGATGCGGCGGTTCCTGGAGCGCATCGCCACGACCGACCTGCCCGAAGCCGAGCGCGCCCGCGCGCTGTATGGCGTGCTGCGGGTAGAGATCCGCATGGCCGAGAAGGTCGCCGTCGCCTGCGTGGCATCCATCCTGCTCAAGCCCGACGCCAGCGCGGCCAGGCGAGCGGCGTTGACGAAGACCGTGCTCACGGACGTGCCGCGTTTCCACCTCAACATGTACGGCGACCACTTCGAGTTGCAGGCCGCGAACGTCTCCACCAAGTACTGCATTGCCAAGGTCGCCCACTACCTGCAAGTCGAGATGGTCGCGAAGCCCGGCCTGCGCGACCGCGTGAGCAATCTCACCATTCGCCTGCGGAAGGCCGACCGCGACACCTTCCTGACGGTGTTCGCCGACCGCCTGACCGCGAACGTGGCCAAGGAGGGCGGACGGTACGTTCTCTCATCGGTCGCAGGGCCGCCGCCGCCGAAGTTGAAGCCGTGGCCCGTCGACTGGTCGTACGAAGGCACGTGGACGTATCTTCGTACGCCCGCTCTCTCCGGCAACAAAGTCATCCTGGGCGCCGGCCACGACGAACTCGTCGCGCTGCACGCCGCAACCGGCAACGTGCTATGGCAGACGAAGGTGCCCCACGCCTTCTGTGGCGCACACGTTGTCGGCGACGTGGCGTACGTCGCCGGCGACGACAACGACATGCACGCCGTCCGCCTGCGCGACGGGCATCTGCTCTGGTCGCACCAGGCGCCCCGCCCGGTGGTCGACTATGGCGGCGGCATGCGAGGGCGACCGAGTCACGGCGTCAGGTTCCTCGGTCTCTTCGACGATGCCGCGCTGTTCCGCTCCGGCGACGGCAACATCTACGCGCTGAACTGCAGCGACGGCAAAGAAGCTTGGCGGGTGAAGAACCCGGTCGACGGGGCACACGCCGCACTGTCGGGCCGCACGCTCTTCTTCACCAGCTCCGCCAAGGCCTGCGCGTTCGACCCGAAGACGCGGCGCACGCTGTGGCTCAAGGACAAAGACAGCTTGCCCGGCGGCCCGCCGTTTGTCACCGGCGGCCGCATCCTCATCGCCGGAAAGGGCAAAGTCGTTGCACTGTCCGGCAAGGACGGGACGCTGAAATGGCGCACCGACACCGGCCGCAAAGGCGGGACGTCCGTGGTGCGGGGCCTCACCCGAGGCCCGCTCGTCGTGCTCGGCGGTTACGGCGACAACCACGTTTACGGCCTCGACCGCAAGGACGGCCGCATCCTGTGGCGGACGAACGTCGATGGCTTCCCCACGAAAGCGGCGGCGTGGCGCGGCACGCAAGTGCTCGTTGTGACCAACGCCGGCACGGTCTGCACCATCCGCGTCACGGACGGGCGGCCGCTCGCCGAACGGGCGCTGGGTGTGACCGGGATGGCCGCGCCCAGGGTTGCCGGCCCGCTGATCCTGGTGCCCAGCCTCGACAAGTCGAAGGCCGGACGCTACGGAAGGGGGGTGGGCGTGCTGACCGCCTACAACGCCGGAGGCGACGCCAAGCCGAAGTGACGACCCGCGCGCGGCGGGGCAGGCCGCTGCCGAGAGCCTGAGGCCTTATCCGGCTCGGTATGGAGCAAAAGACAAATGAGTGTTGCCAAAGACGGCTGGACGCGTGGTGTGGTGATCGCGGTTGTTTGCGCAGTCTGTGCGCTCGTGCTGGCGAGTGCGGGGCCGGCCTGCGGGCAGGCGCGGGTGCGTACGCTGAACGTGACAGTGCCGCGAGAAATCCAGGACGATCTACGCGACCGGGCAAAGCAGTTCGTTCTGTGGGTCTATCCGACGGCGGACGCAGACGCGATTCACAAGGCGTGCTCCGATAGCTTCGTGCGAGAGATTCAGACCGTGCGCGGGTTGACCAGTGTCCTCGGCCCGACCGTCGGTCTCGCGGGCCGGCCGCGGCGTGCCTGGCCGACACGGGCGACCCGGCGGCCATCGGGCCGCTCATCGGCATGCTCGAATCGCCCAAGGCGAAGGCGCTGGCGCTGTTCGCGCTGAGCCGCGCGTTCGACGGCTCGGTCACCACGGCGAGCGAGTACCGGCTCGTTCCGGCTGCGGATGGGAAGATGGTCAAGCGCTCGATCCACCAGCTCCCGCCCGACGCCGACATCAAGGGCGCGTGGGCCGCGTTCTGGAAGGCGAATAAGGCGAAGCACACGTGGGACGGGAAGAAGCACCCGTTCCGCGGCAAGTAGGATTCACCGCGGATTCCCATCCGCCCTCATCCGTGGTGAGTTCTTGATTCGCTGGTCGCCGCCCGTAGAATGACGGGCCAATCTGGACGTGACTTCCGTCTCCGGTCAAGGAGTGAATCGTGGCAGACAAGGTGAAGGTCGGGATGATCGGGCTGCGCGGCTGGGGCAACATCGTGCGCAACGCGCTCAAAGAGAGCGAGGCCCTCGAGCTGGCCGCGATCTGGAGCCGCGACCGGGAAAGCATCGAACGCTCGCAGAGGGAGCTCCCCAGCAAGGTATGTGAAAGCTACGAAGCGCTGCTCGCCGAGCCCATCGACGCGGTGCTGATCATCAACCCGAACTTCGTGCACCTCGAGTATGCGCTCCAGGCGTGCGACGCGGGGAAGGCGATCCTGATCGAGAAGCCGATGACCAACACCGTCGCCGAGGGGAAGCGGATGGTCGCCGCCTTCAAGGAGAAGGGCCTCCTCCTCGCCGTCAAGCATCCGCACCGGTTCAGCCCGGTCATCAAGCATATCCGGGCGATGCTCGAAACGGGCGAGTTCGGCGACGTCCTCTCCTTCGAGTCCTACACGTCCCACGAATCGAGCAAGCACTTCGCGCCCGACCGGTGGAAGCGCGATCCGGAGAAGTGCCCCGCCGCACCCCTCACCCAGCTCGGCGTGCACTACATGGACACGGCGCAGTCGTTCTTCGGCGATCCGGTCTGGGTCCAGTCGCATCACCGCAACGTACTCAAGCTCTCCGACAACGTGGACTGCACGGTGACGACGGCGCAGTTCGGCGACGTGGTCTGCACATTCCACGCCCACTATGTCGTGCCGGGGTACCAGCGGCTCGCGGTGTACGGGACGAAGGCGCTCGCCGTCTCGGAGCGCGAGAGTGGGCTGGTCGTCAAGCGTGAGGGGGCGAGCGAGCTCGAGAAGCCGGAGGTCACCGGCAGCAACGGAGTGCTCGAGTCGCTCGAGGCGTTCGGCCGCGCCATGCAGGGGATCGAGCCGTTCGAGTGCCCCGGCGAGGTCGGGCTCCTCGCCGTCGCCGCGTGCGAGGCCGCCATCAGATCCGCCGCGGAAGGCGGCCGCACCGTTACCATCGCGGAAGTGCTGCAGTAGTCACACCGGGGAAGAGAACTCCGTCTTCAGAAAGGCCCCCCTCCCCGCGCACTACGCCTCATCCACGACGTGCTGATCGCGGATCCAGGACAAGCCTTCCTGCGTCTCGAAGAAGTCGAACCAAAGGTAGTAGAGCGTATCGCCCTCGGCGACGGTCACGGAGTGGTTGCTGCCCAGCGGGACGTGCAGGAGCGTGTTGCCGGTGAGCAGCGCGCTGGCGTCGTCGGCGAAGACGGTGCAGCGGCAGTCGCGCAGGCCGAGGAAGAGTTGCTCGAGCATCGGGTGCTCGTGGCTGGCCACGGCGTCCGGGCCGGTGGTCTCGACCGAGCCCAGGCAGAAGCGCGGGATGATCCCTTCCCGCAGCAGCGTCCGGTTGATTGTCTTGGCGCTCTTGATGCCCTCGAGGTACGTGGGGCAGTCGGCGAAACGTTTGCCGTCGGGCGCCGCGCAATCCGGCCGGTCGGCGACGACGGCCTTGTCCGTTGCGTCGAGAGCCTTGACGATCCGCAGCAGGCGGATCTCTTCGCCCTCGGCCACGTCGATCTCGTACTCCTCCGCATAAGGCAGCCGGGCTATGGACTCGGCGACGAGGTCGAACACAGCCCCGCCGGCGGCAACTGTCCCGCCGCCCGCAAGGCCGATGAGAACGGTGCAGGCGTCTGCGTCGGCCGGCTCCCGCGTGCGGTGGGGGCCTTTGATCGAGACCAGTTCCGTCCGCACGCCCTCGATTTCTCCGGGCAGCAGTTCTTCGCAGAGCATCGTGCCCGGATCGGTGCCGGTCAAGCAGTCGAGTGAGAGCCGTTCGGACCGCATCGACGCCACTCAGAGCTTCTCCAGGATCATCTCGGCGGCCTTCTTGCCGCTCATCAGCATGCCGCCGAAGATGGGGCCCATACGCGGGGCACCGTAGATGGCGTTGCAGGACATCCCGGAGCAGAATACCCCGGGGAAGAACTCGCGCGTGTTCTCGACGATCATCCGCTCGCCGACCTCCGCCCACATCGGTCTCTCGCCGACGATCTTCCCGGTGGGCGTGTTGAGCTGGACGCCGGCCTTGTCCTGGAGGACGTGGGCGATCTCCGCCGCGTGGCCGGTGGCATCGACGACGTACTTCGACCGCATCGTGATGGGGTCCACGTGCAGGCGTGCGACCTCCACCGCGCTCCAGTTGATGACCAGCCCGGTGACCCGGCCCTCGGTCAGCATCACGTCCTCGGCGCTTATGCAGTTGAAGAGCGTCGCCCCCGCCTTGCACGCGGCCGAGCAGAGCGTGGAGACCGCTTCCACCGCGCCGGCACAGAAGTAGCCGTCCTCGTGGGGCACG
>Ga0315553_10003425_pt1 | contig 12305 bp, 10 predicted proteins | sample SalMarSW160140MG_FD_203099 | JGI IMG/M metagenome (GOLD analysis project Ga0315553, IMG submission 203099) | Salt marsh sediment microbial communities from the Plum Island Ecosystem LTER, Massachusetts, United States - Salt Marsh Sediment SW1601-40 ... | reverse complement strand
GCCACATCCCCCTTGATGGCAAGTGGCACACACAGCATAGACATCGGTTCTTGTGTGGTCCCGGGGATGTGCAAGCCTCTCGGATCCCTATGGACATCATTCACCACCTCTGCATTCCCTGTGGCAGCCACTTGGCCAGTAATGCCCTGCCCAATGCCAAAGGAGAAGGCCATCATCTCTTCCGCCTCCACCCCCAGCGCCACAAGGGGCCGTAGCGTCTGCCCATCGGGCTCCAACAAGTAGATACGACCGCCGTCCGCTTGGGTTAGTGCCCTCACCTGGCTCGCTATGATCCCCAACACCTCCTCCAAGTCCAGCGACGAGGCTAGGGCTTGCGCCGTATCCAGGAGCGCCGATAGTTCCTCACTTCGTCTCCACTCCTCCTCATAGAGACGGGCGTTTTCCATGGCCACCGCCAGCGAGTCCGCCAACGTCTCCAGCATCTCTACGTCGCTCCTGCCGAAGGCGCTCACCTCGTCACTCAGCACGTCCAGTACACCGATGACCTTCTCTCCAAGCCTGATGGGCACCGCCACCTCAGAGCGAGTGTCGGGCACCGCTGGGTCGAACAGGTAACGGCGCTCTCGACTGACGTCATTGGCCATCAGTGGTTGCGCGCTTCCGGCCACCGATCCCACAATCCCCTCCTCACCTACTCTGAGCCGGAGACCTTCTCGCGCACGGCATTCTGATTCCACCGATGACGCTCTGAAAGCAGCGTATTCAGACGCTGAGTCGACCTCGAACACATTCACTGCGTAGTATCCGAAGTTCTGGGCCATCAGTTCCACAACCCGCGAGAGGAGAGTGTCCATGTCGAGTATGGCCGTCATCGCTCGGCCCACTTCGGCGATCGTCTCTCTCTCAATTGCGCGACGCCGTTCCTGCTCGTACAGCCGGGAGTTCTCGATAGCGCGGGCGACCTGGCTTGCTATGGCCTCCATGGCCGTGATGTCCGTCTCCGAAAAGACGTTGGCACAGTCACTCGCGACCCCTATCACACCTATTGTCTCACCAGCGACAGTCACGGGCACATCCACCTCGGAGATGATATCCAGCGATTCCACCCCGAAGAAGCGAGATTCCTCACTCGCATCGTTGACCAGATACGGCTTTCCGTGTTCGGCCGCCCATCCCACGGTGCCTTCGCCTATACTCTGGCTGTATCCCACCGGGATGGATTCAAGAGAGGGTCCGGCCGCCGCCTCCAAGATCAACTCATCGCCTCTCACCAAGAAGAAGCCCACCACCTGGTAGCCGAATCCCTCCTGGACAGCCTCCACCACAGTCTGGCAGAGCTGGCTGGACTCCAGGATGGGCGCCAGCCTTTGCCCGACTTTGTTGACAAGAGCCAACTGCCTCGTGCGATGCCTGATCTCCCTTTCTGCCCGTTTGCGCTCGGTGATATCCACGTCCGAGACCAACACACTCGAATATGTCTTCTCGCAGCCAGGGGCCACCGCCCATCTCAAGGCTATGTCGCGGGGCTCGCCCGAAAGAGTTCGCGCGCTCGTCTCTGCATCGAATCGAGTCCGGCCTTGGGCGATGCTCAGTACTTCCTCTTCGAAGATGTCATACGAGCCTTCGGCGAGTACCTGGTCCAGACCTTCCAGCAGTACCTCCTTGCTCTCTGCACCATACAAGTCCAGGGTAGCCTCATTCACGTCGACGATTCTCACCAAGCTCGCGCAGTCGCGAACCACCTCTGGGTGATTCTCGAAGTACTCTCGGAAGTCCCTCACGCCCGAAGCTCGGAGATCCTCCACGTACCTCTTCACCTCCGAGGCATCCTCCTCCCAGAGGGCGACGGGAGAGTTCTCGAACAAGCCACGATACCTGCGTTCGTTGGCCCGCAGTGCATCCTCCGCGCGCTTTCGCCCGGAGATGTCTCGGGCGATCCCCAGGATCACAGAGTCACCCTTCACCTTGACGGGGTATGTGCTGATCTCAACGGTAACGGTCGTTCCGTCTTTGCGGGTCAACACGAACTCGTCGGGCCCGGTGGCTTGCCCCAGAGCACTCCTGGCCAGGAGGGCAGCGGCTCGCGGGAACTGATCTGCCGAGAGCAGTCCTTGTTCCAGGAAACTGCTACCGATCAACTCCTCCCGCTTGTAGCCCACAAGTTGCTCGGCGGCCCTATTTCCATCCAGCAGGGTCCCTCTCACGTCGCTGAGGTAGTAGGCATCTGGCGCATACTCGAACAGTAGGTTGAGGCGTTCCTCGGAATCTCTGAGCTCGTCTTCCGCCCGCTTGCGGTCCGTGATATCCCAGAAGATGCCCAGTATGCCGACTACATTGCCATCGTCATCGCGGACCGGAGTCTTCACCGTGTGAACATGCACCTCCTCCCCCCGCCCGGGATACGTCTCCTCGAAGTCGGCGGTCTCTCCGGACTCCAGGATCTTGCGATCGACAGCCTCGTACTGTTCCGCCTGCTGGCGGGGGAAGAGGTCGTGGTCTGTCTTTCCTTCGATCTCATCCGGCTGGAGGCCTACCTCCCGAGCGAAATCCGCGTTGCAGGACACGTAGCGGGAATCCGCGTCCTTCAGATAGACCATCTGGGGCAGATTCTCGACCAGCGTTCGGTAGGTGTTCTCGCTCTTGTGGAGCGCCTCCTCGGCCCGTTTCCGCGCCGCTATGTCGCGAATCATGACCAGGTCTGCGGTGATTCCCTGCCAGACAGTCTTCGCACCCGCCAACTCCACCGGTACCACGCTCCCGTCCTTCCGAACAAAGCGCGTCTCGTACTGACGCGGAGCCGATTGGCCCTCCAATCGCTTCCTGTAGATCTCGAGAACCGTCGACAGCTCATCGGGATGGACGAGATCTCGAATGCCCATACCCAGCAACTCATCCACTTCGTAGCCTGTGATCTCCGCTACACGCCGATTCGCGTATATGTGTAGTTCACCACTCGTCCCGATGAGAATGCCATCACTGGCATTGTCCGCCAGTGCCCTGAAGCTCCTTTCGCTCTCTCGCAGGGCTCTTTCCGCCTGCCTGCGCTCAGTGATGTCCTGCCCTGACGAGATAGCCCCCACAATGACACCCGTTTCGTCCATGAGAACAGTGTTGTTCCAGGCAATGGTGCGCTCCTCCCCGTCCTTGGTCAGGATGGGATTCTCAAAACGACCGGCTGGATCGAGAGCGCCGTTCATCAGTGAGGCAAAAACCGCCCGCACATCATCCCTAACCCTGTCCGGGAGAAACGCATCGAACCAGTTCCGGCCGACGATCTCATGCTCATCGTACCCGAGAACCTCACAGCCCTTCCTGTTGACAAGCACCACCTCTTCGTTGGAGCCGATGACCACGAACATCACCCCTGCGACGTCGAGGTATTTCTGCGTCTTGTCCCGCTCCTTGCGGGCCTCTTCCTCGGCCCTCCTCTGGCGCTCCTCCAACGACTCTAGTTCGTCAACTTTGTGCCTTAGCTCGAGCACCTCGCTCATCAACTGCTCCCTGGTCATGCGCTCGTCTGTCACAGCTCACACCCCCCAGCGGCGAGATCCGGACCAGGAACCTGCACACTCCTCAGCGTCGGAGCATGCCACTGATAGCCGTCCCGTCCCTTGTCCTTGACATGATACACGGCGATGTCAGCACTCCTGATGAGAGTACCACTATCTGTGCCATGATCTGGGTACTGCGCTACGCCAAGGCTGGTGGTGATCTCCAGTTGTAGATCGCCCACGACAGAAGGGCCCCTGATCGCTGTCAGAACCCTATTGGCGATCACGTCCGCCTCCTCCGAGCGGTCCAGGTCGGGGAAGAGCAAGAGGAACTCATCGCCGCCCATCCGGCACACGGTGTCGCTCTCCCGGAGAGTGGCCGTCAGCCGTTCCCCAACCCTTTGCAGCAGGCGATCCCCCACTGTATGCCCAAGCGTATCGTTGATGTCCGTGAAGCGATCCAAGTCCATCAGCATCACCACGAGCTTGTGACCGTTGCGGTCTGCACGAGCTGTCGCTACCTCCAGGCGATCCTTGAACAGCGCACGGTTGCGCAAACCGGTCAGTCCATCGTGATACGCCAGGCGTCTGATAGTATCTTGGTCTCTCTCACTCTCCACAAGCGCCTCAGCGAGTTGCCGCGCCTGCCTTTCGACACGGTCATGCTGCCTGAGTGTCTTCTGGAAAGCGAAGTCTATGAGTGCCAGCGCCAAGCCTGTCACCACTACCCACTCGATCAGACACTCCCCCGGCGGGACTTCCATCACAGTCAGATAGAATGCCTCCAAGAGGGTGATGAGAGCGACGGTGGCGGCCACGACCCACCGTTTCAGCTGGACTAGCTCGCCTCTAGCGTCGTGACTCTCACCCATGATCCTCGTCCGCTCCTTCAGATCCGGAACCCAGGCATCGAGCCACGCTGTCCAGCACATCAGCCCGGTTGAACGGCTTAGTCAGGTACCCATTGGCGCCCGCCTTCCTGGCAGCCTGGAAGTCGTCGTCCTGGGTCTTGGCCGTCAGCATGAGGACCGGCACGCCCATGGTGCTGGGGTTCGCTCTGATGGCGCGCAGCGTCTCCAAACCGTCCATCTCGGGCATCATGGTGTCGAGGAACACCAGATCCGGGACCTCCTTGGCCATGAGGTCAAGCGCGACTCTCCCGTTCTCGGCGCTCGTCGTCGCATGGCCGGCGGACTCCAGCATGTACGTCACGAGGCGGACCATGAATGGAGAATCATCAACCACAAGGATTCTGCCCATCTACTCTCATCTCCTCTAGCCTTTCTCGGCCACGCCAGACAGGAGCTCCTCAATCCTGTCGTACAGAGTGGGCACGTGGAAAGGCTTGATCAGATAGCCCGCCGCGCCCATACTTATCGCCTTCTCCGCATCCTCTTTCTGCGCACTGGCAGTCACAATCAGCACGGGAATGTCCTTCAAATGCGCATCTTTCTTCAACGCACTGAGGACCTCCATTCCACCCATTTCCGGCATGACCATGTCGAGGAGAATGAGATCAGGGGATTCAGATCGTGCCTTGTCCAGTCCCTGGCGCCCGTCGACAGCCACGAGCACTTCGTACCCCTTGGTTTGAAGTGCGTACCCGATCAAACGCCGAAGGTTTGCCTCGTCCTCGACCAACAGTACTCTTGCCACGCTCGCCTCCCTCCTGTTCGATTGGTGACTCGGAGTTGATCAGCATAGTCGTGCTCGCTAGGTAAGAAGCTCCATGCGCCGCAGTAGGACATCCAACTCGACTTCGCAGGCGCTCCCATCGACAGCCTGCTGTAAGAGTAAGCGAAGTGCTTCGATGCAGTCAGCCAGCAGATTACTGAGCTCAGACGTACCCGGTGCGGGCCCGAGTCTGCTCGCGTCCATCAGTCTCTCCACTCCGCCGGCCAACTGAGCCAGCTCCTCGTACCCCATCGTGGCAGACATACCCTTCAACGTGTGAGCTGCCCGACTGATGCTCGACAGCAGTTCAGAGTCTGCCGGAGAGTCGCCAAGGGCCGCAACCCCCTCTTCCATCACAGCGACATGTGCGTAAGCCTCGGTGAGATACAAGTCCTTGTATTTCTCTAGGTCCATCTCATCACCAGCCATTCCCTCTCGCAGAGTGATCACCCTGTATCCGCACGTACGCCGCTCGAGCACCGCCGTGCGTCAATGTGCGCCCGGTTGACCAGACCTCCTCCCTTCTACTGTCCATCCCGATCATCACGATCCCGATCCGGCTGATCGAGGAAAGTGATCGTGAATTCCCAGAAGCAAACTTCCGATGCATCCCAGGTACGTAGACCCACCTGACCGTGGGTGTACTCACCATCCGTTCCCATCAATACCTCCTCGCCGTCGATGAAGGCCCTGAAAGAACTACCCTCCACTCGCACTTCGATGTCTTTGGCAGCGTTGTACCATTCGTAGTCAGAGGGCGCGCCGCTTCGGGCGAACGGGTACTCAACGCCGCCGCCGACAACCTTCCGGAAACTGAAACACCCTTCTCGACCCAGGTATCTACAGGCGGGCTCATACTGGAACACATAGCCGCTAACGTGACTCACATCGATGGCCCTGAAGAAAACGCCATAACCCTCCCCTTGATAGAGATTGGCCTTCACTCGAACGATGTAGTCCGTCCAGTTCTCAGCGCCGTAGAAGGATCTGTGCTCACCCTGCTGATCCACACAGTACCGTGTCGTCTCCGCACGCCACCCGCTGCCAGCCGCTTCACGCCACTCCTGCCAGGATGAACTACCCTCCTCGGGCGTGGCTGTGGGCGCGGGTGTGGGCACCTCCTCAGACTCGCCGATGTTCGTGTGCACGGTCCCGTACGCTCGCGACACCTGCATTCCAACCAGCCAGACACTCCCTAGCACTATAACCGCTATCAAGACCAATAGCAGGCAGTACTCCACCAGTGACTGACCGGTCTCCATACCAACGGCGTAATCTGCCACCTGGGCGGCGCGCCTGCCGGTTGATTCGAGGGCGTATGCCCTCCGGCTTCTCGCTTCTCCACGTCCACAGTTCGAGTCAATCATGATGTCGAAGCTCGGTGCGGCTGCCTGCCGCTGCCTTCCTCCGCCTTCCTCCAGCCCCATCAACAGGTTGCCACAGGTACCTTCCGCGTGTGGACAACGACCACCACCGTCCCTGTCTACGGCAGCACAGGACTCACCGACGGCGGGGTCGGATCGGGCTCCAACGTCGCCACCGGACTGACCATGCGTCCATAGGAGTACTCGTCGACCAGGTCGCCAGCCGCATCACGTAGATATGCGGTATCCCCCTTGTCGTTCCAGATGTTCCCTTCCGCGCCCCAGTAGAGCTCGGTCTCCGTGTCAGCGCCCCTGTCGCTGTACAGCCTGACGCTCGCCCCCGCCTGGAGGTGGAAACGCGGGAAGGTGTAGCGGTGATTCACCGCATCCGCCACCGTCCACCCCGTCATGTCCGCCGGGTAAACATCTCGGTTGGTGAAGCAGATGTGCTCCTCCTCGGCGGTGCGCTCAGAGCGCTTTCCCGTCGATGAACCCTTACAGTCAAAGCAGGAACAGGACGGGTCGATGACGACCTCAGGAGGACCTGGGGTAACCGTGACACTGGGCTCGCTGGTGGCGACGGGGGTCGCTTCACCGGCACCGGTCTCACGCATTCTGTCCTGGACAGATCTGAACGCGTCGCCAATCGCTGGTCCCAGGGCAAGCAGCACAGCGCTGACGACCAGGGCCACCAGGGCCACAATCAGCGCGTACTCGACCAGGCCCTGCCCCGCTTCCGCCTCACTTCTTGACGCACCCGCTGAGCACAACCTACCGGCACGCATCGAGACCTCCTGTAGCTGTCTGTAGGTCTGGATCCAGCTCCAGTGCCCGCTGGAACATGGGCACTGCTTCCTCGCATCTGTCCAGGCGTTGGTAACACCAGCCGAGGCCGTTGTAAGTGTCCGCCTGTTCCGTTTCGAAGATCAGCGACCGCTCAAAGAGGTAGATCGCCTCTTGGTACCGCTTGAGTTCATAGTAGGACCAGCCCAAATAGCGATAGCTTGCTGGCGCCACGAGGTCCACGCTCAGTTTGTCCAGAGCTAGGTTCAACTGAGCGATGGCCTGGTCATAGTCTGCATCCTCATACAATGAGCGCCCCAGCAGCAGATGCAGTTCCGGGTCGTCCGGTTCGTAAGCCAGCAAGTCCAGGAGGTAGGGGGCGGCCTGCTCATACCGTCCCAGCTCGTAGTAGGTTCGTGCCAGAGCTCGCGTCACGTCCACGTCGTCAGGATCCAGTCCAATAGCCGTGCTCAGAGGGCTCAGTGCGTCGCTGTACCTGCCCAGCAGGAAGTAGGAGCGGCCGAGGAACTCATGGGAGTCAGCATCGAATGGGTCGAGGCGAGTAGCCTCCGTCAACGGCTCTATCGCCTCTTCGTACCGGTCCTGCCAGAAAAGGGCAGAGCCAAGATAGCCATAGCTGTCCGCCCTTCGATCATCCAGTTCGATAGCCCGCCGCAGGGCACTCTCGGCCTCTGGATACTCCCTCAGGTAGTAGTAGGCTTGACCCAAGCCCGCGTGCGCTTCGGCCAGTTCTGGCTCGAGCTCCATGGCCCTTCGGAACTGCGGAACCGACTCCTCGTCGCGCGCCAGGTGGTAGTAGCACCACCCCATTCGAGCATAGACCACTCCAAGTTCAGGCTCCAGGTCCGTCACCCTGCGATAGGAGGCAAGTGCGGATTCATATTGCCGTCCCTCATACAGCCTTTCGGCCTCATTGAAGTAGTACGCCGCGTCACGCTGCGCCCGGGTCACCCACAACAAGACAACCACGACCACGGCGACTGGTATCAGTGCGGCTATGACCAACCTGAGCTTCGGTATGGAAGCCTCGGAGAACCGCCTGCCCAGCGGTCGTAGCAGCACCGGATCCACGGCACTCTCCGACACAGCCGAGTTGGCTTCCTCTTCCTGCTCCAGGACAGCCAGTCGGGTCAGACAATGAGGACATACCGCCTCATTGCCCACAATCTCTTTGCCGCATTCTGGACAATTCATCCTTCTTGCCTCACTTCAGAGTCCGCCGGACATTCTGCAGCAAAGGCGAGGGCGATTCAGGCCTGCTCTGCTGCATCTCCGGCTTGCTGAGTTGGAACGCCAGGCGCGCTACCACCCTGGCTGCCTCGCTCGAAGTCCCGCTCAACACGAAGGGCACACCCTTGTTGATGCCCTGCACGAACGCCGCGCTGTCCCACGGCACACCATCCATCAATGGTATACGCAGAGAAGCCTCGATGTTCTCCGTCGCTAGTGCTCCCTTGGGCATGTTGTGGTTGACGACCGCCAGTAGCCGCTCCTCGGGATAGCCCAGTGACGCGAAGATGTCTAATGTGTTCACCGTCACCTTCACCCCCGCGATCTCCGGGGTGACCACCAGGACGATCAAATCGGACGCATCGAGCGTGGCCAGAGTGACTTCGGTGAAGGCGGACGGAGTGTCTATGACCAGGTACTCGAACCGGTCCCTGAGCAGGGAGAGGACCTTCTCCGCCAGGGATGGCGTCACCAGGCCAGCCTCTTCCGCACTCTTGGGTGCTGCCAGCACTCTGACTCCGGACTCGTGGTCCGCCAGATAGGCCGCCAAAAGGCCGAATTCGACGTCGTCCAGCGGCTTCCGCGCCAGGTCTGCCAGCGTGTATTTGGGCCTCAGGTCAAGCATCAGGGCTGCGTGACCTGATTCCAGAGCCAGATCCAGCAGAGGCACCTCCACCTGCCACAGTTGAGCTAGCGCTGCGGCGAGATTGACCGCCAGAGACGTCACACCTGCCCCACCTCGCAGGCTGAAGAGCGTGATGACCTTGCCTCTGGGCCTGGCGCGCTGTACGCCCAGCGCTGCTCGGGTCCTCGCCAGGTGCGCCTTGACCCTCACCTCGAGCTCGACCGGATCGAAAGGTTTGGTCAGGTAGTCGTCTGCTCCTGCCTGGAAAGCGGTGACCTTGTCGGCGATACCACCCTTGGTGGTGAGCATGATGATGGGAATCAGTGCCGAACCCGGGTCCTTCCGCAAACGACGGGCGACTTCGTACCCGTCCAAATCGGGCATGACCACGTCCAGGACGATCAGGTCAGGCTTGAATCCGCTGGCTTTATGCAGCGCTTCCTGACCATTCTGTGCGGTTTCCACCACGAACCCCGCCGCTCGCAGGGCATCTGCCACTATGGTCAGGGTCAGCTTGTCATCGTCAACTATGAGAACCTTGCTCTGAGTCATCGTCTAGCGCCTCATCACCCTCCGGTCCTTGTGCAGAGCGAGGTAGCTAGCCCGTGCTACCAGCGCCCTCAGGGCCCGCTGTCTGCCAGCTCATCCATGCTACCCAGTGAGCATCATCCATTCGTTCCTGGCTACAGTAGTCGTACTGCTCGTCGTGGTCATCGCAAAGCTCCTCGCTCACCCCACACTCCATGCAGTCCACATCGAGGCTGTGCTATCCGCCGCCGCTGGAACAACTCCGCAGCCCGCGCTCCACGACCTGGGTGTGAGAAATGCTCAGAGCCAACTTGCTGGCCGTTGCCTGCTATTGAGCCGCGCCTGAGAATCTTCGAGAACTCTCCAGGTACTCCTCGAGCATCTCTATGCTGTACCTACGGTGTCCTCCCGGCGTACGATAGGGTGACAGCGCGCCCTGCTTTTCCATTCTACGCAGGGTCACCAGGCTCACTCCGAGGTACTCGGCTGCTTCCTTGGCCCTGAGCAGCCTCTCCTTTCGGTTCCTCACACTATGCCCTCCCTATCTCACTCTCTAGAATACCCAGTCTTGACGAGGCTGTGTATCGGGAGAATCCTGATTTCGCCAACCACAAGGCCCGATTTCTGCCAGGGTCCTTGGAACCTGGGCACTGGAGATAGAAAAACGCCCGGCTCACGCCAGGCGTCGATCAGTGAAAGAACATCCGCTATGTGCAGCGGTCACTTTCGGCAGCCTGGCGATCATCGCCCCTCCCGGAGCATTAGACCCATAGCTTTGCGTCCCCACCTTTCGGTGGGTTTGCCCTTATCGCTGTGATCCAGCACGCGATGTTGTCGTTTGACAAAGTTCTGACCGAATTATACTGGATTGATACTGTCTGAGTCAATGGGAAATAAGTACTCTGTTATCGAAGTCCAGCGACCGCGCCCACGACCCCGCTCCACCACCGTGCCTCACCACGTCGTGCACAAAGGCCGCAAGCCGTCCTGCCTCCCCGTGAACAACATGCATGCCCCTACGCTAGGACGCCGGGACCAGGTCGTTCCATGGACAAGACTTGGTGGCACGCCAGCTCCCTCCATGCGCACGATCTGAGATCAACTCTGGAGAAACACGGCACGCAGAGAACCACGACACGACGACCTCACTACATGGTCTTTGCCCTCAGGTGGCAGTTGCGGTATCATTGCCACTAGTTACTGAGTGTACCACCGAGGTGCGGTCCAGCGGATGGAAGAGAAGAAAGTCCTGGTCGTCGACGACGATCCTGCACTGCTCCCTCTGATCGAATACACCTTTGCCCGGGAAGGCTACGAGGTCCTTACGGCCTGCGACGGCAAGGAGGCATTGAAGGAGTTCTTCGCTCATAAGCCAGACCTGGTCATTCTGGACATCATGATGCCCCGCATGGATGGATGGGAGACCTGCCGGCGCATTCGAGAGGTCTCGGATGTGCCCATTGTGATGCTCACCGCGCGCGGACAGGACGAGGACATCGTCCGCGGCCTGGAGTACGGGGCCGACGACTACCTCACCAAGCCCTTCAGCATCAAGGTCCTGCTCGCCCACGCTCGTGCGGTCCTCCGTCGCGCTGCCCTACCCCCCGTCGAGTACGCCGAGCCCACCACCTACGCAGACGACTTCCTCACTATCGATCTCAAGGAGCGTCGCGTGACCGTGGGGGGAGAACCGGTGAAGCTCACGCCCACCGAGTACCGTCTCTTGGCCTACCTCGTCCAGAACGCGGGCCAGGTCCTCACTTTCACGCAGATTCTCCAGAACGTCTGGGGGTGGGAGTACCAAGACGACCTGGACTACGTGCGGGTCTACGTCTGGCATCTCCGGCAGAAGCTGGAGCAGGACCCCAAGAACCCCAGGTACATCCAGACCGAGTTAGGCGTCGGCTACCGCTTCGAGAAGGCGCCCTAGACTCCCCGCACCATCGTCATCCCATGCACTCACATCGCAAGACCCTCACCGCTGGACACCGCGCCTGGTCACCGCCACCCAAGATGAAAGAAAGGCCCCGTGTTCGTCGACGGGTAAGCCCAAACAGCGGGGGACCGGACCTGGGCACGAGAGACCCGGGGATAGCAAAGCCGCACAGGCACGACGGGCAAGCGGCGTCGCGAGACGGTCGTCTCGGCGGCCGAGACGGCGGTGACTGCTGGTTCGAGGGTGGCACTGTGACGCGGGAACCGGGGCCTGGCAGTGTGCTGCGGACCATCAACCGGGCTGCCGGTATCCGAGGTCAGCAGAACGGCAGACGACCGGGATTCGGGCGGCCTAGACCATGACCAGACAGGGGACAAGTGCTGGCATCATCATTGGGCCTCGGTACGCTAACCGTCATTGAGTCAACGGGTGATTCTTTCCTCGATGAAGCTCACGATATCCTCGAAGCGGGCACCGGTACGGAAAACCCTTCCCACGCCCAGGGCTTCGAGCTTCTGGATGTCTCTTCGGGGCACGTTCCCGCCCACGATCACCAGCAAGTCGTCCAAGCTCTTCTCTCCGAGGAGCGCCATCAGCTTCTCCGTGAGCGGCAGGTGAGCTCCCGAGAGTACGGAGACGCCAATCACGTCCACATCCTCTTGAAGAGCGGTCTCCGCTATCTGCTCCACCGT
>Ga0315553_10003422_pt1 | contig 12307 bp, 14 predicted proteins | sample SalMarSW160140MG_FD_203099 | JGI IMG/M metagenome (GOLD analysis project Ga0315553, IMG submission 203099) | Salt marsh sediment microbial communities from the Plum Island Ecosystem LTER, Massachusetts, United States - Salt Marsh Sediment SW1601-40 ... | reverse complement strand
CCTTGACCGCACGCTGTCGAGAACGCGCGCGGGCGACCCGAGCCGCTTCTGGACCGGAGCCGCGCTTTCGTATGTGGATCTGGACGGTTCGTTCCGAGAAATCACCTCAGACGACCTCGCGGGCTTCGCACGCCTGATCGACACGTTCGACAACGTTCACGCGCTGGTGGGTACGTCGATGTCGGACGTGCCGCCCGCCGCCCGGGACTTCGTGGGCCTGCGCCTCATGGCCGAGAACTGCCGCAAGCATCTGCGGGCGCTCTCGTTCACCCCACAGGGCGCCGAGGCGATGAAAGAGATGGGGCGCGTGCTGTGCGGCGGCGAGCTCAGAGAGAGGCCGGTCTTCAGCATGGGCTTCACGGCGCACGGGCCGCTGCGCTGGACGCGCCTCGCTCTCGATATCTTCCTGCGGAGCGCGGGCGATGGAATCCCGGTCATGGTGAACGGCGAACCGTCGGCCGGAGCGTCCGGCCCGGTTACCCTTGCCGGGACGCTCGCCGTCGGCAACGCAGAGGTCCTCGCGGGCATCGTCATCAACCAGGTCATCGAGCCGGGCCGGCCGGTCATTCACAATCTCGGCTTCTCGCATTTCATGGACATGAAGACGACGGGCATTGTGACCGGCGGCGCGGAGACGTGCCTGCTGGCGGAGGCCGGCGCCGAGCTTGCACGACTGTACGGCCTGCCCTCGGCCTCGTGGATGTGCACGGAGGCGATGCAGCCCGACGACCAGGCCGCCGCCGAGACGATGATGGCGGCGCTCGTCCACACCGCGGCGCGGGTCAGTATCATCTGGGGCGTCGGGCAGCTCGAGTCGGAAAAGACCATCTCGCCCGTCAAGGCAGTGATGGACAACGAGACCATCGGCATGGTTCGCCGTTATCTGCGGGGCATCGAGGTCAACCCGGAAACGCTCGCCGAGGACGTATCGCGGGAGGCCGGGATCGCCGGCGACTTCCTGGCAACGGACCACACGTTCGAGCACTTCCGAACCGAGTTCTACGAGCCGGGGCTCCTGTGCCGCGTGAGCCGAGAGAAATGGGCGGCCGACGGATCGAAGACCATGGCCGACCGGGCGCGGGAGAAAGCGGCGTTGATCCTCGCCGCCGAACGCGAGCCGCTGCTCGATGATGCTGAGCTGGCGGAACTCAAGCGGATCGAGGCGCGCTACCTCGAGCAGGTCGCATAGTGGTTTCCCGGAACCGAGGTCGACGGAATTGCGTCTATTCACACGGGGGGTGTTTGCCATCCGCGTGAAGGAGAACGGACCATGAAGAAGAAAGCGATGGGTGTTCTTGTGTTGGCGCTGCTGACGGCACTGGCATCCGCGCCGGCGCGCGGCGAGCTCTGCCCGAAGTGCAAGGGCAAGATGTACATCATGAACATCGGCAAATGCGTCGAATGCGGCGGGATGACCACCAGCGGTGCGTTCAAGCTGTGCAAGAAGTGCAGCACCAAGCTCGGCGAGTGCGAGCACTGCCGCGCAAAGCTCAAGGGCGGCGCGAGGCCGGTTAAGCCCGTCCCCCGGAAGCCCGACATTAAGCCTCTGGCGACCCGCCGCCATGGGAAGTGGGAACACGAGCTGCTCATCGCCAACGCGTCGTCCCTGAGCCGCGTGACGGTCGGGATACTCAAGTTCAACGGCGAGGTCGTGGCCGGCAAGACGCACGGCAACTCGATGTGGACGCCATGGGGCCGGCTCATCTTCTTCCAGAGACGATACCTACGCGGCTGGATGCCGCTTCTATACGCCGGGCATCCGTTGCCGAAGGGAGCAGAACTCGCCAGCCCGGACCCGAAGACCGGCGCGCAGGTCAAGCAGCGTTACGAGCAATTGAAGAAGTCGCTCGGCCGGTTCACGCTCGACCTCCGATACTTGGGCGACCAGGACAAGCCATTCTACAACCTCACGCTGCGGGGGCCGGCTTTGCTGCTGGACGAGAAGCGCCCGCCGTTCTCGCCGGCCGTGCAGATCACGCGGGAGCAGGCGGCGAAGATCATCGAGCATCTCGCGAGCGATGGCTACCTGGCCCGGGCGGGGAACCAGGCGAACAAGGACCTGAAGGCGCCGGCCGGGCCGACGTACGGCCTGTTCGTCCGTGGGCCGGACGGGCTCGAGCTCTACGAGTACCTCGGCTGGGACCTGAACATGCTGCGGCGGCTCGAAGCCTTGCGGACGGTGCTGGAGGGCGACGCGGCGAAGAAGATGGCCCTCCTGCTCGGGCGCCTGAGCGGCTACAAGAAGATATGGGAAGCGAAGAAATGAGGGCGATGCTGCTCGAGGACATCGCGCCGGTTACGAGCAATCCCCTGAAGCTTGCCGACGTCCCCGATCCCGAGCCGGGGCCGGGCGAGGTGCGGGTGCGAGTGCGGTGCTGCGCGATCTGCCGGACGGATCTGCACGTGATCGAAGGGGATCTGCCCAAGGCTAGGATGCCCATCATCCCGGGACACCAGATCGTGGGAGTCGTCGACAAGCTCGGGCCGGGTTGCCGGCGGCTCGGCCTCGGTCAGAGGGTCGGCATTGCGTGGCTGCGGCATACGTGCGGCGGGTGCAAGTTCTGCGCCGCCGGCCGCGAGAACCTGTGCGAGAGCCAACGGTTCACCGGCTACCATGCGGACGGCGGCTACGCCGAGATGGCGGTCGTGCCGGAGGACTTCGCATACGCCATCCCCGAGGCTTTCAGCGATGTCGACGCCACGCCGCTCCTGTGCGCGGGCATCATCGGCTACGCGGCGCTCCGACGCAGCCAGTTGCGCGATGGCGGGACGCTGGGCATCTACGGGTTCGGCTCGAGCGCGCACGTGGTCATCCAGATCGCGCAGCACCGCGGTTGCGACGTGTACGTCGTCACCCGCGGCGAGAAGCACCGGCAGCTCGCCCGCGAGATGGGCGCCGTATGGGTCGGCGAACGGGCGGAGGACATGCCGGTCAAGGTCGACAGCGCGATCATCTTCGCCCCGGCGGGCGAACTGGTCCCGCCGGCGCTGGTGGCGCTGGAAAAGGGAGGCACGCTGGCGCTCGCCGGAATCTACATGACACCGATCCCGGAAATGGATTATGAGAAGTACGTGTTCTACGAGCGGAACATTCACTCGGTAACGGCCAACACCCGCGAAGACGGCAGGGAGTTGCTGGCCGAGGCCGCCGAGATACCGATCCGCCCGCACGTCACGAAGTATGCACTCCAACAGGCCAACCGGGCGCTGAACGACCTCAAAGACGACAAGATCAACGGCACCGGGGTGCTGATGGTCGAGGAGTAGTCCGACTCCCCGCGGAGCCAGGGGCCCGAAACCGGAAGGTCAATAGTCCGGCGGGATGTCTTTCATCGCGTCTTGCCGCTGCTTTCGGAGCGTCTTATCGCCCTTGTCGATCTCGTCGATCTCGCGCATGTGCGCGCCCAGGATCTCGCTCTCTTGTTTCAGCCTGTCCGAATACTTGTCTCGCAGCTTGTCGGCCCGTTTCTTCGACGGGTCCGTCATCGCGTCGCGCTCCTGGATGTTGACCCGGATGCGCTCGTTCAGCGCCGCCAGCAGTGGAATGGCCGCCTGGAGCGAATCCTTGTCGTTGGCCGTCGCCAGCACCTTGTTGAGTTCCTTCAGCAGTTCGAGGTGTTCCTTCTCGTTCGTCTCGTACTTGTCGGCGCAGCCGCCAACCAGCCCGACAAGCAGAAGAACGGCGATGGCAACCGTCCCGCGTTTCATATCGGTTTCCTCCAGTGTTTGCCCCCGGCGAACGTTGGAAACCGGGGACAGATAACTTTCTTTCGCCGGACAAGGGACAAGCATTGCGCGGAATGGATTGGCCGGGCGAAAAAAGTTATCTGTCCCCGCTTTCCTGCTTTCATCGGCGGCGCTGCCTCGGCTATAGGCTAGAGCAAGATTACGATTGAACCCGCGCTAGTCTGTCCCTCCGGAATCGAACGGTGACCCGACGTCCTTGAACAGAGGGCCAATATCTTCGGCGATCCCCATCAGGGCAATGCGCTTCATGTGCGCCAGTCGCGCCTGCAACTGCGCGATCAGTTCCTTCTCGTACTTCTTCGCCAGCTCCGCCATTCGCTCTTTCGAGAGCTTGCCCAGGCTCGTCATACGCTTGGCGCTGGCGGCGATCTCCTTGGCGAGCTTGTCAAGCTGAGGCCTGGCCTTCTGCCAGGAAGCCTTATCCCTGACGCCCTCCAACACCTTGTTCTGGTCCTTGAGGAGGTCCAGTTGCTCCCGCATGGCCGACTCGTGCCTGTCGGCGCAGCCGCCCACCACACCCGCCAAGATCAGAGCTGCGGCCAATCCCACCACCCGCTTCATGGCGCCTCCTCATTCAAAGAGAGTGCCACACAAGGATTCTGACTCCGATGGCGATGAGCACCAGGCCGCCCGCGACCTCGACCTTGCTCTCGAACAGGTGCCCGAACCTCTCGCCAATCAGCACGCCCAGCAGCGACACCACAAACGTAACAACACCGATAACAATTATAGGCGTGATGATGGAGACGTGCAAGAGAGACAACGTGACCCCGACCGCCAGCGCGTCGATGCTCGTGGCGACCGCCAGGACCAACAGGACGCGCAAGCTCCGGATATCCCACTTCCGCTCCCCGGGCTCGAGCTTGACCGCTTCGTAGATCATCTTGCAGCCGATCAGGCTCAAGAGACCGAATGCAACCCACTGATCGACGCCCCCGATAACGTGCCGAAACCTGTTCCCCGCCAGCCAGCCCACCACGGGCATGACCGCCTGGAACCCGCCGAAGAACAGGGCGATCCGGAGCGCGTGCCGGACCTTCTGCTCCTTGACCACCACGCCGCTGGCGATGGACACGGCGAACGCATCCATCGCAAGAGCGAAAGCGACGGCGACGATCTCGCAGATGCTCATACGGTGCCGACGGCCGCCCCGGGCGGCCGGATGTCAGAACTCCTGGAGCAGTTCAAGCAGCTCGCGGTCCAGCTTGTGGCCGTGCCAGTCCTCGTAGGCGACGTCGGCGCGGCCGGGGTCGAGTATCCCGAACGGGCCCCGCAGGTTCCAGAGCGCATAGCCGATGCCGTGTGCCGTCAGGATTTCGAGCACGTCGCGCAGCCATCGAAGGACGACGTCGTGCGGGGTGTGACTGTAGGCGCCGCCCTCGCCGCAGTGGACGCCGATCCGCCTGCGCGCCAACTCCGCCCACGGCTCGTAGAACCGCTCGAGCCGGGTGCGGTCCCACGGTTCGCCGCGATGCAGCGCGCCGGGCCACGTGGGCTCGGGCCAGCCCTCGCTCCGGACCCAGCTTGCCTTGTAGTGGCTCAGACCCGAGGGGGCGTAGGCGCGGCAGCTCTGGGCGATGCCCAGGTCGGCCAGCTCCGGACACGGCTCGGTCGCGACCGACACGCCGTCGGCGATGATCAGGCGCTCCGGGTCGCGCTTTCGGATCGCGGCAACAGCGGCGCGGACGACGCGTTCGTAGTCCGCCCGGGTCATACCCTCCGTCGTCGGGTGCGGCGGCTCGTTCACGAGATCAAAGCTGAGCCGCTGGGGCGGGATGCCCCGGTACCGCCGCGCAAAGAGGTCCCAATGGAAGCAAAACGCGTCGAGCGCCTCGGCGTCTTTCCAGAGATCGAACGGCTCGAGCTCGCCCCGGTTGATGCAGTAGCCGGGGGCGCGGTGAAGATTCAGGCAGACGTGAACGCCGTACTTCTCGCCGAGGGTCACGGCGCGGTCGACATTCTCGAGGGGGGCCTCGCGAACGGCCAGGGGATCGCCCGGCTCCGTCCAGACGCGGTAGGACATCGGCAGGCGGACGAAGTCGAACCCCCAGTCCGCGAGCCAGCAGAAGTCGTCCTTGCGGAACTCGCCCGCCCTCTCGGCGCTGAACATCTCGAGGAGGTTGAATCCGCGCCACCGCGGAAGGACGGTCTGGGCCGCGTCGGGCGTCGAAATTTTATCCTTCGGTCTGGCGGGCGTCGAGCCGCGGCCCTCGCTCATCCGCCCCCGCCCTTCAGCTTCTCGATCTCCTCCTCGACCTCCTCGGCTCCCTCGGCGTAGAACGCCTCCTCGTCGGGCGCGAGATGTTTGAGGAGCCTGAGGAACTCGCCCGCGTGCACGCGCTCCTCGTCGGCGATGTCCTTCAGCACCTCGGCGGCCAGCTTGTCGGCTGTCGATTCCGCAAGCTGCATGTACATTTGGACCGCCTCGTACTCGGCGGCGACCATAAAGCGGACCGCCCGCACTAACTCCTCTGGGGTCAGTTTCCGGTCGGCCGCCAGACCAGAGAACGGCGAACCAAACTCGGGCATGGGGCACCTCCTTTCAGCAAAACCCTGTTCGTGCCTGCTCGTCTCAACAGTCAAGCAGTAGTATACAGAATCGAAGGCGACGGCTGTCAAGCACAAAACGGCACAGCTTGACAGGGGGCATGGTGTCTGGCATCATACCGCGTGATGGCGAAGATCAGATCGAGCAGATGGGCGCTCCGCCGCGGGCAACGGCTCGCCCGGGCCGGAAAACTGGACGCGTCTCTGGCCGCGTTCGGAACAGCGGGCGACACGAACGACTTCCAACTCCTCATCCATCACGCGCTGACCCTGGCTCGTGCAGGACAGGGCGATGCTGCCCTCGAGAGAAGCGCCAGGGCCGCCGCAGCAGCCCCCGACGATGCCGTCCCCGCCGTCTTCAACGCGTATGTGATGCTCCGGTCCGGGCGGCCTGACGAGGCGAAGGGCGAACTGGACCGCGCCGCGAAGCTCTCGCCCCGGAACCCCATCGTGCACTCGCTGTCGGCGGTGGTGGACGTGCTCGGCGGCAACCTCGCGCGGGGCTGCGAGAAACTCCTGGCAGGCGCGGCCACCGACAACCTCGAAATGCTCGGCTGGATCCTCGCCGTCATCGAGCGGAAGGTCTTCGAGCGGGTGGGAACGGATTCCGGCGCGATCCCGCCGGACGTTGAAGGAGGCCCCAAGGCGGACGTGGCGCCGAGCTCGATCCCGGACCTGTCCGTGAAGGCGTGCGCGAAGCGAGGCGAGCGCCTGCTCGAGTCCGGCAAACCGAAGAAGGCGCTGAAATACCTCGAGCGCGCCGTGCAGCTGAAGCCGGACGACGCGGCTCACCGGGCGATGTACGGCGCGGCACTGTTCGAGGCGAGCGAGTTCGAACGTGCGGAGCCGGAACTTGTCGCCGCTCCGAAAAAGGGGCCGTTGGCCGGCGTGGCCCAGTTCTACCACGCCGCGAACGCATATCGTCTCGGCCGGTACGAAACGGCGCTCGAACTGCTCGATACGCTGCCGATGGTCGGCGATGTGTTCCTCTTCAGTGAATGGTGCGACTACATCCGTGGTATGGCGCTGGTGGCGCTGGACCGGACGGGCGAGGCGGCCCCATACCTCGCCGCGTTCATCGATTCCGAGCCGGCGGTGGTGGAACGAAGACTGAAGAAGGCCATCGCCATATTCCGGGAGAGTGAGCCATGCTCCACGCAGTCCTGATGGTCGGGGGCGCCGGCACGCGCTTCTGGCCGCTCAGCCGGAAGACCACTCCGAAATACCTGCTCCCGATCGTCGGTGAGAAGAGCATGCTCGAGCAGACGGTCGATCGGATCGCGCCCATGGTGCCGCCCGAACGCCTGTTCTGCGTGACGTCCCGGACACAGGCGCCGGGGATCCGCCGCGCCCTGCCCTGGGTTCCGAAGGCAAACGTCATCGGCGAGCCGATGGGCCGGGATTCCGCGGCGTGCGTGGCCTTGGCCGCGGTGATCGTCCACCGCCTCGATCCCGACGCCGTGATGCTCTGCATGCCGGGCGACAACCTGGTCAGCCAGGCCGCCAAGTTCCGCAAAGCCGTCCGGACGGCCGTGCGCGTCGCCCAGAAGGGGAGCCTGGTCACGTTCGGGATCAAGCCCGGTGCGCCGGAGACCCGCTTCGGCTACATCCACCGCGGCCGCCGGCTCGCGGGGGCCACGGGCTCGAAGGTCTTCAGAGTCCAACGGTTTACCGAGAAGCCCGACCCGAAGACCGCAAAGCGAATGGTGCGGTCCGGGCAATACTACTGGAACAGCGGCAACTTCGTCTGGCGCGCGGATGTGATCCTGGCGGAGTTCGCCAGGCACGCGCCGTACCTGCGGGACGCGATGGAGCGGATCCGGCCGGCTCTCGGCACCCGCCGCGCGACGTCCGCCATCCGGCGGGAGTACGAGAAGCTCCCGAAGATCTCCATCGATTACGCCGTGATGGAAAAGGCGACGGATGTCGCCGTGGTCGAGGCGGAGTTCGACTGGGATGACGTGGGTTCGTGGACTGCCCTGGAACGCCACTACGCGCCGGACGCCGCCGGCAACACGGTCATCGGCAAGACGCTGATGCTGGACACCGACGGGTGCATCGTGGTCACGGACGATCATCACCTCGTCGCCGCGAGCGGTGTGAAAGACGTGATCGTCGTCCACACGAGGGATGCCACCCTCGTCTGCCCCAAGGACCGCGCCAACGAAGTCAAGACACTCGTGGAAACGCTCGACCGGCTTGGGCTGGACAAGTACCTCTGAGGAACTCGTGGCTGTTCTTGGCATAGATTTCGGGCTCAAGCGGATCGGCCTCGCGTTCTCCGACGCCGGCAACACCATCGCTTTTCCCGGACCGGCGATCACCGGCACTGAAGAAGAGCGCATCGCCGCGATCGTGCGAGAGGCGGAATCGCGCGCGGCGACGGAGATCGTCGTCGGCTTGCCAAGGCACATGAACGGCGGCGAAAGCGACATGAGCGCCCGTGCGGCCGAATTCGCGGAGAAGCTCGGCCGGGCTGCGACCGCGACTGTCATCGCGTGGGACGAACGCCTGACCAGCGTGCAGGCCGAGCGGGCCATGCTCAGCGGCGATCTGACACGGGCCAAGCGCAAGAAACGCATCGACTCGCTGGCTGCGCAGCTCATGTTACAGAGCTATCTTGATTCCCGGCACAAGCCGCAACTACCCGGCACAATGGAGGACGACAATGAAGCTTAGCATTACGACCTACAACATCTTCAGGGATTGGAGCATCGAGACCCTCTGCGCCGAACTGCCCAAAGCGGGCGTCGAGGGGGTGGAGTTCCGGATTAGCAGCGGCCACAAGCACAACGTGGACCTTACCATGTCGAAGGAAGCGAGAGCCGAGGTGAAGGCCAAGCTGGCCGCGGCGGGCCTGTGCACGTGCTCCATCGCCACCGGCTGCCGGTTTCACATGGCGGACGCCGACGAACTCCGTGAGAACATCGACGGTGCGAAGCAGGCCATCGAGCTGGCGGCGGACCTCGGCGCACCCCGGATCCGCGTCTTCGGCAACAACGTCGTGGACGGTGTTCATCCCGATGACACGGCGATGCAGGTCGGCCGGGCACTGAGGGAGCTGGCGCCGATCGGCGAGCGCGCCGGTGTGGACGTGCTGCTCGAGATGCACGGCGACTTCAATGACTGGCGGCTGAACAAGAAGGCCGTCGAGGTCGCAAACCATCGGGCCGTCGCCACGCTGTACAACTGTGACCGGAGGGACGTGGTGAACGGCTCGGTCGGGACGGTCTGGCTCGAGATGAAGCGCTACATCCGGCACATCCACTTCCACGATCTTCTCGCCGACGACTATCCGTACACCGAACTCTTCGGGCTACTGGCCGAAGACGGCTACAGCGGGTTCATGTCGATGGAAGTCTCGATGGACGGCGACGTCGCCGGGAACCTGAACGCCCAAGCGAAGAAGTTCTTCGAACTCCGCGATGCCGCGCTGAAGACCTAGCCGGCCGGTGAGCCTGACTCCACGCGAGCGCCGGCCGGCGCTGTCCGCCGCTGCGAAGCGCATGCGCGGTCACTTCAGCCACTCCAGGCTCTGAGTGATGACAGGCGAGGCGTCGGCGATGTCGATACGGTTCCAGAACGGCAGGCACTTGACGGCGGCCACGGTGAGTCGCTCGCCCAGCGCGTCGGCGAGTCCCTGGTATTCCCGTGTGATCTTGTCCGTGTGTGAGATTTGGAGCAGCCGGATCGGGCCGGGATAGGCGTCGGCGGCCTCGGCGCCGTTGAGGGCGCGGATGTCGTCGCCGGCGGCCTTGCTGAGCGGATAGCCATCGAGGTCGATCACGTCGGGCGCTGTGGAGTGTTCGTCTGACCGGTCAGACGAGCGCTCCTCTGCCGGTCGGGCGGCGCCGATGAGCTGCCTGCGGAGCATCTGGCGCTTGACGGTCAGATCAAAGAAGCTCCTACCGCTGAGGACCGGCTGCCAGAGGATGACACGGTCCGCCGAGGCGCCGGGCGCCGCCGCCAGAGCCATCGTCCCGCCGAGCCGAAGCCCGAGCAGAGCGACGCGCGGAGCACCGGCCATCTCCCGGGCCCGGTCTGCTGCCGCGCCGATGTCCCGGACCGCGCGCTGCGGCGAGAACTCCTGGAATTCCCCCTCGCTGTCACCTGTCCCGAAGTAATCGAACCGGAGGCACGCCACTCCCGCCGCCGCGAACGTGCGCGCCGCCTGGACGAACGTCCGGTACGAGCACTTTTTCTCCTCGGCGAACGGCGCACACAGGACCAGCGCGAGATCTCCTTCCCCCGCTTCGGAAGACCTGTGGAAGGCCCCGAACAGCTCCCGGTCCCCGCCAAACCTGAAGTACGTTTCGCCGGCCACTACATGTTCTTTCGCACGCAGTCCGCGATGTCCTTCACCGTGCGGAAATTGTCGACGGTGAAGTCCTCCCCCATCACACTGATCCCAAACTCCTCCTCGGTTCCCACGACAATCTCGAACAGCTTCAGCGAATCGATGTCCTGCCGCTTGATGAGCACGTCGTCGTCCGCGATGGATTTCGGATCGATGTCCAGAAAACACCTCTCGACAATCATCTGCTTGATCTTGTCCTCGATGCGCTCGCTTGCTGCCTCAGTCATCAAATCCTTTCCTCGTCACTTCGGGGTACGGCCGGGTTACTGCCTTCTGTAACGGTTCACATTTGTGTATGAAGGTGTCAGGCCCCTTTTCCCGCCGAGCGTTCGATCCGTTCCTCGATGTTCTTGTACCATGCCCGCTGTGCGCTGTCCAGAACCTTCCGGCTGAGCATCTTCGACGGGTCCTTGCCCTGCGCGACGGCCTTGAAGATCACGGTGAAGAACTTTCGGCCATCCTTTGAGACGAGCAGGAACGTCATGAAGCTCTGCACTTCGGCGTAATGGAGCAGTGTCTTCTTGCCGAAATCATCGGGCACCCACGTCTTGGAGTTCAGCTTCACGAGGTAGTGCAGGTCGAGGAACTCCTTGGTTCCGAACGTCCGTCTGATCACGGCGAACCGCGTATTGGTGTTCTCCAGGTTCGCCAGGTTCCACTCCCTGGGCTTCTCGACGTTCCAGCCTTCGAAGAACGTCGCCACGCCCTCGTTGTACCAGATGGGGATCCGCCGCGTGCCCAGGATGTAGTTGAGGAGCTGGTGGGCGCCCTCGTGGCGAACCACCTGCTTCGGAAACCCCCTGAACCCGGTGCCGGGGCGGTTGTGCCAGCAGAACAGCTCGGACTTGCCGCGACGGCTCCGGTAGAACCCCCCGGCGTTGAGGAGCTTGTCGCTGTCGAACTTCTTCACGTAGGTCTTGTACGTCTCCCGGTTCTTGAAGAAATAGACTGCGGGAACGGTGCTGACCTTCGGCTTCGGCTTGAAGAACGAGCGGAACGCATCGTAGAATCTGTTCATGTACACGGCCGCTTCCGCGGCGAACTGCTCGTCGATGTCCGTCTTGATGACGTAGTTCTTGTACGTGACCGTGTAGAACAGGCCGGACTTCTTGACCTTCCGCCGGATCCGCGCCAGTTCGGCCTCGTCTGTCGCAGCAAAGGCGGGAGCCGCCACGAGCACAGCCAGGCCGAGCAACAGAATCGAGCGCTTCCTCACGACGTTCCCCTCACGCCAGTGTTACGAACCGATTATAGCAGGGTCGTTGCCCGCTCGTACCGCGAATCTTTGCTCACGTGGCCGCTACTCGTCCCGCAGGAACGGCCACCAGCGCGCCGAAGCGGCTCCGCCACGGGGACTTCTCGGCATGTTGAGTCGCCGCGTGCGAGAAAGAATCGGGCCAACCCACGTGGCAGCACCGGCCGGAGCATCGTGTTGAAAACCCCTTGCTTCTCGGCGGGCCGTATGTACTCTGTGGCGGGCATTCTCGGGCTGGAGGAATGAGAGCCGGTGACCGACAGCGCCATCCGCAACCATTGTGCCGAGATCAACCGCTGCAACCAGCGCGGCGGCAGGATGCTGTCCATCGTCGACCTGATCCAGGCAGGGACGATCAGCAGAGACCTGGCCGCGTACGCCCTCGCGGCCATCGGCAACGG
>Ga0315553_10003421_pt1 | contig 12309 bp, 12 predicted proteins | sample SalMarSW160140MG_FD_203099 | JGI IMG/M metagenome (GOLD analysis project Ga0315553, IMG submission 203099) | Salt marsh sediment microbial communities from the Plum Island Ecosystem LTER, Massachusetts, United States - Salt Marsh Sediment SW1601-40 ... | reverse complement strand
AAATATTTCAGGGATATAGAGACAAAAGTAGTGGATAAAATATATAAAAATAAAAATTGTGTCTTTGCCTGTGGGGGAGGAATAGTAAAAAGAAAAGAGAACATGGATATCATAAGAAAAAGCGGAGCAGTAGTTTATCTGGAGATATCCGTCCAGGATGCACTGGAACGCCTTAAATATGTTAAAGACAGGCCGCTGCTTGAAGTAGGTCAGAGAGAAGAAGCTATAAAAAAATTACTCGCTAAAAGAGACGTTATGTACAGAAAATATGCCGATCTGGTTGTGAGCAATTCTAAAAGAAGTGCCGGGCAGACTGCTGATGAGGTAATAGCCAGGCTTAAAGCTTAAGAAATAGATGAAAATCATTACAGCCAAAACCAAACTTAGAAATTATCCCATATACCTTAATCCTAAAATCTATAAGGATTTTCCGGAATTGATCAAAAAAAGATTCAGTGATGCAGAAAAAATTGCACTGGTTACGAATGACACAGTATTTGGAATATATGGGAAAAAAATAAAATCTTTTTTAAAAAAATGCCTGCTGCCTTTTAAAATTATAGTCCTGAAAGATGGTGAAGAATATAAAAATTTAAACAGTGCAGATTTTATATATAAAAAACTGATTGATTTTAATATTCACAGAAATGATATTTTAGTAGCATTTGGCGGTGGAGTGATAGGGGACCTGGCAGGGTTTGCAGCTTCGACCTTCCACAGGGGAATAAAACTGGTACATTTCCCGACTACAATTATCAGTCAGGTCGACAGCAGTATAGGAGGTAAAGTTGCAGTCAACTACAGGAATATAAAGAATATAATAGGAAGTTTTTATCAGCCACATATGATAGTAATCGATCCCACTATGATCTATACCCTTAAGGAGGATGAAATCATAAACGGGCTGGGTGAAGTGGTCAAATATGGAATGGTTTTTAAAAAGGATATACTTGCCAGGCTTTTAAAAACGATCGATGTCGAAAGAAAAGACCGTCTGATAAGGTTAATTAAAACTAAGGTCTTTGAAAATATCATATACGACTGCTGCTGCATAAAAGTGAAAGTGGTAGCAAAGGATGAATTTGATCTAAATTACAGAAACCTTCTAAATTTCGGGCATACCATCGGGCACTGCATAGAAAACGCATTTGATCTCAAGAGAGTAAGTCATGGAGAGGCTGTCAGTATTGGAATGGTCATTGCAATTAATATTTCAATTTCACTGGGGCTTATTGATAAAAAAGTATTAAATTATATGCTAAAGCTGTATAAAAAGCTTAAACTTCCCTATAAAATACCCGGGATTAGTGCCGAAAAAATAATAAGTGCATTAAAATATGACAAAAAATTCAAAACCTCTCAAAATAAGTTTATACTGCTAAAAGGTATCAACAGACCTATTTTTTATTATGATGTCGGGAAAAAAATGATTGTTGATAATATTAATAAAAGTATGTATAATTATTTATAAATATATATATAGGAAATAATAATTACAATAATAATTATTAAAAGACGAAATAGGGATTAAAAAAAGCCGGAGAGTCGGGATATAAAGTACAATGAAAAAAGTCATTATAATAAACGGCCCTAATCTTAATCTATTGGGTAAAAGGGAAGAAAAGATATATGGCAGTAAAAGTTTTGATGATTTAAAGAAAGAACTGGAAAAGATAGCAGAAGGCAAGGTAGAGTTGTCGTATTTCCAGTCAAATCATGAGGGCGAGATAATTGATAAGATACACCAGTGCATAGAGAATATTGATTTCATAATAATAAATCCTGGTGCACTAACTCATTATAGTTACGGAATACGCGATGCTATAGGCGCAAGTAAAATTCCGACTATCGAAGTTCATATATCAAATATTTTTGCCAGGGAAGAGTGGAGGTCAAAATCAGTAATATCGCCGGCTGTGAGTGGTAGTATAGTTGGATTTGGGTTAAGCGTGTATAAGATAGCATTGATTCATATAATAGAGGAATAGAATATGAATTTGAGAGATATTAAAAAATTCTATTTAATTAATAAAATGAAAAAAAATAAAATAAACCGTATTCTAAAGAAGGAAAGCGGATTTACACTTATTGAAGTGGTAATAGCTTTTTTAATAATAGCTATAATAACCGTAGTCCTTGTCAGGGGCACAATAGTTTCGGTTGATGTAATACAGGCAGATAAGGCAAAAACGCTATCGCTGGCTGTTGCCAATGAAAAGCTGGAACTGCTTAAAAACATGGAATATGATGATGTTGAATTGGTTGAAGAAGGAAGTTCCGGATATGATGACTGGTTAGGTGATCATCCTGAACTGGAAGAGGATGGTTATGATATTGATTATGCCATAACCTGGGTAGATGGAGAAGAAAACAGCTACAAGCAGGTAGAATTGACTATTTTAAAAGAACCGATGAATATGCCTGTTACATTAATAACACAAATTTATTTTTTAGAGGGACAGGAAGGCTCTGGAGAAGTCGAACACCCGGCACCGGCAAACCTGTCAATCGAATATGATACCGGTTCTGGAAGTGGAAGAGAGATCAAATTAGTATGGGAAGCTCCTGATACGGAAAAGGAAATAGATAAATATAATGTTTATATGGAAGGTGCATTAGAAGGAGACTCCTTTACAGAGTTGTATGTTTGTTATCCGGGAGATGATGATAATCATAGTTTTTATGTTACTGCAGTATATACCGATGATATTGAAAGTGATCCAAGTAATACAGTTTCTACAGAAATAGAAGTCGAACACCCGGTACCGGTAAACCTGTCAATCGAATATGATACCGGTTCTGGAAGTGGAAGAGAGATCAGATTAGTATGGGAAGCTCCTGATACGGAAATGGAAATAGATAAATATAATGTTTATATGGAAGGTGCATTAGAAGGAGACTCCTTTACAGAGTTGTATGTTTGTTATCCGGGAGATGATGATAATCATAGTTTTTATGTTACTGCAGTATATACCGATGAGATTGAAAGTGATCCAAGTAATACAGTTTCTACAGAAATAGAAGTCGGACACCCCCCTCCGCAGAATCTTAGAATTACAGGATATTCCGGGGGCGGAAATAATAGAAGGGTTAATCTTGCGTGGGATGAACCAGATACCCCGCTATTAATTGTTGAGTATGTAGTGTATAGAAACGGATCTGAAGTTGGCAGAACTGCTGATATAAGTTTTAGTAATAAAATTGGTAAAAATAATTATACTTTTTTTATAACAGCTATATATGAAGATGAAACAGAAAGCGGACCAAGCAATGAAGTCACTACTGTATCTTAACAAAAAAATAAAGGATTCTAAAGGGTTCACGATTATAGAGCTTTTGCTAGTTGTGTTGTTGATGGTCGTTGTGGTTACTGTGGTTTCTGCTACCTTTCTTCTATCAGCCAACGCTTCAAAAGATATTATTGACATAACTACTAATGAAATTGATGCCAGGGTGGTAGTTTACAGGATAAGCAAGGATTTAAGAGAGGCTGTAAATATAAGTACGGCAAATGACGGAGAGATAACATTTAAAAGCAATGTAGATGCCGATGAAGGAATTGAATTGGTTCATTATTACTTACAACTTCACGATGACGGATATTATGATCTATATAGGGAAATAGATGGCGGTGAAGCAAAAGTAGCAGCAACCCGTGTAATAGATAATAACCTGTTCACCTATTATACAGGTGTAAATACTCCCGAAGGGGGAATGGATGTACCTGTGGGAGAAGAATATAAAGATGATATAAGATTGATCGATGTTCATATATCCATTGATCAGAGCGGAGGGGAAAGCAACAGAACCATGAGTATAGACACAATAATATATTTAAGGAATGAGATTTAAATGAATGAGATTATTAAAAAAATAAAAAATTTTATAAAAGAGAAGGAAGGCAGTACTTTTACATTAGTTTTGATGATGGGATTTGTAGTAATTTTATTGACCATGGCTATGATGGGATATATTTTTAGGGATATAGGCTTTACTGAACTTGATGAGGATGAATCAAGGGCATTTAACTTTGCAGAAGCTGGGCTTTCAGATATGTATTTGAATATAGATAAATATTATAATGAGGATATCCCTCTTCCATCAAGCCCATATACTGAAGAAATAGATGATGGCAGTGAAGTGCAGGGAAGTTTTATAGTTGATTATGAATACCACAGCGATAGTGGATTTTCCTGGTACATTATAACTTCCAAAGGCATTGATAAAAGTGGAATGGAAAGGACAGTCAGGGCAAAAGTAAATGTTTTACAGCAGGGTCCGATACTTGGTATTTATGACTATGTATTTACAGGTCAAACAGCGACTTTTAGCGGTAATTTTAAACCTTTAGACGGCCCCTTTTATACGGAAGGTGATCTTAACCTTACAGCAGGTTCAGCTATATTGCAGGAATATGGTGCAGGTCCGATAGTTGTCAAAGGAAATTTGTATATGTCAGGTGATACGACTAATATAAACCCGGAATCTCTGTCTGTAGGTGGGAACGTTATAATGGAAGGGAGTGCAAAAATAAAAGGGGGTCAAATCAATATAGCAGGTAATCTTACAATATCCGGTGGGACTTACATAGATGATGACCTGGTAAGTCCGATGATCGTAATGGGTGATATAAATATGAGTGGAAGTGCCCGTATAGGCGAATCCGGAAAAGATTTGATTCTATCATGTAATGGGACTATAAACCCATGGCCATCTGATCCCTGGGCACCCATATATGCTACACGTGATGACAGCTTTACATATACTTTCGATGATCCAGGATATGATGTAGCTGCTTTGATAGATGAATACTTGTCAGATGTACAAAGTTCGGCATTAGTTATAAGTGGTAATTTAACATTAGATGACCGGAATGTTCCCTATAGTTATCAGGATTTAAATGGAAATAGCTTAAGCTTTATAAAAGAAGGTGAAAAATACGTTCTGGAAGTTCATGGAAATGTTATCATAAACGGTAATCTTCAAATCGGAGTTGAGGAATGGTGGGTTCCTAGTAGTGGTGGACCTAGTACTAATGAAATATATTACAGGGGAAAGGGCATTATATATACTAGCGGAAATATTAATACTCTTACGAAGCTTATACCTTTAAATATAGATGATTTCTCTGAAAATGCTTTATTAGTATTTGTATCAAATGGAGAAATTGAATCCGATATCTGGCGTGATTATTGGGTTCAACCTCCAAGCTGCAGCAGTCCTACTATGTATATGGTGGCACTTGCAAAAGGAAATATAAAAATAACTAAAGGCGTGGTAAGAGGTACATTAATTGCAGGAGGTGTTTTGGATATTGATACTTCTTTTTCCAAAGTCTGTTATGAAGAGAATATATCAGAAAATTTACCTTCTGACCTGCCGGGGAATGCTTCCAGTAGCGGTGAAACAATAATTACAAAAGCAGAGTGGCAGGAAGTAGTTAACGAGTGATATAATTTTTAGATATATAAAGTATATTGGTATAATTTTATATAGAAGTGGATAAGTTACTCACCTCCAGAATTATAAAGTTAAAAAGCTTTTTAAATAAAAAAGAACTTCAAAATATTTTAATCTTGAGTGATGTAAATATTTTTTATCTGACAGGCTTTTACGGCAAAGATTCTGGAAGTATACTTCTTTTTACAGAAAATGATGTCTATCTTTTAGTGAGTTTTCTTTACTCCGAAAAGGCAAAAAAATCAATTGATGACAAAAAAATAAATATTGTCAGCTATAAAGATAATAAATACAGAAAGCTTTCAGAGATCTTGGGAGATTATAAAGCCGGACCAATTGGGATAGAGGGAAATAATATAAGCCTGAGTGATTTCTTAAAACTTGAAAAATTGTTATCCAGGCAGGGGAAAAAATTGTTGGACATAACAGGAGCAGTAGAAAAATTAAGATTGATCAAGGACCGGCATGAAGTCTCTAAAATAAAAGGTGCATGTAAGATCACGGACAGAGTTTTTAAAAACATAATAGACTCTGGTGCTTCTGCAGTGAATAATTTATCGGAAATAGAGCTCGCACTTAAAATAGAAGAACTTTTAGTAAAGAATGGATCAGAAGGAAAATCATTTGACATTATTGTCGCATACGGCAGGAATTCTTCAATGCCGCATCATCTTCCACAAAATATAAAATCAAAAGACGGTCTGATACTTGTTGATTTTGGATGCAGGTATAATAACTACTGTTCGGATATGACAAGGACGGTATTTACAGGAGATCTTAAAAAAAGTGATAAATTTAAAAAGATTTATGATATAGTCTTAGAAGCTCAGCAGCTGGCGATAGAAGATTGCAGAGAAGGAATAAACTGCGCCCAGATGGACATGGAAGTCAGAAAATTCATATGTTCAAGGGGTTATGGCGAAAATTTTGTACATGGACTTGGGCATGGAGTGGGCCTGGAAGTACATGAGGAACCAAAAATCAATGCAGAAAGTAAAATGGTTTTAAAGGAAAATATGATAATAACCATCGAGCCGGGTATATATATAGAGGACTTCGGAGGTATAAGGATTGAAGATATGGTACTGGTGGGTAAGGACAAATGCGAGGTGCTCTATGGTTCAACAAAAGAATACCTTATATTAAATTAATAATTATAGTCTTTAAAAGGGGAAACAGTATATGATAAGTACCAGTGATTTCAAAAATGGATTGACTATAATTTATGACGGGCAGCTGTACAAAATATTATATTTTCAGCATGTAAAGCCCGGAAAAGGCGGTGCTTTTGTCAGGACAAAACTAAAAGATCTAAATTCCGGGGCTATTATTGACAAGACTTTCAGGGCCGGTGAAAAAATGGAGCAGGCTTTACTGGAAACTAAAAAAATGCAGTATCTTTACAGGGATGAATATTATAATCTGATGGATATAAAGACCTTTGAACAAATCCAGCTGAACGGTGATATAATAGGGGAAAGTAAGGATTATTTGCTGGAGAATATGGAATTATCTGTTATATTTTATAAGGGAAAGCCGATTTCCATTGAACTACCTATTTTTATTAAAGCAAAGGTCACCAAGACAGAACCGGGTATAAAAGGCGATACAGTGAGCTCGAGCTTTAAGCCTGCTGAGATAGAGACAGGGGCAAAATTACAGGTGCCACTGTTTATAAATACTGGAGATATAATAAAAATCGATACCAGAACAGGCGAGTATATAACCAGGGTAAGTGCCTGATCAAATTAAACTATATTTTAGAAGATGCCTAAAATAACAAGAAGAAAAAGTAGAGAGAATGCAATAATATTATTGTATCAGAAGGATCTGCTGGATAAAAAAATAAGTGATATTTTAAACAATGATCTGCTGGTAGGAAGAGAATACGACGAGTTCACCTTAAGACTTATCAATGGTGTAGATAGTCACAGGAAGGAGATAGACAAAATGATAAAGGATGTTGTGGAGAACTGGACTCTGGAAAGAATAGCCATTATTGATAGGAATATTTTAAGAGTAGCCATTTATGAGATGCTTTATGAAGATGAAATACCGCTTAAGGTATCGGTGGACGAAGCTATTGAGATATCAAAAAGCCTTGGCCAAAAAGAAGATACACCCAAGTTTGTAAACGGCGTCCTAGGCAAGATTTTAAGTAATATAAACAGCCAGATCAGTTAGTCTGATTGTTTTTAAGAGTCTATGGTTTCAGAAAATCACATTAAAGAAGGGAAAAAGCTGTATCCTGAATTTTTAATAGAAAAAGTCAATAACAGTCTGGGATATTATGTAAAAAAATACGGAAGGATCCCTGCTGTACTTAGGGAATCCATAAAGTACAGCATAGAGAGCGGCGGCAAAAGATTCAGGCCCATACTATGTCTGATAACTGCAAAAAGCCTGGGTCACGATTATGATGAAGTAATGCCCACGGCCTGTGCAATAGAATTCATACACACTTATTCATTAATACATGACGACCTGCCTGCAATCGATAATGATGACCTGAGAAGGGGTAAACCTACCTGTCATAAAAAATTTGGAGAAGATATTGCCATACTTACTGGTGATGCTTTATTTTCGGAAGCATTTAATATAATAATAAAATACCAGATTGCAGATGCTGAGACTAAATTAAGGCTTTTAAGAGAGATCGCCGATGCTACAGGTGCGAGTGGAATGGCTGCAGGCCAGGTGATTGACGTATATTACACTGGTAAAAAAATAAGTAAAGACAGGTTGGAATATATGCATAGGAACAAAACTGGAAAATTAATAGCTGCTTCTGCAAGATGTGCTGCTATTATATGCGGAGCAGATAGAAGTATCCTTAAGAAATTAACCGATTATTCTGAGAATCTGGGTCTGGCATTTCAGATAACAGATGATATTTTAGATATATCTTCAAATAAAAGCGCAGCTGGTAAAACTATAGGTAAAGACGCTGTTCAGAAAAAAAATACTTATCCTGATATGTGGGGTATATCAAAATCAAAAAAAATTGCTGAAGAAAAAATTAAAAATTCCATTGAAATAATAGAAAGCATGAATATTGAGAGCGAGTGGCTTGTCAATATGGCAAAGTTCCTTCTGCTGAGAAAGGTATAATAAATATCAAAAAAAAGAATAAAATAGGAGATATTCTTTTAAAAAAAGGGCTGGCTGACACGGAAAAAGAAGCAGATGCTCTGTTAATGGAAGGTAGAATAAGAGTAGCAGGCAGTATGATAGAAAAACCGGGTACTATGATAGACCCGGATTCGGAAATAAAAGTGATCCCTCCAGATCCTTATGTTTCAAGGGGTGGTTTAAAGCTGGAAGGAGCATTTGAAGATTTGGGGCTGAGTATAAGTGGGAAAAAAGCTGTAGATATTGGTTCATCAACCGGGGGATTTACCGATTTTCTTTTACAGAACGGAGCGGCTAAAGTAATAGATATTGATGTAGGATATGGGGGATTATCCTGGAAACTGAGAAATTCACCCCGTGTAACTGTACTGGAAAGGACAAATATCCGTAACCTTGATGTGGAAAAGCTGCCTTTTTTTTCAGATTTTACAGTTGTGGATGTTTCGTTTATTTCCATAAAAAAAATTTTTAGTAAAATTTTGGAAATTACTACAAAAAAAGGGGAAATACTTTTACTGGTAAAACCTCAATTTGAGTTGAAAAAAAATGAGGTGGAAAGTAAAGGTATAATAAGGGACAAAAATTTGCATTATAAGGTTATGAAGGAAATAAAGGACTTTATAATAAAATTTCCAGTAAAAATCAAAGATTTTACCTTTTCCAAAATAAAAGGTGGCAAGGGCAATATTGAGTTTTGGATTTTTTTAATAAAATGTTCTAAAGAAGCTAAATATATCATAAATTATGATAAAATAATCATGGGAGTGGTCGAAAGAGCCCATAATTATTTTAATCAGAAATAGGTATGTAAAATGAAAAATATTGGTATAGTTTCTAATAATGATAAAAAGGAAGCATTAGAGACCGCAAATAAAATCTATGAATATTTGATTAAAAAGGATATCAATGTACTTATGATAGAAAGCGATAAGATGCCTGAGTTTTATTCTCTTCCCTCGGTTACTGAAGAAGAATTCATTGAAAAAAGTGATGTGATATTATCGGTAGGGGGAGACGGGACTTTTCTTAGAGCTTCCAAATACTCGTTTAAGCGGGAGATACCTGTATTGGGTATAAATGTAGGGAATCTTGGCTTTTTAACTGTTGTAGACACCTGTAATATGTATGATGCAATTGATAAGGTTTTAGAAAATAATTTCAAAATTGAAAAAAGAATGCTTCTGGAAGGAAGATTTTATAAGGGTAAAAAAGAATTAGAAGATATAAGTCTACCTTACCTGGTGTTGAATGAGTTCACTATAACAAGATCTATGGTGGGAAAAATAATAAAATTTGAGATGATCGTTAATGGAATACCAATAAAAAATTTTACAGCAGATGGAATAATTATAGCTACTCCGACGGGCTCTACGGCTTATTCTCTTTCTGCAGGAGGCCCGATAGTAGAACCGCGCAGCGAGGTCATTATCATAACTCCGATTTGTCCACATACCTTGCTGGACAGAAGCATAATTTTAGGTCCTGATAACGTTCTGGAAATAAAAATAGAATCAAAGAATAATAAAGATTATGCAAGTGTTGACGGAAAGATAGCGTCATTTAATATAAGATCGGGTTATGTTTTTAAAGTAAAAAAATCAAAATTAAAGTTAAAGTTAATATCTTTTAGCAAGGATATGTTTTTTAAAGTATTCAAAGAAAAATTTATTGAGAGGATATAAAAAAATTAAGGAAATGCAGCACCAGTAAGATATGTTAAAAGAATTACAGGTTAAAAATTTCGCTATAATAGATGATGCAAGGTTAAGATTTCAGAACGGTCTTAATATCCTCACTGGTGAAACAGGCGCCGGTAAAACCCTTATCATAGAAGCAATAAATCTACTGATAGGTGAACGTGCAGCAAACGATCTGATAAGAGATAATGAAGATAAATTACTGGTCCAGGGATACTTTGACTTCAGTAACAACACAGCAGCTGTCGATTATTTGATTTCTGAAAATTTAATAGATGAAGAAGATCCCTGTGATGATATCGTGATAACCAGAGAGGTCAACAGAAAGGGCAAAAACAAAGCATTTATTAACGGGATTTTTACTCAGGTCTATACTCTAAAGAAATTAGGAGGTTTTTTTATAGACATCCACGGCCAGCATGATCATCAATATTTATTAGAACCAAGAACACATATAGACATAATAGACAGATTTGGCAAAGATATAATTTCAAACACTAAAAGGGACTATTCGGAAAGTCTGGAGGAGTATATTGAAAAAAAAGAGGAATTTTTAAGGTTAAAAAATTTAAAGAATATGAGGGAAGAAAAGTTAAAGGAACTGAATTACAGATATGAAGAAATAAAGAAACTGGATATAAAGGAAAATGAAGAAGAGATCCTGGAAAATAAAATGAGGATCCTTAAGAATTATGAAAAGATCTACAGTCTTGCAGGGGGATGTAAGAAAATAATAGAAAGTGACCGTGATAATGTCCCTTCATTAATTGATAATATGGCTGTTCTTGAAAAAAATATTGATGAACTTTCAGAAATCGATAATAAGTTTAAGATTTTCAGCGGTAAAATTTCTAACATGGTAAATATTATTGAAGAAGTAAGCCGGTACCTGAACAGTTACCTTGCAGATTTTGACTTCAGTAAAGAAAGTTTCGACAGCATACAGGAAAGACTTTTTAAATTGTCAGAGATAAAAAAGAAATATAATATGGATTTGAATTCGATCAATGAACACGCGGAGAAATTGAAGGAGGAGATAGAGAGTTTTGAAGATCTGGATAGTGAAATTGAAAAGAAAAAGGCTGAGTATGATGAAGCCTTAAAAAATCTGGTAAATAAAGCATTAATATTAAGTGAATCAAGAAAAGACATTATAGCAGATCTGAAAAAAGAAGTGGTAAATGAAATGGCGGATCTTGGTTTCAAGTCCATATCATTTGAACCGTTACATAGATTATTGGAAGACAGTGATGGTATTGAAATAGGGGGTAAAAAAGTGAAACTGGCAAAAAACGGAATTGATGATATAGAGTTTTTAATATCCCTTAATATAGGAGAGGCAGTAAGACCGCTTAAAAGGATTGCCTCAGGCGGCGAAATATCAAGGATAATGCTTGCTATGAAATCAGTAATAGGTTCTGTGGATAATATTACCACTATAATATTTGATGAGATAGATATAGGTATTGGCGGAGAGACTTCACTGGTAGTAGGTGAAAAACTGTATAAAATATCAAAAGGCTGTCAGGTAATAGCGATTACTCATCTGGCGCAGATAGCGAGTTTTTCTGATTTTCACTACTTTATAGATAAGTTTGTGGAAAAAGGCAGGACAAAGATAAAAATCAAGAAGCTGGGTCCAAAAGACAAAATAAAAGAAATATCAAGGATGATAAGCGGAATGAAAGAAAGTGATATTTCAGTTATGCATGCTGAAGAACTTATAGAAAAAAGCAGTGATATCAAAAATGACTTGACAGAAGGGAAGATTAAAGTTGAAAACTAAATTTATTTTTGTGACCGGAGGAGTAATGTCTTCGCTTGGAAAGGGTATCTGTGCAGCTTCTTTAGGAAGGCTTTTAAAATCAAGCGGTTATAGTGTTACTATACAAAAATTTGATCCCTATTTAAATGTTGATCCTGGGACAATGAATCCTATCCAGCACGGAGAGGTATTTGTAACTGACGATGGTGGAGAGTCCGACCTGGATCTGGGCCATTATGAAAGGTTTATTGATGA
>Ga0315553_10003420_pt1 | contig 12317 bp, 13 predicted proteins | sample SalMarSW160140MG_FD_203099 | JGI IMG/M metagenome (GOLD analysis project Ga0315553, IMG submission 203099) | Salt marsh sediment microbial communities from the Plum Island Ecosystem LTER, Massachusetts, United States - Salt Marsh Sediment SW1601-40 ... | reverse complement strand
ACCAGACTCTCCTACTGGCATAAGTTCACGGGTGGTAGAGACGTACGCGGGTGCTTCAGTCAGCCTAAAAATCAACAACAGGAATCGGGGTTCGAATCCAATTCGGTAGCCCACATTGGAAGCATTCCGAACTTTTCTTGGAGAAAAAGAGGCTAATCCCGGAGATACAGAAACTTATTTTTTCATTTTGAGGCGTATTGTTTACTGTTTCTTGCGTACATTTAACTCTAAAGCTTTTGCATTAATTACACCGTTTGTATGAAGTTGATAATCAGCATTATAATACGTGCGTGAGACTTACGATTCATCGTGGCACCCATGAAATCGGCGGAAGCTGTGTCCAATTATTTTCCGATTTTACCGGCGCACGAATTATCCTGGACCTTGGAATGCCTCTTGTAAATTCGGACAAGACACAGTTCGAATGGAGCGAACACAAAGAGAAAAGTGTCCAACAGTTGATCGATTCCGGGATCTTGCCTTCTATTGAAGGCCTCTATAAATCCAGTCAATCCCCTGTTTCGGCGGTACTATTATCTCATGCCCATCAAGACCACTATGGGTTTCTGCAATTCGTTCAACCCGATATACCTATCTACATGAGCCTGGGAACAAAGTCGTTAGCAGAAGTATCAAACCTCTTCATCAAAGCTAATATCAATGTAGATAATATCAAAACGTTTAAAATGTGGAGGCCGGTTAGAATTAGCGGTTTCACAATCACTCCATATCTCATGGATCACTCAGCTCCTGATGCTGCTGCATTTCTCATAGAAGCTGACCAGAAGAGGATATTCTATACGGGTGATTTCCGCGGTCACGGAAGGAAAAAGATCTTATTTGAAAGATTGACGAAGCAACCTCCTAAGGACATAGATTATCTGATCATGGAGGGCTCGATGATCGGTAGAGAGGAGGGGCTCTATCCTGAAGAAACCTCTGTCGAAGAAGCCTTGGTTCACAAGATGCGAGCCGATAAGAGAATCTGCTTCGTCTTTACATCATCGCAGAACTTGGATCGCATCGTTTCTATATATCGAGCAGCAAGGAGGTCCGATAGAACTTTCATAATAGACTTATATACGGCATTCGTTCTTGAAAAGCTCTGTGGATTGTCACCGAATATCCCCCAATTCAATTGGGGAAACGTACGGATATTTTTTCTTCATCACCATGCCCAAAAACTGGCGGAACTGGATGAACAGCTCCTGTATAAATATGCCAAGCATAGGATAAAGCCTAAGGAGATTTACTTCGACCCTGAGAATAAAGTCGTCCTGTCCAAGGATAATCGATTTTACCGCAGCTTGATAACCAAGTGTGGAGAAGCGACAACTGTCTACTCGATGTGGCACGGGTATCTTGAAAGAAATAATCTGCCTGAGTTTTTAGCTGAACGTGGAGTGGAATTATCGGAGATACACACAAGTGGCCATGCTGTCCTTCAGCATTTGAGGGATATCGTTGAAGCTCTTAAACCGAAATTCATTATCCCGATCCACACTTTCTATCCCGAAAGATTCAATGAGATGTTCGCTAATGTTATACCAGTTGATGATGGTCAGGAATTAGTACTGTAATTTTATTCTCACTCTTAGGAGGAAAGATTGAGCACAAATCATATACGAGCTATTGACCGTTTCTTCAGTCATGCTGATGAAGATTGGGAAGTGATAAAGAAAGACCTCAAACCTCTCGTCAAACTCATCAATAATTCGAATGAAGAATATAACCTTCAAATCCGGCAGGATTGCTTCAATATTTACTATCAGGGTAGCTCTGTTGCCCAAGTAACACCAAAAACGAAGAGTCGAACCTACACAGTAAAGATACACAAGAAATTTTTAACCGATGACATGTATAAAAAGCTTGAAGCTTGTTCTTTAAGCCAGCGATTAAATAAAGAATATGTCAGCTTCAATATCCAAAGTGACAAGCTACATCGCTTCTTTCAGAGGCACGTAATTACCACCTCGCCGGGTGCGTCGACCCGGCTATTCCGGGAAAAGCCAGTTTCTTGGCCGGTCTCTTTTTCGTTGTTCCCAAGGTCTTTGAAATATTTCTGAATGATGGCGTAGACCCCCGGACAGGTCTGGAAATCAGACCTGGACAACCGGGTGTTGAAGAATACAGGACCTTTGAAGACTTCTACGCTGCATTTAAAGCCTCCTTAAGCCATTTTATCGGTCTGTGGCATGAGCACAGTTTTCTTCTTAACGGGCATCAGGGAGATATCCAGAGTTACTACGATGTTGTAGAAATACTGGATACGATGTTAATGCAGGATGGCATCAAGATAGGGAAACCTTTAACGAAAAGAGATGCGGCGCCGCCGTATGACTTCAGAGCGGTAATGGTGCCTGTCGGTGCCATAAATGTGGCCGACTCGTTGGCTGCAATTAAAATGCTGGTCTTCGATGAAGAGAAAACTACTATAAAAAATCTGAAACAGGCATTAGCTGTGAACTGGGAAGGCCATGAGGATATCAGAAAAATGTGCCTTCAGGCGCCAAAATACGGAAACGATATCGACTATGTCGATTCGATAGCCAGAGACCTCTATAAATTTTTAATAGACGAGGAAACAAAATATCATACCTACGGACGCCCTGTACACGGGAAAATTAAAGGTATTGGCGGAGCCTCGATTTCATCCATGTTTGCCGGCGGAACTATAATCGGGGCCACCCCTGATGGCAGGTTTGCCGGCACGACTTTATCTGACGGAACGGTTTCGCCTGCCCAGGGGAGAGACACGAATGGACCTACGTCAATGCTCAAGAGTGCCGCCAAAATAAACCAGGCTTTGTGTTCGTCGACATTGCTCAATGTTAAGCTGCACCCCTCATCTCTGACAACTGAAGAGGATCTGAAAAAACTTGGAATTCTAATCCAGACGTATGCTGAAATGGGAGGCAAATGGGTCCAGTTTAATGTCGTCGGGAACGAGCAGCTGTTTGATGCGCAGAAATTCCCTGACAACTATCGTGATTTAATCGTAAGGGTAGCCGGCTACAGTGCCTATTTCGTGGACCTGAGTAAAGGCGTCCAGGATGATATTATCAGACGAATGGAAGTTTCGATTTAGTGCCTTGATAGAAACACAGAGAAAGGAATATAATCAGGTACAACCTCATAACTCATTAGAAGGTCAGCCACCAGCTCTAAAGGCAATGCTATGATCTTCTCCCCGTAATTAATACCATCCAAAGCGTTACAATAAGATTAATTTGAGACCTTCACTGAGGACAAAAAATGTGATAGCAGAGGTAAAATGGCTAATAAATGTTTGATTACATACACTTCTTTTACCGGCAATACGGAAAAAGTGGCGCTAAGGTTCAAAGAAACATTCGAAAAACATGGCTGGCAATGTGATATCTTCAAAGTACGTAAAGAAGCCGATGATATCCTCAGACCTCCTTACGATATCCGAAAATATGATTTCATATGTGCTGGTTCCGGACTCAGGGCGCATCTGCCGTATAATGAAGTTCTGAACATGTTGAGGGGGTTTAGAACCGGGATGGATCCCCGCATTACATTGCAGTTCAGGGATGAAACCATTCCCTATATCACCGAACCTATACCCGAGAATAAAGGGAACCCGAAGACCGCTCATAGAAAAATAATCCTGGGTCCCGATTCTCCCAGGGCGATAGTGTTCATCACCTACGGCGGGTATGAATTCGGGCCCAAAGAGGCTAACCCCGCGTTGGAATTGCTGGAACTGGAACTGGAGCATATCGGTTTTCAATGTATCGGGCGGTTTTGCTGCCCGGGTAAGTTTCTCGATGACCCCATGCCCAGGACTTTCCATGGAGATATCCGGAACAGACCCGATGAAATAGATTTGCTCAAAGCCCAGATGTTTATCGAGGAAAAGTTGGAGGAGATAGCTGACAGGCCGAAATAAATCTGCCGGCAGGAAGGAGTCTTTATATTGTGAGTATTGTGAATTCCGTTCTTGGCCCCCTTGATACTAAAGATCTCGGTTTCACGCTTATGCATGAGCATATCATGAGTCAGGGTCCCGTTGCCCAAAATTTTCCTGAACTATTTGGCGAGGGTTTTATGGACCGGATTATCAACGGGGTAACCGAAGCCAAGAAGGAAGGGATTGATACTATAGTCGACGCTACTACTTACGATCTCGGACGGGATGTATCTGTACTGGCCGATATTGCCCGGCGAACTAATGTCAACATCATAGCGTGTACCGGATGGTGGATGAATTTACCCGAGTATATCGCTGGAACTTCCCCGGACCTGTATGCCGGCTTATTCGTTCGGGAGATTCAGGAAGGTATCGCTGGTACCGGTATTAAAGCTGGCATTCTCAAATCGGCTGCCGACCACGGTGAAGTAACGGCAACGGGAGAAATAATGCTGCGCGCCGTAGCCAGAGCTCACTGCCGGACTCAAGTTCCAATTATGCTGCATTCCGATGCACTCGGACAGTTAGCCCGGCAGCAATTAGCCATCTTAAAAGAGGAAGGCGTCGACCTGAACAGGGTTGCTGTGGACCATGTCAATGACTCTACCGATATGGAATATCTTACATGGCTGCTGGACCAGGGATGTTACCTCGGCATGGACCGTTATCCGGGACTTGGTTTGAGTTCACGTGACCGGACAGAAACCCTGAAGTTACTGATTGATGCAGGCTGGATTGATCGCCTTCTTCCGTCTCATGACTTTGGTTTAGCCACTCCGGAAACGTTTTATCCACCTGACGTAAAGGAGAGTATTGAAAAAGGTAATCCCTATGGTTATCTGTATATGAAGAAGGTAGTCTTTCATCAACTCAGAGAAATGGGAGTGCCGGAAGCCATGTTAGATACTCTTTGTGTAAATGGCCCCAGAAAGTTTTTCGAAGGGGTCTAGATAATTTAATTTAGAATCCGACTATCCAAGGAGAATATCCGGCCTGATGAGAGGTAAGTTTTGAGTGGAAAGCCAGACAATTTATCCTTAAGCACGCCATATATACCCAGCAATACCCCCGGAATCCGAAACAATAAGAAAACCGAGCAAGATTCTTCGGTTCCTAATAAAAGTGAGCGCACTCTGGCTAAAATCGGATACGTACCTCCCTTAAGCTCGCCGCCCATTAAGTTAAGGAAAAGTATAATTCCGGAGAGAAAATATGATTTCGAGATACCTCCGGACCCAATTCCATCCTGTAATATCAAGAAACATATAGATGCCGAAGTTGTAGTAATCGGTGCGGGAGTAGCTGGTTTGAGCGCTGCACTTTCCGCCTCAGAAGCAGGAGCCAAAACTGTCCTGTTGGAAAAGATGGCGACAATTCAGGCGCGCGGTCACGATAATGCCTTCATCGGTAGCCGGCTTCAGAAGAAGCTGGGCATCGAAATTGATAAAGACGAAGTTATACTAAACCTGATGAAGTACGGATCCAACAAACCAAACCAAAGATTGATTAGAATGTGGGCGGAGGGAAGCAGTGAGACTGCGGACTGGTTAATGGATATGACGGATGCCGCCGGTATCGAGGCGATTATTTGCAAATATCCCCCGCCGCCGGTCTTCGATAACGCCACTGAATATTATCCCCAGTACTCAGCCACTCATCAATATCAAAGTGAACACCTGATGGCAAAATGTTTACTGGATAATGCCGTGAAGAAAGGTGTCGTTACTTATTTCAAGACCCGCGTGAAACAACTGTTGAGAAAAGAGAAGGGTCGGGTCACCAGTGTTATCGCCATCGATGCAACCGGAGAATATTTGCAGTTTAATGCAACAAAAGCCGTAATACTCTGCACGGGAGATTACGGAAACAACGCAGAAATGATGGCCAAATACTGCCCTCAGTCATCGTATCTCGCATCGATGATACCTACCTCTACCGGAGACGGGCATATGATGGCGATGTGGATTGGTGCTGTAATGGAACCGGGGCCGCACGCTCCAATGATTCATGGTCCCGCCGGGCCCCTTCTTAGTTCTGCATTTCTACAGGTAAATCTTATGGGGGAGCGTTTTCAAAACGAAGACGTGCCGATTCAAAGTAACATTAACGCTGTCGAGCGACAACCCGGAAAGACAGCCTGGCAGGTATTCGATTCCAAGTACCCGGAGGAGATACCATATCACGGGATAGGCCTTGGGAAAATCATTATAGCTACTGAAAAAATCCAGCAGGAAGTAGCTAAAGTATCAAAAACGGCTAACTCAATCGAAGAACTGGCGATTAAGATGAAACTGCCTGTCAAAACATTCAAGGCGACGGTAAATAGATACAATAAGCTGGCAGGTCTTGGGAAAGACCTGGATTTTGGTAAACGTCCTGATCGGTTATCTCCAATTGACAGGCCGCCATTTTATGCTGGTAAAAACAGTTACTCTTTACTGGCTGTTATGGGGGGGCTTAATATTAATACGAATTTACAGCCACTGGATAAAGATTGGAAAGTTATTCCCGGACTTTACATCGCCGGTAATACTATGGGCAACCTGTTCGCCGGAGATTATCCCACAATGTGCCCTGGCCTTAGCCACGGAATGGCCATACACTTTGGGAGGATTGCCGGTTTGAATGCAGCTTCGGGAAAAATCAAGTCAACTCTGTATTAAGTCATCAATAAACTCAGGGCGGAAGGGTTTAATGGAAGCAAAACTATTCCCACTAAATCTTGACGTGAACGTTGTGGGGGCCCCTGTACTTGATTTCACAAGGACGATGATATGGGTTATACGGGATACGCAATCATTATCGTGTGATAAAAATATATTGCTTGATAAGCTCGAAATACTCGCTGATGCATTCTACGTAGATGCTAAGAAAATCAAATCTATAATCACTATTAAGTCGAAGACGTCTTTCAAACCTGTCTTCCAGTTGACGACTTCTTGCAAATGATCTGATATCCGTATATAAACGATGGTTTTAATCTAAGGAAAGAGGTACTCCGATTCTTAAGGATGATTATGGTTCGTTCTTATAACGGTGCGCGTGTTTAGCTGATTATATCACAAACTGTCGGAAATTGATTTCTTGAAATTATTTTATGACAGACGTAAAATTGGCCTGACAAAAAGGTTCATTTACAGGAGAGGGTCATGGAACATAAAGGTAATGAAGCCATAATCATTAATCCACCCAATACGGCACTTTTGTTACTACACTGGCAAAACGACCTGGCAATGCCATCCGGTAAGTTATCAAGAGATATGCCCCAACGACTGGCTGCGGATCATACAATTGAACGTGTTCAGGCAGCCCTCAAAGTAAGCCGGGAGAAAGATATTCTAGTCGTCTATGTTAATGCCAGCCACCGCCCCGGTTATCCTGAAGTGAATACAAAGCCGACTGCCTTAGGTGGCGGCATTTCCCAAGTCGGGGCTCTGATGCGAGGGTCATGGGGGGCCGAGGTTATTGACCAGCTTAAGCCGCTGGCTGAAGACATAATAATATACAATTATTCTTCCAGTGCTTTTGCCTATACAGAACTGGATCTTATCCTGCACAATAAAGGAATTACTGACCTGGTATTGACCGGACTGGTTACCAACTGGGTTGTTGAGTCAACCGCCAGAGATGCGACCAATCGAGGCTACAATATATATACTTTAAGTGATTGCTGCCAGGGTGTTAATGAAGAGATGCACAGATGGAGTCTGGCCAATATCTTATCAGCTATTGGCTCCGTCATCGATTCCAAATCTTATATCGCTTCTTTGCTAAGATAAATTCCGCAAATTGAAATTAAAAGAGGAATCCAATGCAGGAAGAACGTCTAGCCATACATTTGAAGGAGAGACCATCCCAATTATTAGAGGCTAAGAACAAGGGAGTTAAGATTATCGGCTACTTCCCCGGGAATTATGTGCCTGAGGAATTGATTTACGCCTCCGGGGCCGTACCATTATGTCTTATTAATGGTGGCGACTCAAAGCCAGCCGAAATGGCTCTGTCAGTTGTGCCTCAGGTCATTTGCCCCTTCGCCCGGGCCCAGGTTGGAGAGAGGCTGTTAGGGAAGAATCCGTATTACAGCATGATAGACATGCTGGTAGCACCAATCACATGCCAGCATTTGAAAAAGGTGGCCGAAGTATGGGAATACAACGGTGATTTGGAGATATTCAAGCTGGGGATTCCACACCAGCATAATAATGATTTTGAGCTGGAATATTTTAATGACAGGTTAAGGGCGCTGAAGGACAGGCTTCAGGCCTTTACAGGGAATGAAATCACGGATGAAAAAATAAGTGAAGCCATCGTACTTTATAACAGGATGAGAGAACTCCTGAAAAATATAAGCTTGCTTCGCTGCACCTCTCCCTCATTACTTAGCAGCCTGGACTTTGTAAAATTGAATCATGCCTCTTTCTACGCCGACCCGGCTTTTATGGTGGATTATCTGGATTCAGTTTATCATGAACTGAAAGACAAACAACAGGTTACTAAGACCGAAACGCCCAAGATTTTACTAATTGGTCCGAGCATCGGATATGGAGACTATGAAGTTCTGCAATTAGTGAAGGCTGCCGGTGGCGACATCGTCATCGAGGAGATATGTGAGGGTGTCAGGTATTACTGGAATAAAGTTGAAAGCAAGGGCGACTTGATTGAATCCCTGGCCAGGGAATATCTGGTGGACAGAGTACCCTGTGCCTTTATGAGATATTCGACCAGAAAGAGGCTTGATTTTGCGCTCAAACTGATTAAGGACTTCGCGGTATCCGGTGTAATATGGTATGAATTGCTGTGCTGCGAGACTTATGATGCTGAATCGTACTTTTTTTCTCAGGAGTTGGGAGACCGGAATATACCGATGCTTATTCTAGAGTCGGACTATAGTGCAGCGAACACAGGCCAGTTTAGAACGCGTATCGAAGCATTCATCGAGATATTGAGGGGAGTGATGGAATAATGATTGAACTGCTTGAATTGTGCGGTTATGGCGAACAGGAAATCGAGTCGGAGTTGCCCAGGGTAGAGAAGGCGTTCAATAAGCTGGGGATAACTGTTGATGACATCGAGAGGGGCAAGCAAAGGCTTAATAAGTACTATGACATGGAATTAAAAGGTGTCCGGAAGGCCCTGCGGTTGATTTTACGTGAACTGGTCGACGCTTTACTGGTAAGAGATGAAGGCGTGAAAAATGTCATATATGGGTTTATGGCACCGGGCTTTGATTTACTCAGTTCGGCATTAGTCACTAAATCTAAAGACGTATTCTCGATACATCATAGCTGGGCTTTTCAAATTTTTATCGGCTGTATTTTTGGTAAAATAGTCCCCATATTGGAGGAGGCTGAGAGAAAATGGCTTAAAGCCGGGATGGTAGCTCATTGTGCTAACCTAAAAACGCTCGTAGGGCCGCTTACACTTGGCCTGTATCCAAAGCCCGACCTGCTGGTAACCACAGGGTTACTCTGCGAAACATCCCCTAAGACAATTGATTTATTTCACGAGCTTTATGACATACCGGTGTGGTACGTTGATGCCTGTCAGGACCGGACTTCCGGAGAATACCCCGAGCCATCTGAGCGGGTTGCCATCTCAGCCGCGAAAAGTCTGAAAAGGCTCGCAGAGAGAATTCAGGAAGTAGTGGGCTTTGAGATAACAGACGACATGTTGCTCGAAGTTCAGGATGCCAAGGGCAAGATGGGTGAAGCTTTTGACAGAATACGAGATTTAATCGCAACCAGTGCCCCGTTGCCGCTGAGCCCTGCCCACGAGAACATCTGGATGTGCTTAAACGTTCTGGCACTGAGTATCAATGGTATTACGGAAGCGACCGACGCAGTAAATTTGCTTTACGAGGAATTACGGGAAAGGGTTGCTAAGGGACTGGGAGTCGTTGAAAAGGATGCCCCGAGAGTGCTGGCTACACTTCCGATGGGGCAAACAGACCCTAGACTGGAACATCTGGCATGCGAGGTTGGTATAGCCATCGTAGCGACAGACAGGAACATTGAGGCGTCTATTAAAGAAATACCGGAAGATCCTTATTTGAGGTTCGGCATTGGGATGCAGTTGGGTGCAATGCACGTGCCCCCTACAATGAGAATCCCTCTATTAATAGAGGGATGTAAAAAGTTGAATATCGACGGAGTGCTGGATAGATTTCATGTCGGCTGTCGAGCTGTCGCCGGTGACGCCCTATTGATTGATAACGCCATAAAAAAGGAACTTGGTATACCTGTAATGCTGCTGGAATGGGAAAATTTCGATCCTCGTGTTTATAAACATGAGGAATACAAGAAGAGATTGGAAATATTTAAGACGATGATGTTAGCTAACAAGCAGAAATAGGAGGCGATTCACATCTATTTCGCGGGGATTGACCTTGGCTCTACGATGACCAAGGTCGTGATTTTAAACAGTAATGATGATATCTGTGCCGATGTCATAAAACACACGGGCGCTGAGCATCGGCGTCTCGCCAACACGGTTATGGAAGAAGCGCTGGAACAAGCCGGCGTATCGTTCGACGAAATATCCTACGTGATAGCCACCGGTTATGGTCGGATCACCGTCCCTTTCGCTGACCGCCAGATTACAGAACTTACCTGCCATGCCCGAGGGGTGTACCATTATGTCCCGAGTGCCAAGCTGGCGATTGATATTGGAGGCCAGGATGCCAAGGGGCTTAAGATGAACTGTGGCAAACTGCTCGATTTTGTTATGAGCGATAAGTGCGCCGCGGGAACAGGAAGATTTTTAGAGCTTATCGCCGCCTCTCTGGACCTCAAACTCGATGATATGGGGAAATTATCTTTGAAATCCACTAGTAAAGCCTCTATTAGCAGTACCTGCACTGTTTTTGCCCGACAAGAAGTGGTAACCCGCATATCTGAGGGAGTGCCTCTGGAGGACATACTGGCCGGGATTCATGATGCCATCGCCAGCAGGATAACCAGAATGGTGGAGAAATTGAAAATTGAACCTGACGTCGTATTTACTGGAGGTGTAGCCAAGAACATCGGGGTTATCAAATCATTAGAGACGAAACTAGGTTTTAAGGTCATGGTTCCCGAAGAACCTCTACTTAGCGGAGCAATCGGGGCTGCTCTGCTAGGTAAGGAAATCACGCTGAAAGCCCTGGCGCAAGGCAAGCCTGTACAGAGAGGCAGGCGCAGTTTGAGCGAAAGTACTTTTTTCCAGTAAAGGATAATTCGTTATGGCCTGGTTTATGGGGATTGATATTGGCTCAGTAATGAGTAAAGGCGTTGTTACCAGGGATGGTAAGTTGGTAGCCCATCATATGCTCGCTTCCGGAGTTAATTACAGAAATGTGTCCTTGAGATTAAGAGAAGAGCTTCTAGCCGATACGGGCTTAGGTGCGGAAGATATTACCCGTACGGTAACCACCGGTCATGCAGCGGGTCTCATCCCTCTCAGCAATAAACATGTGGCTGATACGCAGTGCTGCGCCAGGGGAAGTAACTATATCTTCCCTTCAGTAAGGATGGTTATCGATGTGCAGGGTCAGTCAAGTCAGGTAATACATCTCGATGAAAGGGGACAGATTACTGGTTTTGCCGTCAGTGAGGCGTGCGCCAGCGGCAGCGGGTATTTTATCGAAGCAATTGCTAATGTACTCCAGGTGCCACTTGAAGATATCGGCTCTCTTTCCTTATACGCGAAAAATCCTGTTACCTTTACGACAGGATGTGCTGTCTTTGGTGAATCGGAGGCCATCTCCAGAGTTGCCGAGGGTGTAACAAAGGAAGATATCATTGCCGGGGTGCACAAGGCGCTGGCTGGCAAGATATCTGTTCTTATTGACAGAGTCGGGCTGGAGGAGCCTTGTGCCATCAGCGGTGGTGGCGGTCTTAACATCGGGCTTATCAGAAGTATCGAGGAACTGGGAATTCAGTTGCTGATACCATCTCAACCTCAAATCGTTAATGCTCTGGGCGCAGCTCTATTTGCCGGTGAACAGGATTCTTAAGTCTATGATTGATAAAGTACATGTAGCCAATACGGAGATCAAATAATGTATGAAATAGCCGGGGTACATCATATAGCTATAGGAGTAAAGAACCTAGAAATAATGAAATCATTTTATAAAGACATGCTCGGATTCAATATCCTCGAAGCTCCGGCTTTACCGAATGATATTATGTCCGGCATAATGCCAGGCGTTATGCCGGGATATGGCACTGGGGCGGTTATGAACTGAGGGACCTGATTCCCCCCAGGATATCGGAAGAGCAGGCAGAAGGTATAATAACTGAAAATGAACTGCGGACGGCGTTCAAGCAGATACAGTCAGAAGAGAGCGTTATTAAGGAACAGATGAGCCGGTTAGAAAAGTTCAGGAAAGAGCCGCCACCTA
>Ga0315553_10003419_pt1 | contig 12318 bp, 8 predicted proteins | sample SalMarSW160140MG_FD_203099 | JGI IMG/M metagenome (GOLD analysis project Ga0315553, IMG submission 203099) | Salt marsh sediment microbial communities from the Plum Island Ecosystem LTER, Massachusetts, United States - Salt Marsh Sediment SW1601-40 ... | reverse complement strand
CCCTGACAGCCAGTTCTCTTTCGAGAGAGTCGAGACGAATAGCACTCATCAGGATATTTCGCCGCATAACAACATCGGGATATCCGGGAATGAATTCGCGCAGGTTGGTGAAAGCTATCAAAGATGCTGTGGCGGCAATAATGAACAGTACCAGAAAAGTAATTATCAGAAAGGCATTATATTTAGTAAGCCTTATCCTCCAAACCTCTGCAAAGGTTGTGTCATTGATAACTGAAAATCTGTACTTATCGCGCCAGTTGCGTTTTTTCTTATCGTTCTTTGCCATGTTTCAATGTTTGACCGGCATGCAAAGATAATAATATTATTCGGCTACCGGTTACCGCTTTGCCCACCGAAGTCAGCCTGAGCCTGCCTAAGGATTACGAAGGTGGGGCTACCGGCTAACAGACACAGTGTTTATATAACCTTTACGGATTTATCTTCGCTCTGCCACAAACCATGTTTTGTACAGACTGCCATAGCAGACAGGTTCATGGAAACCTCCGGGGCGACGATATAAAAATCTATCTCACTATGTGAGGGTTCGGAGCCATAGACTCCGGCAGTATAACGAGTTTCGGCAAGCAGGGTCTCCCTGTTCCAGAGTTGTATCACGCTTATGAAATGATCGTGATCGTCCGGATGGGTGTATTCTTCTCCGAGCTTTACTTTCACACAGAATTTTTCGCCCCGTTTTACCTGGTCGGGACAAATTACATGTGGCATGTGCCTGTCGAGATAATCACGTTTTATTTCTTTTTCTTCTTTTTCTATTTCGGTAGCTTTAAAGACTCTTGGCATGGTTTTCTTTTTTAATAGAACAAATTTAGTATTTAAATGTTTTTCTCAGCCTGGAATGTTGTTAAAGAAGTAACTGTTGGCAAAAAGCAATTTCTAAAAAAGCATAATATATTTGTTAATTGGCATATATGTATTAAATTTGCACCCACAATAATGCGGGGTGGAGCAGTGGTAGCTCGTTGGGCTCATAACCCAAAGGTCGGAGGTTCGAATCCTCCCTCCGCTACAAAGAAAAAGCCCGGTGCGACAGCACCAGGCTTTTTTTGTTGATGGCCCGAACTGCAAACGCAGTTTGCGAGAGAGGGACAGAAACAAAAAAGCCTGAGGTACTGCGCCAGCAGTACCGGGCTTTTTCTTTGTTAAGCTCTCCTCAGAGGATCGCGAGCGGAGCGAGCAATCCTCCATCTCATGAACTCACCCCCCGGCCCCCTCTCTACTGAAGCAGAGAGGGGGAGACTTTTTAAACATATTCTTATTTGCATACTGTGGCAAAGCTTTTTCATTGGGCTGTTACTCCCAGAGTATCAAGCGAGTGCAGCGAGCTTAATCCTTTTCATCTTCAACCCCGCCGGGGTTGCCAACTTCACCATATACGCTACCACAGATGTAACTGTGGCTATTGGACTTAGACACCTCCGGTGTCCTTGCCGAAGGCGGCTGCAGGGCTTTTTCTTTGTTAAGCACCTCCAGGAGGAATAACAGGGCTTTTCTTTGTCTTATTATAACTATTTTATCAATTGTGCAATCCCTGTTACTGTCCTTAATGTAATTTTTGGATTGCTGTCACCCCTGGTAAAGCTTTTCCTGTTGTATTCATCCTTCTTTCCGAAATCTGAAGAAGTATTGTAATTTTTAATATCATCCAAAAAGGTCTCTTCTTTGTCAAATTTAAATGGAGAAGTAATTCTACCCCCATCTGTCATGGCGATGAACTCAAAGTAACCTGTTACAGGATGACTGTTAAAATTGACCTGTGCTTTATTAAAACTGGACCCCACGTACAGGTCTGCTTCAGGTTCCCGGGCTAGCGAAATTTTTACAATTCCCATTCCAGTACTGAAACTACTTTTCCCATTAACTATCAAATCTTTTGTTCTGATCGATCCGATTGCAGAACTCAGGTTGAATGAACCCTTTGAATGTTGAATTTTAGCTTCCAACATGGCAAGCTGTAAATTAATAGATCCCTCGACATTATTAATACTAAACCGTCCCTGACCATAGACAGCCTTTAGAACTCCGATAAAACCGTTTACTTCAAATTCACCTGAACTCCCGATGCAACTGATATACATACCATGAGGAACAGTGATTATCAAGGTACACTCTTCAAAATATGTTTGCGTAGGCTTGTGTGGGTTATAATTCAGGATATTTGCCTTCAAATAAATTGCCCTTTGCGTTTCTTTCACTTCGAACTTCTCATCTGGTTTGGCTATATATCGAAGCTTTATCTCTATCTCTCCTGAATTGGAACCGGTAATAAAAACTTTTACTTTCCCCATGGTTTCCAAAGACAATGTGTCTTTTTTTGGGAATTTCCAGGCCTCCTCTTTCAATTCCATGGAAGGTAATCTTGCGGAGACTGGGTACGATTGAATTATTAATGTACCAGGAAGTAGAAGTAATAATTTAATCATTAATGCTCTGCTAAGTGTTTTCATCTTACTATTTTTTCAATTTTTTATTCATATCTCAGATTATTAACCGGGTTATCGCTTATGACCTTATAAGTCATTATACCACTGATGATAATAAACGATCCAGCTACAACGACAAGTGCATACAGGAAAACATCAAATCCAATCTGAGTCCTGTTCATATATTTGGTGAGCCATTCATTTAAGATAAGGTAAACAATGGGAATTGCCAGACAGGAAGCGATTATAAAAGGAGGAATGTATTCGTTCATGAATACTTTAAGGATACTTTTTGTATCAGCCCCAAGTATTCTTCTTATTGCCATCTCATTGATCTTTGAGGTTGAAACAAGGTATGATATCGAAATAATACCCAGCAGCAGCAGAAAAAGGCTTATTATTGTAGAAATAGCGAGTGTTTGTATAATTTTTACCTCCTTTGAATAAACATTGTTGTACTGGTCATCCATATAGAAATAAGAAAATGGAGCAACCGGATCTATCTGTTTCCAGTTTACACTAAGGAATTCTAAAGCCTTTTCTGAAATGTTGTTAGTAGTCTTGAAGATCAGATGGAAGTTGTTGCTCAAAGATGCACTGTTCACAACGAATGCCATAGAACCGGGAGTCCTGTCCGTTTTGCCGAAATAGATATCTTTCACAACCCCGACAACAACTTTTTCATTATTTCCCCAGAAACCAATAAGTTTTTTACCAACAGCATCTCCTCCGATTCTTTTCGCAAGCTGCTGATTTATAATTACTGCCGAAACAGAATCGGTGGAAAAAGCTCTATCGAAATCACGACCTTCAACAATAGTAGCTCCAATCGTTTTAAAAAAATCAAAATCAACACCAAGATAACCTGTGGCGATTACTTCTTCGGATCTCTGTGAAGACAACCTGACCTGCGTCACATTTGATACAGGACCCAGGGGATAGTTAGAAGCAGAGGTGAAGCCGGTAAACAGGGGGCTGTTCTGAACTAACTGTGATGCAATTAGTTTTCTCTGTCCTGGTGAATTTACTCCCTTCAGGAAATTATTGGTAACAATAAGATTTCGTCTTTCAAAACCTAAATCCATTTCTGTAATGTACTTTATCTGCCTGGCAGAAATAAGTGAGGCTGCTATCAGACCAACAGAAGTAAAGAACTGAATTCCTAACATTATTCTTCTCAGATTTATTGAATGCCTGTTTCCGGCAATTCTGAGTTCAACTATTCTTGACTTCTTCAGCTTAATTGCTTCAGGAATTGTAGTATTATTTACCAGAGATGAAGAATAAAGACCTGGAATCAGGGGAAGAATAAAGGTCAGGATGATGAGAATGATAATTATCTTAATACCAAATAAATCATTAATACTCAAACCTCCGGATGTCAGCTCTGATAAAGTACTCCGGAAAGAGATGATCAAAAGAGCCGATATAAAAGATGCAGAAAATATATAAATCAGATTTTCAAAATAGAAACGTGCAAATACAATTTTTTTGGTCTCCCCATAAGTTCTGCTTATACCTATCCTGAAGATTTCAGAAATGTTTTTACCTATATCAAGGATCATATAATTTCCCAAAGCTATAATCAGAATAAATAAAGCTATCCACGGCAGAAAAAGGACTAACTGGATATTCCCGCTGTTAAATGCATGACTTTGCATTATATCACCTGAATGAAGATAAATGTCCGTAATAGGTTGAAGAGTAATAATAAGGTTGTTATCCACATTGGAGCTTTCCGTAATTATTGTATTCAGTAACTTCTCCGTTTCATCCTTGGATTTTCTGTCTTTTAGTACAAGAAAGAGATTTGCAATCTGATAATTATTGTCAGTAAGAAAAACCGATGTCCTAATGGCTTCAGTTGAAATAAGATAATCGATCTTAATAAATGAGTTTGTCGGGATATCTTCAAAGACTCCACCAATAGTGAACAGTTCGTTATTGTCTACAGTAATTATTTTACCTAATGGATTATCATCCTTATAAATTCTCTTTGCCTCTTTTTGAGATATATATATTTTATCAGGCGAATCGAGAAACCCGGTTCCATCCGTAGCTGATAATTTCCATGAGAAGGCATTAAACAGACCGGGATCTGCATAAATTACAGGTTGGCTCACAGGATCATTTTTTTCTGTTTTTAAAATGCAGTCAAGGACAATTATCCTTATAATTTTTTCAACCTGCGGTATTTTGTCGCTTAATAAATCTTTTGCTGCACCTGGCAATATTGCCGTATTTATATTCTGTTCCTTGTCGTGCATAATTAATCTGAATATCTTGTCCTTATTCGCATGGTATTTGTCAAAAGAATATTCATTAATAACTATAGTAAGAAACAATGAGAAACATATCAGGCCTATTGAGAGGCTTATTATTCTTATAAAGGGATAAATACTTTTCAGTTTAACGGACCTTAAACTGTCCCTGATTATAAATTTTATCATAATAGTGGTTTTAATATTTATAAATTCTAAAGCAATATTACGACAGGAAGGACTGCTGTACAAAAGAAATCTGTGGTTGGCCTTAAAAATGAGATAATTTGCAAAATGAGATGGATCAGAATAAATTGAAAGGCAATTTTTAGTAACCAGGGGCTGAAAAGTGTCAGTTTGAAGGTTTTTCAATCCATTTATAATATTTTTCTTGTCAGTTACAGCAAATTTCAAGCAGGTTATCTGATTATTAACATTATAACAATCTGATTTCTTAACTTTGATTTTATGAAAAAGATCAGGTTATACCATATTATATTACATCTCCTTTTCTGGGTATTGTATACCCTGGTTTTCTATGCAGTAAGCACATATTACAATATTAATACTGTTATCCCCTTTAATATTTTTATTACTGCTGCTGTACAGATCGGCCTGGTCTATGTAATAAGATATTATCTCTATAACAAGTATTACCAGAAAGGGAAACCGGTCATGTTCTTCTTTCTGTCTCTTTCCCTGGTCCTTTATTTTATCCCGGTAGTATGGATCATAGCCATGATTATGTCAGGAATCAATGTTAGTTTTTCATTATTATTTACCATTGACCTTCTTATTGTTTACCTTGTAACTCTGGCGATTGTGTTTATCTCCGTATCTATCATGCTATTACGTGAAAAGGGAAGAGGGAAAAGTGAACAGGCACAATTTGAGAAAGAAAAGAGGGAGATGGAACTTTTTGCCCTGAAGAATCAGATCGATTCTCATTTTATATTCAATACGCTTAATAACATTTATGGATTAGCCTTAAAAAAGTCAGATCATACTCCACAAAGTGTCCTCTTATTGTCAGAGATCTTAAGCTTCGTAATTTATGAGACAAAAAACGATTTTTATCCGCTCAGTAAGGAAATACAACTTATCAGAAACTATATCGAACTTGAAAAAATGAGATATGGAGAAAGTATCAGCATTGATTTCGAGGTAAATGATATAATCGATAATTCATTTATAACTCCATTGATACTGTTTACTTTTCTGGAGAATAGTTTCAAACACGGTGTCTCGAAGACCGTGCATAATCCATGGGTGAAAATCAGATTAAAATCGAGTGTCTCCGAAATCTTCTTCGAAATTGAAAACAGCATACCTGAAAATCCGGACAATTCAGGACAGGATGGAAATAAAGGAATAGGCCTGGAAAATATAAGAAGGAGGCTGACTCTGTTATATCCGCAGATGCATAAATTAGTAACAAGAAAGAGTGAAAACTCTTTTTATGTCGGGCTGTCACTTTTCAATAACTATTAGATCGAATATATGAAGACAAAATGCGTAATTATCGATGATGAACCTATTGCAAGGGAGATAATCAGAGACTATATTTTGAAAATTAATGAGCTTGAGATAATTGCGGAATTCAAGAAAGCTACTGAAGCAATAAGTTTTTTAAATGAGAACAAAATTGACCTCCTGTTCCTTGATATCAATATGCCCGAAATATGCGGAATACACTTTGCAAGATCTTTATCCAATCCTCCTGCAATAATTTTTACAACAGCTTACAGGGAGTTTGCTGCTGATGGCTTTGAACTCCAGGCTATTGACTACCTCGTAAAACCAATTCCGTTTGACAGGTTTCTGAAAGCTGTTAATCATTACTTTAAGCTGCATCGTAAATCAGTTGAAATGACCACGGCTGAAACCCGTGAGAAACCGGAAGAAGAGTTCATTTTACTGAAAGACAACAAAAAAACTCATAAAGTATTTTTAACTGATATTAAATATATTGAAAGTGATGGAGACTATATCAGGTTTATTTTGCAGAGCAGAAAAATAATGGTGAGGGGAAGTCTCTCCTCCATGGAGGTCACGCTTCCTCCCACATTATTTCTAAGGATACATAATTCATACATGATAAACCTGAAAAAAGTCAATGCAATAACCTTATACTCCGTAGAGATTGATGGTACTGAATTACCAATAAGCAGAAGTCATAAAGAAAAAGTTTTGAAGATCCTTAATATAAAGCCTCACTAGTCATAGTGACTGATAATGAGTGATGAATAATATTACTACATAAAGGATAAAACCTTTCCCAGCTTAATAATACTACCTATATCTCTGATTAGGGATTGGTTAGATATTTCAAACCTCTTGTCTACAAAGAAAAAGCCCTGTCGCGAAAGCGACGGGGATTTTTGTTTTTGGCCGTCAAAAGCTTGCTTTTGTAAGGGACGAAAACAAAAAGTCCCGCCAGACGCCGAAGGCGGATTCATGGGTTTTGGTTTGGGCTGCTATCAATAAAGGATCATGAAATAATCCTGTCCCCACTACTAGCGTGTCTTCCTCATCAGATTTGATGGGGAATCCTTTCTATTATTTGAGAATGAACCTTTTATAGCGAAGAGGGCAGTGACTTTTGAAGTTAGATATTATGTACTTCCCAAAATCCTGTGGTTTCACTCTCCCTCGAAATAATCCCTTTCTGTTTAAGTGCATCAATATGCTTCTGAATTGCTGACGGATTAATATCTAGCTTTTCCGATAATGCTTTCCTAGATATGGATGGATCATTAATTATCAAATCAAGAACTTCTTTTTGTCTATTTGTGAGATGACCAACTTGACTACCTACTTGACCACCAACTTGACCACCAACTTGACCACCATTTATAGGTAGAACCATTCTCAAAAAGTTATCGGTAAAGGTGAAGCAACTCTTATTGTAACTTTCTAGTATTCTGGGCACTCCAGAACCTAACTGTTCTACTAAATCAAGGTCCTTAAAAACACGCATCAACTCTTTGTTTCTTGGAACAGAATAACCTTCGAAGAACTCTAGCTCGCTTAAACCTTCAGGTAATCCACCCACAGAAGTAATTTCGATTCTATCAGGAAATAGTTCAAATTTTAGGTCTTGCTTTCGAGATTTGATTCTTCCAATGGAATTTCGTGTACGCTTCGCAAAAAGTTCATCAATCATTTTTTGGGGCATGGGGTCGGCTGCAGTTCCATTCCTGATGAAACAACCTTTTTCTGTCATTCCAAATTTCTTCTTGAAATAAGGTTTTTCTGAGCGCTGAATTCTTCCAATATATTGGATCAGTTTTCCTTCAAATGCAAAGGGATATACGATGAATAGGCATTCTAAGTTACTGATGTCTATACCTTCTCCAAAATACTGACCTGTTGATATTACAAGTTTAAAATGTCCTTGCTTAATTTGGGCAATTTTACTTTTCCTGGTGCTTTCGGAGTCATCACCGTGAATAGTAATAGTTTCATATTTATCTTTCAGATATAAGTTTAATATATCGACATGGGCTTTTCTTTCAGACAGGACTAGAATTGTCTTAAAACGATTAACATTCTCTTCAATATCTTTAATTATCAAGGAATTTCGTTGGGTATCATGAACAAGAATTCGGGATATGGTTTCGTAATGGTCAACTTTATAGTCAAATGGTGCGTACAGGTTTGTTTCAATTATATTTATTTCGGTCTGAATATTACTCTTCGCCAGGTACTCATGCTGATTTACTTGATGAAGAATATTACCGATATATACAAATATTAGTTTCTCGTCATTTGTTTTTCTTTTTGGAGTTGCTGTTAGGCCATAAAGGTAGAATGCATTAAAATTTATAATTGCCTCCCTAAAAGATTTTGCAGGTATATGGTGGCATTCATCTATGATAATAGTACCAAATGCGTTTGAGAGTTGTGAAAAATCATCTATTCTGGCTAAAGATTGGATCATAGCAATAGTGATTGATTTTCCTATATTGGTTTTTTGATTACCAATCTGACCAATTTCCTTTTTGGGGATTTTAAGGAAGTTTTGAATCCTTTCAATCCATTGATCGAATAATTGTTTTCTATGTACAATGATTAAAGCAGGCTGTTGCTTTTCAATAATTATTTCAAGACCAATTATAGTTTTCCCAGAACCAGGAGGAGATACAATAACACCAAAATCTTTTTCCCGAACTTTTTGGAGGGCCACCTCCTGATGATCCAAGAGTTCAATTTCAGATTCAAGTTCAATTTTGGCTTTTTTCTGCCGTTCATCAATAATCCTGAAAGGAATATTTTCTGTCTTACAAAATTGAACTAATGTTGAGGTGAATCCTCTTGGAATCATCACTTCCTTATCAGTTTCTTCAATCAGATTGAAATATTTTTCTGTTTTAAAAGTACTTTTTCCAAGATTCTTTTTTGCCAGGTAGTCAGAATTATAGAAGTTAAGTTGCTCCCGGAGGAAAACGATAAGCTTCCGATTTAGATGGATTCTTTTTAAATATATTTGGTTGCTGATTCGAATTTCTAATTCAACCTTATTGCTAGGGTCAAAATTCGAAATAAGCACTTCCTGTGGATTTTCAATAAAAAGAGTGTTATACAATTTTTTTAATGATTGGGTTGATACTTTCGAGATTTCAGAAAGAAACTCCCATTGATTTTCATAAGGTGTAAATGTTGCCGCATTCAAGAAACATGAATTACCATTTAACAATGAATTGCCCTGTAATGTGAGAGCTATTAAATTCCCAATTCCTTTTCCGGAGTGGAAATCCTGGTTTGGAAATATTCTGTCGAAACTTGGCTCTTTTTCAAAATGGGAGATAATATTTGCCTGTTGAAGCAATTCAAACATAATTTTCCTGCTTTGGATGGCAGGGAAAGCCTCTTCAAAGAATGCCCATAAATGTCCTCCATTTCCTGATCGTGATTTTTCTATATAGGATGAAATTTCATATTTCTCACAAGTTTTATAAAGTTATAAAATAGATACATCCCAGTTTGTTTTATCAAAATCCACAACTATGAAATAAGAAGTATTATCTTCTAGTAATGGGTAAATGCCATGGGTTGCTTTCCCTTCCAGATGAATTTTAATTGCAGTATTGTCAAAATGTAAATGATCTTTATTCTTATAATTCCTAAAGGCTCCTCCTTGTGCTTTGTGTTTTTCGTAATTCGACCAATCTACTTCATATGCTGGCATATATCCAGATTTTCCATCCTTTTCCCATCGAACAGCATATATATCTTCCCTACAACGAAAAAGGGATTTGAATAGTTCAATGCTTTGATAGGTAATAGACATAATACAAATATAGCAAAGACCTTTCAAATGAGATGTATGGGTTTTATTCGTTCAGAAATTCAACTACTCTCCCTAAATCCCTCACCAAATCAAGGTTAGATATTTAAAACCTCTTGTCTACAAAGAAAAAGCCCTCCCAGAGGAACGCGAGGATCCACCGGTTGGCGGAAACGAGCAATCCTCTTCTGATTACACGTACTTACGTACTCATCCCCCCTGTTTTTATGATATCAAAAAAACGTCCGATTATTTAGGAAGATGCAATAAATGATGAGACCCATTAAAATAAATTTGATTTGTTAATTTAATTGCGTAACTTACAAGGTTGTACACTTAATATTAGGTTAATTATTGACGTACATTTCTTATTTGAATCGTCTTTTCTGATTAACCTAGATGCTTCTCATCTTGGAACGTCAGGCTTCTAAAATCCGTTCCTTTCGTTAGCAGATGCAATTCGAAGCACTGAAATTTCATACGAAAATTAAATTATTTCTTATGAAAATAGAAATTGACGAAAAAATACTAACAGAAACAATCCGTTGTGAAAGGGAATTTGCATGTCTGCAAAATGATGCAAATGTTTGCTGCAAAGTCGAATAATACCTTGGTAATGGGTATTTATTTGTTAAATGCTCAGATAGCAAATATTGCAGTTAAAAAACGACATTTAAAGGTTCATCCACCAGATGTGCCTGTTCAACAAGGATAGAAATCTTTAAAAAGTATGTATTAGGATATTAAAGAAAAAATAGAATCTTATTAGATAGTTTTCTTCTATAACCATTTTATTTTATTGCACTTCTATCATAGATATATAATTTCAAAACAACTTTATCGAACCATGATATGAGTAAAAGAGTAAAGTCGGATGAGTCAGCCATTGCTAAGAAAGAAAAAGCAAAACGTGAAGCTGAATTAATCATTGCTAAAGAAGAGAAAGCAGAACGTGCTGCAGAGTTAGTTATTGCTGATGCAGAGAAAGCAGACCGTGCAGATGAATTAGTCATTGCAAATGAAGAGAAAGCAGAACGTGCTGCAGAGTTAGTTATTGCTGATGCAGAGAAAGCAGAACGTGCTGCAGAGTTAGTCATTGCCAATGAAGAGAAAGAAAAACGTGCTGCTGAATTAGTCATTGCCAATGAAGAGAAAGAAAAACGTGCTGCAGAATTAGTTATTGCTAATGAAGAGAAAGAAAAACGTGCTGCAGAATTAGTTATTGCTAATGCTGAAAAAGCAAAACGTGCTGCAGAAAAGGTTATAGCAAACACAGAGAAAGCAAAACGTGAAGCAGAGTTAGTCATTGCAAACTTAGAGAAAGGTAAACGTGCAGATGAATTAAACATCGCTGACAAGGAACTTGCTTATCAAAACGAGGAAAAGGTAAAACGAGCAGCAGAGTCAGTCATTGCTGACGTAAATAAAACAAAACGTGAAGCAGAGTTGGTCATTGCCAAGATTGAGAAAGCAAAACGGATAGCAAAATCAATCATTGCCGACAAAGAACTCTCTTTTCAAACCGAAGAAAAATCAAAACGGGCGGCAGAATTAGTCATTGCTGACGCAGAAAAAGCAAAGCGTGCAGCAGAGTTAGTCATTGCGAACATAAAGAAAGCAAAACGTTCAGCAGAGTTTATTATTGCAAATGTAGAGAAAGCAAAACGTGCAGCAGAGTTAGTTATTGCGAACAAAGAACTCATTTACCAAAAAAGCGAAAAATCAAAACGTGCAGCAGAGTTAATCATTGCAAACGTAGAGAAAGCAAAACGTGCAGCAGAGTTAGTCATTGCGAACATAGAAAAATCTAAACGTGCAGCAGAGTTTGTCTTTATGAACAAAGAACTTGAACTGGCGAAAGAGAAGGAAAAACTTGTAGTTGAGTTAACCATTGTAAACAAAGAACTTACCCATCAAATTGAAAAGCGCAAACAAACAGAATTGGCATTGAAGGAAAGCAATGAGAAGTATTTAAAAGCATTCCAGTCATCCCCCTATTTAATCATAATAACAAGGATGGAAGATGGAAAAATCATTGAAGTCAACGATACCTTTGTTTTGCTTTCAGGTTTCACCAGAAAAGAGGCACTTTCTAATTCAACAATTGGACTTGACATGTGGAAAAATATAGAAGAGCGAAATTCGGTAATATCTGCTCTTCGTTCTGGAAAGGTTGTAGAAGAGAAAGAATTCGCATTCAGGAAAAAGAACGGAGAAATCAGGACTGGTTTGTATTCCGCCAAAATCATTCATGTCAATAAAGAACCCTACATTATATCCAGTATTGACGACATAACCGAACGTATTCAGGCTGAGAATTTATTGA
>Ga0315553_10003418_pt1 | contig 12318 bp, 7 predicted proteins | sample SalMarSW160140MG_FD_203099 | JGI IMG/M metagenome (GOLD analysis project Ga0315553, IMG submission 203099) | Salt marsh sediment microbial communities from the Plum Island Ecosystem LTER, Massachusetts, United States - Salt Marsh Sediment SW1601-40 ... | reverse complement strand
CCACGTCACGATCTATGTAGACGTCCTTGCCGATGATACAGTTGCGGCCAACCCTGGCGTTCTCCCTGATGTGGACGTAGTGCCAGACCCTGGTCTCGTCTCCCAGTTGTGCCTGGTCCGAGACCTCCGCAGTTTGGTGAATCAGCGCGTCTGCCATTTCCGTGCACCCTCCATCTAGCAGTGGCCCATCTGCTGGCGCAGGCTGGTCCAGGCCAGACGCGCCAACTGACGGTATAGGAGCCAGTCCGAGCTTTGCGGTAGGATCACGGTCGCCAACGAGTTACCGGAAAGCTTCATGTACAGCCACAGTCGAGCGCCCGAGGTGATGCCGTAGGAGATCGTGGTGGCCCACGCCGCCCCGGTGGCGCCGTATAGAGGGATCCAGGCCAGATCCAGCGCGACCTGGACCAGCAGACCGATCAGGCCCACGTAGGTGTTGAGGAGCGGCTTGCCACGGCCGGCGATGTCGTTAGCCAGGATTCGCCCAGCGCTCAAGAAGACGATGCCCGGCAAGAGAATGCGGAACAGGGGGATGGTGGCCACGTACTCCGTCGAGTAGAGTAGCACGATGGCCCAGTGACTGACCACGTAGAGTAGCACAGCGCCCATGGCGGTGATCAACAGAATGCTTCTGCTGACCAAGGGCGTGAACTGCTTCCTTTGTTGTTCGTTGGTCTCTGCGGAGACCGTGGGGAAGAGCACCACGCTGGCAGACTCGGAGACGAACCACAGCTTCTCGGCGAGCCCCACGGCCACAGCGTAGAATCCAACCGCTGCGGCAGGCAGGAATACCCCCAGGAGGAAGACCTCGACACGGTAGTTGAGGAAGCCCACGATGTTGCCGAGATGGGCTCTGACTCCGTAGCCCAGAGTGTGACGCACGTACTCCAGGTTGGGCCGGAACTGGACTCCCCCTGCTAGCCTCTTGATCCAGGGGAACAAGACTAGACAGAGCAGCAATGAGCTCAAGACGGTCGCCCAGAGAGCGCCGGCGATCCCCAGCCCCAGGACCACGGTAGCCAGTAGAACGAGCAGCAGCAAGAAAACCTTGTAGAGCAGCGTGGCCGCGTTGAATTCCTTGATGCGCCGCGCCCCCAACAGGATCTGGTTGACATACTGCTGGCCGAACAGGGTCAGGGGCACCATGAGGATAGTCAGCATCAGATACTGTGGGGCCACTGTGGGAAAGAAGCGGTCCTGGAGCAGGACGACGAAGATCAGCCCCAGGATGCTGGCCACGGATCCTGTGATGGCGCTGAGCACGATGTTGTTGCCCAGGACTTCTTTCAAAGGGTAGGTGTCCTGGGCCACATAGTAGACGGTAGCTGGTCCTATACCCAGATTGGTGAAAGTGACCAGCAACAAGGGGAAGAGGGTAGCTAGGGTGTAGATCCCGTTGCCCTCTGGACCCAGAGTGCGTGCTATGACCACGGAGGTGACCAGGGCCAGAACAAGCCCGGCTATCCTGGCCACGAGGGTCAGCGCGGTCTCTTTCGCGAAAGTCGCCGCTTTCATAGGTAGCCGAGCGCTCTCAACCGCTCTTCGATCTCAGCCTGATCCTCGTCGACATAGGGGGATACCTCCTCCAGACCAAGTTCGGTGGCCTGTGGCCTCTCGAATCGGACCTCCCGTCGACAGACCTCGCAGTCGGGCTTGAAGATCTCGGTGGTAACCACGCGCCCGTCGCAGTCGCCGGGGACCGCGCTGCCCAGGTAGTGCAGAGCCGTGGGCATAGCGTCCATGAGAGACAGAGGCGAGTCGAGCGTCACCCCCTCCCGGACGTCTTCTCCGAAGGCCACAAAGATACCCTCGCGATGATGGCAGCCCCGGATCTCGTCTCTTAGAGTACAGTAGTCATTGGCGAAGAAGGCGTTGGTGACGTTGTAACCATTGTGCAGATCCAGGATGATGTCTGGTGCGTGATGGGCGTACGGACCCTCGTACAGCTCTTCGCGCCTGTAGGCACGGCGTACGATGGGAGCGTCGGTCAGGGGATTGCAGAGCTGCTCCAGCTTCTCGATGATCTCACCTCGAACCCGCCGCCTCGTCTCTTGATCCGTGCCGAGGATCTGGATCGCTTTGCTCTCGGTGGCGTACAATTGATAGGCTGAGGCGAGGCTCCTGTCCCAGTCAACCTCATACTCGAGGTCTTTGCCCGCGGGAAGGTGGTCCCTCATGCTTTGAGGCACCGCCTTCTTCAACGAGGTCCACCAGTGACCAGGGATCAGCTTGCGGACGTTGTGGCCGGTGATACCCAGCTTCAGGAGAGCTCGGGAAACGCGCGAGGGGTGAAGCCGACCCTGCGCCAGCGCTCCCCGGCCCTCGAGGTCCGCGATCTGCTCCCAGCGAGAGAGCTCTGCCGTGCGACCCCTCTTGATGTGCATGTATCCTTGATCGAGGAGCCATTTGTTGACGTGAAAGTCCCACTGCTGTCCCTGAAGCCCGTGATCGGAAACCAGGATGATGGTGGCCTCGGGGAAGGCATGGGCGATGTCCTCAATGCAGCGGTCGATCTCGCGGTAACACAGCTCTACCACGTCTCTTCTGTCCCAGAAGTGGTGCTGGATCACGTCCGTGGCCCTGAACATGAGCATAGCGAAGTCCCATTCGTCACGTCTCAGAAGGGTCAGGAAACCTTTCTTATGCTTCTCAGTCACGGTCAAGACATCATCCACCAATCGTTGGCCCGACAGGTGGCTCTGACAGTTGATGCGGTAGCCGCCCGTAACCTGATGGAGAAGATCCGCCACCTCTGGCGGGGAGGTGAAGGGCGATTCTCGCGGTGTGAGCATGCCGGTCACCAGCACGCCGTTGATGGGGGCGGGCGGATAAGTCCCAGGGACGTTCATGACCACGCTGCGCCGGCCGTTCTGACTGAGGATCTCCCACAAGGTACGGGATCGGATATCGCGACTGCTAGTTAGCCTTCGCCTACCATCCTCCACGGTGAAGAAATCGAACACTCCGTGCCGCCCCGGGTTCTTCCCGGTCATGAACGAGGGCCACGCTGGTATGGTGGAGTAGGGAATGGTGCTCATCAGCGTAGCTCGGGTGCCTTCGCCGATCAGGCGCGCCAAACAGGGCAGTTGCCCCTTCTGGAGAAGAGGATCGATGACATCGAATGTGGCGCCATCCAGGCCTACGATGATCAGTTTGCGCTTCATGGGTAACGGCTGCTGAAAGGCTCAGGCGATGGGACAAGAGTCAGGTTGAGGGTTGTTAGTCAATTGTAGATTACCCCATACGCCTTGTCAAACATCGGGGGGCAAGGGTGTGGAACAACCTGGCCAGACCCATGGCGCGAAGGGTACTCAGAGGGACGGAAAGAAAGCTGGACTCAGCAGCGCTACGGGCGCGAATAGCTGGTGGTGGAACTGCTGCTCGCTCCGGCCCGGATGGGCCGGCGGAGGATCGCCGCGTAGACCTCGATGATCCTCGACGTCACGTGGTCGTAGCCGTATGTCTCCACGGCATACTGACGGATAGCCTGGGGATGGAAGCGTTCTCCATCGGCGAGCACCTCCAGCAGCGCCTCGCTCAGGGCAGCATCGTCTGCGGGCGGGACCAGTAGGCCGGTCTGTGGTGTGACGATGTCCTCGGGTCCGCCGCACCTGGTGGCCACGACTGGCTTCCCGCAGGCCATGGCCTCGGCCAGTACCACTCCGAAACCTTCGCTGAGGCTGGGCAATACCAGCACGTCAGACGCGTTCATCCAAAGGGGTATCTCGTCGTTGGGCCTCCCGCCAGTGAAGGTCACGGCATCGGCGATATCCAGTTCGGCGGCCAGTGCTCTGGCGGCTTTCTCGTATTTGCCTTCGCCCACGAGGATCAACTCCATAGGCCAGGCTGACGTGTGGCGCAACCTGTGGATAGCTCTCAAGAGGTAAGCTATGCCCTTGGATTCGGCGATGGCGCCTACGTAGAGCAGTTTCGACCCTTCAGCGTGCAGCCCTAGCCTGGCCCGAGCCTCGGACCGCGGCGCGGGGGCGAATTTGGCGACATCTACGCCGTTGGGTATGACAGTCATCTTCTCTGCTTCGATCCCGTGGCCCTGCACCAGGGCACGTTGCAGACTGCTGCTCACCGTTATCACGTGGTCCGCGCTGGACAGAGCCCAGCGCCCCAGCCTTCTCACCAGGCCGCGCTTCAGGTGGACGGTCACATCGCCGCCGTGAGCGGTGATCACCGTCGGCTTGCGGAGAGCGCGTCCCAGCATCACAGCCCCGAAGCCATCGGGATAGACGGTGTGGGCGTGGATAATGTCGATGGGAAGATCCCTCTCGATCTCGGTGGCCCAGCGCCGCAGAGATAGGTACAGTGAGCAGCCCAAGAGGCCGAAGAGGAGGTTTCGAGGAAGAAAGAGCACTCTGGGCCGTAGCACCTCGACGCCCTTTCGTCTCTCACAAGAAGGGAGTTGGGAGTAAGGGTACCAATTCTTGAACGCCTTCAGCGGGGGGAACCAGGGGGTGGGCGAGATGACCTTGACCCGGCAGAATCTCGAGAGGGCCACCGCTTCCTCTTCCACGAAGATGCCCAGAACGGAATCCGTGGCGCGCGGGTAGAGACGGGACACCACCAGGATGTTCAAATCACACGTCGACATCACTCTCCGCTCTGTATCTCCTGTGCAGGTTGATGACCGCCATACTCAGACCGAAATGGATCCACATAGGAGTGAAATGGATGGCACTGCTTGGGGACAGTGCTCCAAAGGTGTAGCCGGCGAGAGCGGCCAGGAGGGCCGTTGCTGCGAAGGCTGTGAGGGCCCGTTTCGTCGTCACGGCGACGCGGAAAAGAGCCCAGACTAGCCCGGTGTAGAACAGGAGGTATCCAACAAAGACGAGAAGGCCTCCGTTGACCAACACCTCCAGCCACCAGTTATGGAGATTGTAAACGGTCTCCAGGCCGGACATCTGCCTGAGGTGATACTCCGCGTTCCCCGGGCCCACGCCCAGGAGGCGGGAGTCCAGGGCCGCGGCCAGACCACCGGAGATGAGCTTGAGCCTGGTGCCGCCTGACCCTGTACCTGCCCCCATCTCGGTGCTCAGCGTGTCAAGACGCCAGTGTTGGACTCCTATGTCCGGCAACCGGAATCCGGGCAGTGCCCCTTGCATGCCCAGGTATGTGGCAAATACCACTACGCAGACGAGCGCGATGCCCAGCGCCCACTGCCACCGGCTGCTGCGCGTGCCGCGCCGGATAGCAAGTATGAGCAGGAGACTGGGGACCGCGAGGGCAAGGGCCAGCAGGTTGGTCCTGGAACCGGTGTAGAGCAGGCAATAGACGGAGAGCACGGAGCCGGCGATGGCGGCGAGCAGTGCCGATACGCGCCGGGCGAAGAAAGGTACGGCCAGCAGGAAGGGCAGCCAGAGGGCTATGTAGGTCGCGAAATCGTTTTGGTTGTAGAAGATGGACGTAATGGCCCATTGGTAACGTTCGGGCCTCCCTACCAGCCCGGACGTGGGCAGGCGGAAGTCGCTCACAATCTCCAGCAGCCCGACGGCCAGGGCTGCGCCGAAGACCGCGAACAGAAGGAGAAGCGTCGCGCGCAGGGTCTTGTCGCTGTTGATGGCCAAGACGCTCCCTGCGGCCAGAGAGGTCATCATCAGGAGAAAGATCGAGTAGCGTACGCCCGACGTCGTGTCGGCTGCCCAGAGCAGCGACACGAGCGTCCAGGCCAGCCAGAAGGCCAGTAAGAGAAGAAACGGAGTCACGTACACCCTTCGTGGGAACCTGCGATGATAGAGGATCCAGCATGCGCCGCCCAGGCCCAGAGCCATGTACAGGATACGAAAGGCGGATAGCGTCCTGAGGGTGGGCCAGGCGGCGACGGAGCCCAGGACTGCCAGGGGCAGCATGACCAGGAAGCCCCAGCGGAGGGCCTCAGAAGAAGACAGTTGCGCCAAGTAATGACGTACCATGAAGCATATCACACGGGTCCGCGCGTGGCTACTGTGGACGGACTCGCCGGCACAGCATTTCAGCGAGTTCGATTGTGGTGGAAGTGTGAGAACGTCCCGCTGGTTGGGTCTTGTCGGCGAGCGTTTTCTTCACGTGCGGCTATCATATCGCAGAAGCGAGCTCGACGCTACACCCTGGGCTCTAACCGTCATGGGGTTAGACGCCGATCAGGATGGGGAGAGCGTTGACCAGGGGCGAGGACTCGCTTGCGGTGCAGGCATTGAGCAGCAGGTTCGCTCGCGACGGCGAGAAGCGTACACCTCCAACTCGTATGCCCATTGGCGACTGGCGGCTATCGCAGCCCGGCGTGCGGACCAACCGGTACGGGAAGCGCGAGGCACCTCAACACCGCTAACGGCCACACCTGAACTGCGTGACCAGGTTCACGACTAGTTCCTGGTCTTCCTCGGTGATGCTGTTGTGAAACGGGAGCCGCGCCAGCCGGTCGCTCACGTCCTCCGTTACGGGACAGTCCCCGGCCTTTCCGCCGAAGCGCCGTCCCATCCTCGACAGGTGCAGGGGAAGGTAGTGAAAGACACTGGCGACGTCATTGCTCTTCAGGTAGGCGATGAAGGCCTGGCGCTCCTCGAGTGACGGGAGCAGCAGGTGGAATAGGTGATATGGTTGTTCGCAGTACTCTGGCACCGTGGGTAGATCCACCCCATTCTCCGCCGCCCAGTCCTCTAGGTTGTCGTAGTAGTACTCCCAGATACGCTGGCGCTGGGACTGGATCTGGGCACGAGCTTCGAGTTGGGCACAGAGAAACGCCGCAAGGATGTCCGACGGGAGATAGCTGGAGCCATAGTCCACCCACGTATACTTGTCCACCTGTCCGCGGAAGAACCGGCTGCGGTCCGTGCCTTTCTCTCGGATGATCTCTGCTCGGTCTACGTATCGGGTATCGTTGATAAGGAGCGCTCCTCCTTCGCCACAAGTGAAGTTCTTCGTCTCATGAAAGCTCAATGTGGCCAAAGCTCCGAACGTCCCAAGATGACGGCCCTTGTACTTCCCGAAGAGGCCGTGGGCGTTGTCTTCCACGATGGCCACATCATGTCGCTGGGCGATCTCACAGATCTTGTCCATCTCACACCCCACACCCGCGTAGTGCATGACCACGATGGCCCTCGTCAGTGGGGTGATCAGTCGCTCGAGTCTTGCTTCGTCCACGTTCAGCGTATCTGGGCGGATATCGACGAAGACGGGCTGCGCTCCGCGCAGGACGAAGGCATTGGCGGTAGTGACGAAGGTGAAGGAAGGGATAATGACTTCGTCGCCCGGCTGGATGTCGAGAAGTAAGGCTGACATCTCCAGGGCGTGAGTGCATGATGTGGTGAGCACTGCGCTGGGAATACCCAATGCTTCTTCGAGGAGGGCGTTACATCGGTGAGTGAACGGTCCGTCGCCGGAGAAATGGCCGTTGGCGATGGCCTCTCGCATGTACTCGAACTCTCTTCCCGCTAGGGAAGGACGGTTGAAGGGAATGTAGGCCATGGGTCCCTCTTGCTAGTGTAGTGTGCTTCGCCTGCTCGTTCGGCACTGGAGCCGGTGAGACTGTTCACCGGCTGTGGTAAGTGGCGAGGCGAGGGGTCGCCTTTTGCTATGATACAGCAAACGGGGAATGGAGGCTAGGGGAAGTGCCAACAGGTGCAAACAAGAAAGAGGCTTCCAGCATCAAACGCTGGAAGCCTCTCTGTAGCGTCGAATGGACACCTAGAGGACAGGGGTCAATTCTCCAGACCATTGTACATGGCGTGATAGATGTACCCCGAGCCCTTGACGTGGTCTTGAGTGATACCCACGATGCCCACCGGATTATCAGTGGTGATGATCGCAGGGCCGGACCAGTTGTTGCCAAGGACGTTGAAGGTCGATGCAGGCACGGCCGCATTGTACCTGGTGTTGTATCCGTGGGAAGAGTTGGCCGGGATGGTGTCATCGAACTCCACACCGACGGTGCCGTCTGACTTGAGGAACTTTACGTGCACATCAGCCTCGTTGTCGGGGTCCAAATTCTGGACTATCAAGCCTGAGTACCCCGTCCACGCAGCCCCGTTCTTGGTCCGATACAATCGCGGGAAGATCTGCGTGCTGGCTCCTCCTGGGACGCCCTGATACGTGCCAGCCAAGCCACCGCTGGGCTTGCGGATGGTGGAGCAAACGCCCACAATGGGGTCAGTCGAGCTGATGATCACCGAACCCAAGAACCTATCCCCCAGAGCTTCATAGACCTCTGGGGTGGCGCCGTTGATTCCGTACCGCGTGTTGTATCCGGCGGACGATAGAGCCGGAATAGTGTCGCTGAAGGTCAGTAGCGGCGCGCCACCATTTCGGTCGTAGTAGGAATGGTGAACCGAAATCGGGTAGGTCGCCATGTTCTGGACGACGATCGAGCTCCAGTCAGATGCGCCTCTCCACGTCCCCGTGAAGTCCCTTCTCTTGATGAAGGGCATGTAGATCTCGGTGTCGTCAGCAGGCACGAAGGGGTTGTAGGCCGCCGCGTAGCCCTGACGGTAGTGCATCACGACCGCGCCGGCGATGTCCTGGTCGGAGGTGACGCGCAAGGCCCCAAACCAGGGGGCTGACAGGGTCGTCGGCACGTTGGGGTTGAGCGTGGGATCCCACAGGTCGTAGCTTTCCTGCGAGTCTGGCTCGAGAGTGTCGGTGAAGGGATTGCCGGTGACCCCCACGCCATCGCGATCGCGGTATTCCATCGAGATCTCGCAGTCCACAGTGTCCACGCACTGCACCGTGACTATGGATCTCTGGTGTGCGGTCATCATGACGTACGGGAAGAAGATGTCATTGGCACCTTCCGAGTAGCCGACGTACGACGCACCGCTCCAGCCGTCGCCTGTGGGGACGTTCTGCCAGTACAGCTCGGCAATGGAGGCTAACTCGCGATCCGAGTACAGCACCATCGATCCAAGCCAGTCATTACCCACGCCTGAGTCGGAGGCGGGGAAACTGGTGTTGCCCAGATTGTCGATAACAGCGCCAATCGTGTCGTCCGGGTTGCCATCTTGATCTACGTAGGCTGCCACCACGTTGGCGTCCTCGGTTTCATCCAGGTTCATGACCCAGATGTCGCTGCTGCCCTGCCCCACGGACTGGTCAGGGAATTTGGCCACAGCCACGGATGCCGTCAGCAAGAGAGCCAGCACCGCTGCTACTCCCACCAACATTTTCACTCTCATGACTAAGTCTCCTTTCAGGGTACACTCCACCGCCGACACGTTCCTGTCTCGCCTGCGCCCATTATAGGGTGACAGGGTCCGTGAAGTCAATACCCCTTTTGGGTAGTCCGCTGGGTTTGGGCGCTTGCTGCGTTTCGACCTGCCGCCCGATGTGAGCCTCTCGCCCTCAGTCGCAGCCTCTGCCTGGCTGCCCTAACGCGGTTCGTGCTCCTCCCCCTTCCCAAGGACTACAAACCGCCCTCTGTGGCGGGCGACAGTGTTACTGTGCCCCCGGGGATGGAGTGGCCGTCCTCATCCCAGACCGGCAGCCGGTCTCCTGTTGCCCAGTAGTACACACCCAACGAGATGCTGTACTCGTCCGGATGGGCGCCTTGCGGCAGGTGTATCTGGTACTCGTCCCTTACCACCTCGCCCGGTGACCAGCTAGAGGTGGCGCGATCCCCGCTCTGAAGTAGTCTGTCCTGCTGGGCCACCACATGGCCGTCCGACCCCACGAGGTGTATGAATACCGTGTAGTCGAGGTCCATCTTGGCCAGAGCCCGCCACCACAGGACTATACCCAAGGTCCCCGCGGTGTCGCTGCTCTCGCGGTCCAGGTCATATCCGAGAAGCGCCAGCTCCATGCCCAGACTTCGCCGGATGCGGTTGGGGATGTTCTCGTCAAGGGACTGGGAGAACTGCTGAACCCTGTTCTGTGCCCATTCGCTGGAGGGATCGAGTCTCAGTGTTTGCTGGTAGGCTTCCATGGCCTTCTCGGTGTTGCCCAGTTCTCGATAGGTTTCGCCCAGAAGGAGGTACAGCCACGCATTCTGGGGCTGCATCTCTATGGCCTGGTCATAGGCGGCGAGCGCTCTGTCGGGCTCCTCCAGATTGCGATACACGTTGCCCAGGCCCATGTAGGACTGCCAATAGGCAGGATCTGCGTTCAGGCTCTTTTCATAGGCTTCTACGGCCTCTCTCAGCATCCCGGACTGCTCGTAAGTAACCGCGAGACCCCAGTAGGCATCCCGTTGCCACCTGCGGTCAGACCTCGCGATCGGTGTCTGGAGAAACGCGAGGTACTGGTCGACGGCATCGTCGGCGCGCCCCCGTTGCCGGTATGACTCGGCGAGGCCAAGCCAGGCGCTTCCTTGAGCCGGCATCGTCCATGCGGCCAGCTCGAAATGCATGGCTGCTTCCGCGCTCTTGCCCATCTCGTCGTACAGCCCTGCCAATGCCAAGTGAATGTCGAACTGTGCCTCAGATGCGGGCAGGATTTCGATCATTGTGTGCAGCAGAACCACCGCGTCCTCGCGTACGTCCAGAGAGGGTTGACGCAGACGGATGATGGTAGCTTCCTTGTAGTCAGCGGCGGTGATGGTGTCCTCAGTTCCTGCGATGCGAAGCAGTGGTTTCTCGTGCATCAGCACAACCCAGAGCTCACCACCGGTACCGGGCATGGTCTCGCTGAGCGCTTCCGCGAGTCCAGCCTTGACCTGCAGTACAGGTGTGTCAGCCCTTCCGAAGCGCTCCAGGTAGTATGACAGATTGTGTTTCACGGTGATGCTGTCTTCGCGATAGTAGCCTGCTCCGTCTGCCAGCAACACGTCGTGGGGAGCCATGTTCTCGGACAGGAGCAGGGCCACTTCCCGCCAGTCTCCTCTCACGCCTTCGTAATAGCCCACGAGCGGGGCCGCGCTGGACACCGCCAGGACTAGCATCCAGAGAGTGACGGTGATGGGGAGCAGGCGCTTACGACTATGGCTGGAACCAGGTAGGGCTCGCTCCAACCCCCGGGAGCTCCAGGTTACGCCCTTGGCGGCCAGCAGGACCGAGACTGGAAGGATGAACAGCAGATACCGTGGATGAAGGAAGTGGGTGCTCTGGACGACGGATAGGAAGACGAAGGGAATTGCTATCCACAGTGTGGCAAGGGTTGCCACTTCACGACGCGCAGTGGCCAGTCCCGCGACGACTACGACCACCCAGAAGAAGAGGAGAGCTCCACCGGCGCCGCAGTACGCCACGATCACCTCCCCCAGATAGTCGAGAGCTAGCTGGAGGTTGGCTGGCGACGTGCCTACGGGGTCCGAGTTGAGCTGTTTCGGGAACTGTGCCAGCAGCGTCGAGGCCCAGGGGATGTACAATGCGACGATCAGGATCAAGCTCGCGCAGAACATCACTGACTTGGAGACCGGAATTGAGTGCGCGTGGGCCAGCGAGACGTCGCCGGTGGAGTCTGTTTTGCTGTGGTATCGTCGCCACTCCCTGACGAGCGTCCAGAGTCCCAGGGCTGCCTCTCCTGGCAATACCAGGAAGGCGAAGTAGTGGGCGTAGAGGCTGAGAGCGGTGCTGGCAACGAAGCCTATCCACAGGATCACTCTGTTCGTTTCTAGTGCCTTGATCAGGAAGACAAGTGAGAGCAGAATCAGGAATACCATCAACGAATAGGGTCTCGCCTCTTGGGAATACTGGATATGGTAGGCGTTGATACTCAGCAGAAACGCTCCAACCAAGCCCGCCCGCTTGGACCAGAGTTGCTGCCCCAGTACATAGGTCAGCAGAACAGATGCTGTTCCGAACAGAACTGCCGGGAGTCGGGCCGCGAATTCACTGTGGCCCAACCACGCGAAGGAGAAGTGAGTGATCAGGAAGTAGAGAGGAGGATTGCCGGCCTGTTCCCGGCTGAACTGGAGTATGGACGAAACGTCCTGCTCGGACACTTTCGCCGTTATTATCTCGTCGTGCCAGAGGCCCTGTTGATCAAGACGGCACAGCCGTAGACTCGTGCCAAGAAGGAGGACAGCCAGGAGCAAACCGGTCAGTGTCACACTGTTGCGACGAGCCATTCTGGTCTTCGATGTCATGGAATCTGTGGCCTCGATATCACTTCCATCGACGGTGAGAGTCGGCCAGCCTCATAGGACTTGGCAACGGTATGCCCTCGCGGTCTCGCCGAGCCCACGCGAGCGGCGGGCGCGCCTCCTCCGGTGGGTGGTGCGCTCTTCTTGCTGCTTGCGACTTCGCCCATAGCCCGCTGCGGCGAACCCTGATCCGGCTCACGGAGCGCTGTGATGATGGAGGTTCGTGTTCAGTCACTTGGGAGCACGGTGATGGGTTGCAGGTCGAGCGCATCGTCGGGGAGTCTCTGACCAGCGTCGTCCCAGACCGGCAGACGCTGTCC
>Ga0315553_10003417_pt1 | contig 12326 bp, 14 predicted proteins | sample SalMarSW160140MG_FD_203099 | JGI IMG/M metagenome (GOLD analysis project Ga0315553, IMG submission 203099) | Salt marsh sediment microbial communities from the Plum Island Ecosystem LTER, Massachusetts, United States - Salt Marsh Sediment SW1601-40 ... | reverse complement strand
GACTTTTCCCTTCTCAATTTTTATACCGAGACTTTTCACCGGCAAATCACGGATATGACCCATGGTAGAAACAACTTGGTAATCTTTGGATAAAAAATTGCCAAGGGTTTTTGATTTAGTTGGTGACTCAACAATAATTAAATTTTTCATTTTTTTATTATCTAGTCTCTAGTTAATTATTTTAATTATTTATATTTATTATTTATAACACATTCCTTTATCAGGTATCAGGAAAAATTTAATTCTTCTAAGATATCCTCAATTGACTCGACGGCTTTGGCTCCTTGTTTGATTAGAAACAAAGGGGCTTGAGAACCGACGGCATCAATCGGACCGGGCACGGCAAAAACTTCTTTACCTTGTTCCGCCGCCCAGCGAGCCGTAATCAAAGAACCGGATTTAGCTGCTCCTTCAATGACTAAAGTTCCTAAGGAAAGGCCGGCAATAATTCGATTACGGGCCGGAAAATTAGCCGCCGCTGGTCCTTGTTCTGGTGGGAATTCGGAGACAACAGCCCCTTGTTTTTTTCTCACAATCTCTTCGGCCAGACTTTTGTTTTCCGGCGGATAAATCTTTTCCAGACCAGAACCTAAAACAGCAATTGTTCGTCCACCAGCTTTTAAAGCTGTTTGATGAGCGATGGTATCAATACCCCGAGCCAAACCAGAAATAATGGTCATTTTTCTTTTAACTAATTCACTCACTAATTTTTGAGTAACTTTCAGGCCATATTGGCTCATCCGACGGCTACCAACAACAGCCAGGGCCAGGCTGTCTTGAGGCTTAATTCGACCCTTAATAAATAAAACAGAGGGCGGACTATCTATCTTTTTTAGATTTTCTGGGTAACTATTATCAGCGGGATTCTGGCACTCTATCTTCTTTTCACGCAGCCGAAGAAAAGACGAAGAAAAATTACTCATGTTGAAAGAAACCCTCCATTATTTTTTTGGCTATTGGGGCCGCCACATAAGACCCTTCTCCACCTTTTTCTACTAAAACAGTAACACTAACCTCTGGATTTTCTAAAGGGGCAAAAGCCGTTAACCAAGCATGGGTTTTTCCTTCTGGATCACCAAATTCAGCTGTTCCGGTTTTACAAGCCACTTGTGGTTGAAAGTCAAAAAAGGGAAAGGCGGTTCCTCCAGAAGAACAAACACCAATCATCCCCTCCTTTACCAATCTTAAAGTTGTTGGTTTTAATTTTAAATTCTGACAATTCTTTCCTTCATCTTCAGTTCTTTCTTTTTCTAACAACGGTTGACATAAATTTCCTCCGCTGGCAATGACATCCGTCATCATATTAACTTGTAAAGGGGTTGTTAATAAATCACCTTGACCAATAGCAAAATGATAAGTGTTACCTAAAAACCAACGTTCACCATTCTTCTCTTTTAAATCAGGACTGGGAACCAAGCCTTTGACTTCTCCGGGCAAACTAATTTCTGTTTTTTGACCTAAGCCAAAAGCCTCGGCCCAAGCCGCCAAACGGGTCGGACCAACCCACTCGCCAACTTTGTAAAAGAAAGTATCAGTTGACCTTTTAATCGCCTGAACAACATTAATTAAACCTTCGGTGCGGCCGTATTGAGTAAAATACCAGTTTTTATAAGAGTAATCACCAACTCTAATTTCGCCAATATCATTGTAAGTTGTCTCGGCGTTGATTTTACCTTCTTCTAAACCAGCCGTAGCGGTCACGATTTTAAAAGTTGAACCCGGCGGATAAGACCCACTAATGGCTCGATTAAAAAAGGGCAAAGATTCATCAGTTAAACTCTGAGAAGTAATATTATTAGGATTAAAAGAAGGGGAAGAAACTAAAACCAAAACAGCCCCGTTTTGAGGATTAGTTACCACCACTGCCCCTGGTTTTCCTTCCAAAGTTTCATAAGCCGTTTTAGAAAGCTCAGCGTCAATAGTTAAGTAAAGATTACAACCAGGAGTCGGTTCAACCCGGCCGATCTCGCGGATTTTTTCTCCATGAGCGTCAACTTCGTAAATTTCCCCACCATCTTGACCTCTAAGATAAGAATCGTATTCCTCTTCAATTCCCATTCTTCCCAGCAAATCGCCAAGTTTAAATTGGCCTTTTGCCACTTCTTCCTTATTGGCTTCTCCCAAATAACCCAGAAGATGAGCTAAAGCTTCCCCATAAAGATAATTTCGGCCAATATCAACTCTTAAATTTTCAGTTTCTCCCCTCGCTTCTAACTTCAAGGCTTCTTCTCTGGAAATCACCACATACTCTCCATTCTCTTCTTTCTTTACTCTATAGATAGGGACATTTCTAACTAACTCCCGTTCTTGAGAATCATAGATTATTCCCCTCGGAGCTGGCAGAATTTCTTTTTTAATACGGTTGCCTTCGGCTAAAGCGCGGTTTTTGGCACCGAAAATTATTTGGAGTTCAAAAAGGCGAGCCAAAAGAAAAAGTAAACCAATGGCTAAAAGTCCATAAAAAAGATAAATCCGATTCTTCATTTCAAACTCCTCAGTCTAACCTTTCTCTCGGAAACCTTAACGACAAACTTTTGCCAAAGAAAACTGAAAAGAAAAGTTATGATGGCCAGAATCAAACTTTTCTGCCAGCCCAAATAACCAATAACCGTCCAGTTGTAAAACAAACTTATCAAAAAGACAAAAACCGCCAGAAAAGGAGCGTAAGTTGGCTCAAACTTTTTCGAGTAAAGAAATAAAAGCAAAGTGGCCAGCAAAAAGATAAGGCTCGAAAGGCCCAAGGGCGTTCCTTGGCCTAAATCCAAAAACAAACCACTCCAAAAAGCAAGATAAAAACTTTGTTGGTCAGGTTTCAAAGCCGTTCTAATTAAAATCAAAACCAAAAGCAAATTCAAAGGCAAAATTGAAGCCTGAAAAACAACCAAGATAAAAACAGGAATTAAAATTAAATAAGTTTTCATTTTATTAAAAAAATTGTTTATTTTATTAGAAACAAGTTTGCTTATTTCACTACAATAAAGACAATTCTTAATTCTTGATAATCAACTAAAGGTGAAACTCGGGCTGTCTGATAAAGTTCAGCTGTTTTCGGCAAAACTTCTTCAATTTGACCAATAAGTAAATCTGGTAACCAATTCTCTTCTCCACTGGTGATGGCTAAATCACCTTTTTGGATTTGTTCTCCTTGTAAAACACGGTCTAAAAACAATTTGTCTTTGTATTGGCCCAACAACAACCCCCTGGCTTGAACACTGGCCTGACCTGGTTTTTTAATAACTACCGGGATTTTAACATTTGGACTATTAACTTTTTCCACCAAAGAAAAGTTTTCCTCAACGATAATAGTTCTTCCTAACAAAATATTTTCGGAGATAACCATCATTCCTTCAGCCACCTTCTCTTTCTGTCCTTTGTCAATCTTCATTTGTTCCCCCTGACCAATGACTCTGGCTTCTAAAAAATGCCATTGCGGGGGTAAAGGAGAACCTAAGAGTTTTTTAATTCTTTCGTTCTCTTCCAAACATGAAGAAAGTTGAGTCTGGTCAACGGCCAACTGCCGAAGTTTCCCTTCTAGCTGGGTAATTTGCTCTTCTCTCTGAACATCACCTAAATTACTAAAACTCTCTTTTACTCCTTGATAGCTGTTAAAGATTTTCCCTTCCGACCAAATTAAAGGGCGACTGAAAAAACCCTTAAATTTTACCAACCAGCCTTTTTGGTCAAAAAAGAAAAGAAGCAGAGAAATGAAAAAAGGAAGTAAAAAAAACAAACTTATCTTTCTTAATCTTTCGTCTCTCATCAACTTATTCTAACATATCTGGCCATCAAAAAAGCCGGCTTTAAACCGACTCTTTTGAAAAAATAGGACAAGAAATTAAAATGATTTTGATAGCGAGGATAAAATCGCAATTACGAGTAAATCTCACTATCAACCTATCACTATAGCAATAATCTTTTTAATTATCTCTTCCTACTCTCTTGCATTTTTTGCCCCCACAGACAAAGTTTCTATATTATTTGTTTCTTCTATTTGAGATTAAACATGAACGCATTATAAAACCAACAACTGTCCCTATTATAACTCCCTTAAAATAAGCAAGCTCTATCGTAGTTGGCTGACCCCAAATAGCAATAATAACCAATATTGCTACAGCGAGTACCATAATCGCTCCTACTATCTTCTTTAAATAATCCCAAAAGCTTCTTCTTTCTTCCATTCCTCTTACTCCTTTACTAAATTTTTACTAATGATTTTGCTATATTATTACTTCTTGTCCTATTAAAGTGCGTGTGCAGAAAAATGAGTAACCTCAATTTTCTAATCAGAAGTATACCATATCCTATAAGATTTGTCAAGTTTTAGGAACATCAAAAAAGCCGCCTTTAGAGCGACTCTTTTTAAGGAAAAGTGAGAGAAAGGAAAAATGGAATTTTATAGCGGTAATCAAACGCTAGATTTTAATTTAAAAGACTACCGCTATCTTCTCTTCTTCATTATTTGTTTCTCACTTTACCCTTTTTTGCTCTTTCTTATTATAATCATCGTAAAACCTGATAACATTGCAAGCAAAGCAAAACTACTAAGAAAAATTGCTCCGGTTAAGAAAATTTGGGTGGAAGAGGGATTTAGAGTCTGATTAATCAATTCCTTAAAAGGTATAAGTAGTATTTTTGTAGTAAATAGCCACGTTAAAAACCCAGACAAGAATAAAACAATTATGAAAGGAATCGTCCCTAAATAATCCCCTAAATGTTTCTTCTCTTTTTCCTCTGTTTCCTCTATTTTTTCCATCTCCTCCTTTTTTTCTGTTTCCTCCATTTATAAATCCTTTCCCTCACTTGATAAATAAATTTATATATAAATATTAATGTACTTTAATATTTAAAAAAGGTTATCTTAAACCACCGATAACCCTGAATTTAGATAGTAATTTTTCATCTGATAATAGTTTACCACAACCGCGGACAACGCAGGTTTGCGGTTCTTCTCCTACCCCAACCGGAATTTTCATCTCCTCGGCAATAAGTTTGTCCAAGCCCTGAATTAAAGAACCGCCGCCGCAAAGAATAATGCCTTTACTAACAATATCAGTGGTTAACTCTGGGGGAGCCTCTTCAATAACTTCGGCAATTTGCTCAATAATCTGATGAATAACTGACGCAATCGCTTCTCTGACTTCCTGAGCGCTGATTTTGATTGATTTCGGTAGTCCGGTTTCCAAATCACGACCACGAACGACCAATTGTCTTTCTTTAACTTCAGCGGCCTGTTCTTTGGGCACCAAACGAGAAGGTGGTAAAGCTGAACCAAGTTGAATCTTAATTTCTTCAGCTGAAGCTTTGCCTAAAAGCAAAGAATATTTCAGTTTGATGAAATTAACCAAAGCCTCATCCATTTCATCACCGGCGACCCGCAAACAACGGTCAATAACAATCCCTCCTAAAGAAATCAAAGCAATCTCTGTTGTCCCCCCACCAATATCAACAATCAAGGTTCCTTGAGGTTGATCAATTGGTAAACCCAAACCAATGGCCGCTGCCATTGGCTCTTCAATGAGATAGGCTCTTCTGGCCCCGGCACTTAAAGCGGCGTCCTGAACCGCCTTTTGCTCAACTTCGGTCACCCCGGAAGGAATACCGACGACTACCCTCGGCCTAATAATTTTATTTAAAAATTGTCCGCCAAAAGAAAGTTGCTCAAAGAAAAATCTGAGCATGGCGACCGTCGCTTCAAAATCGGCAATAACGCCATCTTGAAGTGGCTTGACCGTTTCAATCATGAGCGGTGTTTTACCAACCATCTTTTTAGCCAGATGACCAATAGCTAAAATTTCTTTGGTTTTTTTGTTTCTAGCAACAACTGAAGGTTCACGAACAACAATCCCTTTGCCTTTAACAAGAATGAAAGTGTTGGCGGTGCCTAAATCAATGGCAATGTCAGAAGAAAGTAAAGAGAAAAAAGAGTTAAACATTGAATTTTATTTTAACATATCACCATTGGCTATGATATACTTGTTTCATGCCCCGTCTCAATAAAATCTGTCAGCAAATCATCATCATCTCTTTCTTCCTTCTTTTCTTTCTTGTTCCCCTAATTATGACGCCCTGGAATTATGAACTTTTTGAATTTAACAAAATGCTTCTGGTTTATTTCTTAACCATCATTATTATCTCTTCGTGGCTAGTAAGGATAATCATAGAAAAAAAATTCCTCTTTCGCCGCACTTTTTGGGATATTCCTTTAATCATCTTTCTTCTCTCTCAAGTCTTAAGTTTTATCTTTTCCATTGACCGCCATACTTCCCTTTGGGGCTATTATTCGCGCTTCAATGGTGGTTTATTGTCTATTATTTGTTTCTCTCTTTTGTACTGGGCTTTTGTCAGCAATATGGATAAAAAAAACACCTGGCGAACGATTTATTTCACTCTTACTAGCTCAGCTTTAGTAGCCGTTTACGGCATTGCCGAACACTTCGGCATTGATGCCAATCAATGGGTCCAGGATGTTCGCCATCGAGTCTTCTCGACTCTCGGCCAGCCCAACTGGCTGGCTGCCTGGCTTATTGCTTTATTACCTTTAACTTGGGCCTTAGTTATTAAGAACGAATTAAAAAACAAAAAACAAAACAATGATAAAAAATTATTATCCGTTATCTTTCATTGCCTATTTCTTATTCTTTTTCTTTGTTTTTTATACACTAAGTCGCGCTCCGGCCTCTTAGGCTTAGGCGTTACCTTTGTTTCCTTTTGGGGTCTTCTTTTTTGGTTCAGGCGCTCCAAGATAAAGGAAATAATGAAACCCTTTTTAATCTTGACTGGTCTTTTAATCATCTTTAACCTTTTCATCTCTACTCCTTGGCAACCAAAACTTCTCCAGTTTGGCCAAAAACAGGAACAAACAGAACTTAATCAAGAAACCACTCTTAACAATGGTGGTGGTACAGAATCCGGCGAAATCCGTAAAATTGTTTGGCAAGGGGCTCTAAGTATTTGGCAACATCATCCATTTTTCGGTACCGGCCCGGAAAGTTTTGCCTACTCTTATTACTGGTATCGTCCCCAGGTTCATAATGACGTTTCCGAATGGGACTTTCTCTATAACAAAGCTCACAATGAATATCTTAATTACATGTCGACCACCGGCACCATCGGCCTTGCCGCTTATCTCTTTCTAATTGGTTCTTATCTTTTCTGGGCACTGAAAAAATTAAAGAAAGAAACAAATTCATCTTCTCATTCTTATTTTTTACTTTTAGCTCTTTTATCCGGTTTTTTAAGTATCTTAGTCACCAATTTCTTTGGTTTCTCAGTTGTGCCCGTTTCCCTTCTGTTCTTTCTTTATCCGGCTCTAAGCTTTACTTTAATTAAGAAAAAAGAAAAAGAAATGATTAAAGCATCATCAGTAAAACAACCGCTAAAATCTCTTTGGCAATGGTTGGCCTTTGGTGGAATTCTACTGATAGCTTTTTATCTTCTCATCTCCACTCTGAAATATTGGTATGCCGATACCCGCTTTGCTCTAGGAGAAAAACTAAACAAAAGCAGTGAAGCTAACAAAGCTTTCTCTTTTCTGCAAAAAGCCATTGCTATCCGGCCTTCGGAGCCGATTTATTATGATGAGTTGAGTCTTTCGGCTGCTAATCTGGCCGTCAGTGCTGCCAAACAGCAAGAAGCCACTCTTTCAGCTCAGTTGATTGATTTGGCCATCACCTCTTCAGACCGTTCTTTAAAAATCAGCCCCTATAATCTCAACTTTTGGAAAAACCGCACCCGAGTTTTCTACTCTCTGGCGGAAATCGAAGAGAAATATACTCAACAAGCTTTGGAATCCCTATTAGTAGCCAATAGACTGGCGCCAACCGACGCCAAAATTGTTTACAACCTGGCCTTGGTTTATACCAAGCTCAATCAGCAAGAAACAGCCATTAAAACCCTGGAAGAAGCTATTAAACTCAAACCAAATTACGACCAGGCTCGCTACGCCTTGGCCCTGTTTTACGAACAAAAAGGCGAAATTGACAAAGCCAAAGAACAACTAAATTATATCTTGGAGAAAATTAATCCTAATCACGAAACAGCCCTTGAGAAATTAAAGACCTTAAAATGAAAGAAGCGCTTCTTTACCAAAAATTAAAAGGCAAAAGGGTTCGCTGTGGTGTTTGCCAAAGACGTTGTCTTATCTCCGAGGGGCAATGGGGCTATTGTCAGACCCGCCTGAACCAGAAAGGTAAACTTTACACCGCCATTTACGGTATTGTTTCCTCAGTTAACCTTGATCCCATCGAAAAGAAACCCGTTTTCCATTTCAAACCCGGTTCAAATTGCTTTTCTTTAGGCACTTACGGTTGTAATTTCAGATGTATCTTTTGCCAGAACTGGCAGATTTCCCATCTAAAAACTCCTTCTTTAAATCTTAATAAGGAAAAATTACTTTCTCCAAAAGAAGCCATCAAGCTTGCCATTAAATCTCAGGCTGAGGGGATAGCTATGACTTATAATGAACCAGCCATTTGGCTGGAATATTCGCTGGCTGTCTTTAAATTAGCCAAAAAAAATCATCTTTATACCGCTTGGATCACCAACGGCTATGGCACCAAAGAAACGATTGACATTATTGCTCCTTATCTTGATGTTTACCGGGTTGATTTAAAATCCTTTGATAATCGTTTTTATCAAAAATTAATCAACATCCCTAAAGCCAATGGTGTTTTTGAAACCACTAAATACATTCATCAGAAACATCCTCAAATTCATCTTGAATGTGTCACCAACATTATTCCTAGCTGGAATGACAATTCTAAGAACCTGAAATCCATTGCTGATTGGATAGTTAAAAACCTCGGTTCAAAAACCCCCTGGCATGTGACTCGTTTCTACCCGGATGCTGAGTTAAACAATGTTCCACCAACGCCACCGGCAACTCTGTTTAAAACCAGAGAAATCGGTTTGAAAGCCGGTTTGTCTTTTGTTTACATCGGTAATCTGCCAGTAGAAAAGGAAGATGATACCGTTTGTCCAAAATGTGGTAATTTAGCTATCAGAAGAACCGGTTACATGACCGAAGTTTTAGGTGTTGATCAAAAAGGTCATTGTACTGATTGCCAAGAAGATTTAAATATAAAAATGTAATCATGCTAGTTTTTGCTTGTTTGTCACCTCATCCACCGTTGATTCTACCGACTGTTGGTTCTCCAGCTGATCGTAGAAAAGTGGCTAAAACCATCAAAGCCTTAAAATCTTTAGCGCCTAAACTAGCCAGAGTTAAACCAGATTTGATTATTATCTCTTCTCCTCATCCTGACTGGGGTTTTGAAGTTCCTCTCTTCTTTTTAAACCCCAAACATTACCCTTATAAAATCAAACCAATTCTCACCGATTTTGAGTCTCCCCAAGTTCACTTTCAAAGAGGCCAAGAGATAATCAAAAACCTACCCAAGAACAAAAAAATCGCTTGGATTGCCAGCGGCGATATGTCTCATCGTCTTAAAGAAGACGGCCCTTACGGTTTTCATCCTTCTGGGCCTCAATTTGATCAAGATTTTATAAGACTTTTAAAGAAAAAAGACATCCAGGCTATTTTGAATCTGAATCCCAGACTTATTGAAGAAGCTGGCGAATGCGGCTTACGTAGCTTCTCTATGCTTTTAGGAGCTTTGGAAGCGAGTAAAGCTAAATGGCAACCGGAAATCCTTTCTTATGAAGGTCCTTTTGGTGTCGGCTACTTAGTGGCTAATTTTAAAATCAAGAAGAAATAAAAAAAATGGATGTCTATCTTAATTTAGCCAAAAAAACAGTTGAAACCTATATCAAAACCGGCAAAATCATCTCTCCACCAAAGGATTTACCCAAAGAAATGGAAACTCGCCGAGCCGGCGTTTTTGTTTCTCTTCATTTAAAAGACGGTTCTTTAAGAGGTTGTATCGGTACTTTTGTTCCCACTAAGAAAAATATTGCTTTGGAAATTATTGCCAATGCCGTTTCTTCAGCGACTCAAGATCCAAGATTTCCGCCAATAACAGAGAAAGAATTATCAAAACTCACCTACTCTGTTGATATTCTTTCTACTTCAAAAACTATATCAAAAGATAAACTTTCAGATCCGAAAAAATATGGCTTGATTGTCTCCAGCCAAGACGGACGGAAAGGCTTACTCCTCCCTAACCTTCCCGATGTTAAGACTATTGAAGAACAAATTAAAATCTGTCGAATGAAAGCTGGCATTAATCCTTGGGAACCAGTTAATTATCATCTCTTCACGGTTGAACGCCATTCTGAGCATTAAATTCAGCTATGTGATAAAATTGTCATATGGCTATTCAGAAAATTATAACTATTCCTAATCCTCTTTTGCGGCAAAAATCAAAGCCAGTAGGAAAAATTGATAAAAAAATCAAAAAAGTCATTGGTAATTTACTAGAGACAGTTAAAAACGCTAGTGAACCGGAAGGTTTAGGTCTCTCAGCTATTCAAATTGCCCAACCTTCAAGGATTTTTGTGGCTAAAACCGGCAAAAACTTTAGTGTTTTTATAAATCCCAAAATTACTTTTGCTTCCAAAGAAACCCTTAAAGATATTCTTAAAAAAGAACAGCAGTTCTTTGAAGGTTGTCTTTCTCTCCCTCATATCTATGGTTTTGTTGACCGTCCTTATCAAATCAAACTTGAATGGTTGGGTGAAAAAGGGCAGAAAAAGAGTCAAAGCTTTAAAAACAGGTCTGCTATTTGTCTTCAACATGAACTTGACCATCTTAACGGTATCTTGTTTGTTGACCGAATCTTAAAACAAAAAGGCAAGATTTACGAACTTAAGAAAGACAAAAAAGGCAAGGATTTTTTTGAGAAAGTTGAATTATGATAAAGATAGTCTTTTTCGGTTCTGACCAATACGGAACTAAAGCCCTTGAAGTGTTAAAAAAATCTCCGGATTTAGAGATTATTAAGATTGTCAGAGAAAGAAACGAGCTGGAAAACCTTAAAAATAACCTTCCTCAACCTGATATTGGCATTGTCGCCTCTTTTGGCGCTCTTATCCCTGCTGATATCATTAACTGGCCGAAAAAGGGGCTTTTAAACCTCCACCCTTCTCTTTTACCGAAATATCGAGGGCCAACACCGATACCAACGGCGATTCTAAACGGAGAAAAGGAAACTGGTTTGACAATTATTAAAGTTGATGAAGAAATTGACCATGGTCCGATTGTCTCTCAAATCAAGGAAGAGATAAAAGTTGACGATACCAGTGAATCATTACTTAACCGCCTTTTTACCTTAGGCGGTCAGGTTTTAACCACCATTCTTCCTGCTTATCTTGAAGGAAAAATTGAACTGCGTGAACAAAATCATTCACAAGCTACCAATACGCAAAAGTTAAGCAAGGGATCAGGAAAAATTGACTGGTCAAAACCAGCTGATTATCAAGAAAGATTCATCAGAGCCATGTCCCCCTGGCCAGGAGCCTGGAGCGAAGTTGAAATAAACAACCAAACCAAACGTCTTAAAATCTTAAAAGCTCATCTACAGAACAAAAAACTAATTCTAGATTTAGTTCAGCTTGAAGGAAAGAAACCGGTTACTTGGAAACAGTTTTTGGAGGGTTATCCGCAGACAAAACTTCCTTTTTAGCTTTGGGTTTTGGCTGTTCAGCCTTAACCTTTCTTAAACACTTGGTACAAAGCAGCCATTTACCTTTTTGACCTTTTAAAAAGCCTTTAAAAACATGAAGATTGGGTTTGAAAACTTTAGGGGTCTTTTGAGCCCGTTGGCGCCATTTACCACCAGCCACACCCTTATGATGGCGGTGAGACCGCCCAATCATTCTCTTTTTACCACATAAATCACATTTGTAAGCCATTATCTGGTATAATAGCACAAAGCTGACTTATGCTCAATTACCTTTTTAGCAATCCATTATACTTTCTTCTCTGGGCCGCCGCCATTCTCGTGGCGATTACCGTTCATGAATTCGCCCATGCCTGGATGTCTGACCGTTTGGGCGACCCAACCGCCAGATTAGCTGGTCGGGTAACTCTTAATCCCCTAGCCCATCTTGATCCTTTAGGGACTTTAATGTTGATCATCTTCCGCTTTGGCTGGGGTAAACCGGTTCCTTTTGATCCTTTCAATCTCAGACATCCTCGCCGGGATGCGGCCATCATTTCTTTTGCCGGACCAGCCGCTAATTTAATCCTGGCTCTTTTCCTGTCAGCCATTGTTCGCCTCGGTTATCTTTTCTTCGGCTCTCAGGCTTATATGTTAACCACCATTCTGACGCCTTTTATCACTTTGGCCATTATTCTGGCCATCTTTAATTTAATTCCTATCCATCCTTTGGATGGCGGCAAAATCATTGTTGGTCTTCTACCGGAA
>Ga0315553_10003416_pt1 | contig 12328 bp, 8 predicted proteins | sample SalMarSW160140MG_FD_203099 | JGI IMG/M metagenome (GOLD analysis project Ga0315553, IMG submission 203099) | Salt marsh sediment microbial communities from the Plum Island Ecosystem LTER, Massachusetts, United States - Salt Marsh Sediment SW1601-40 ... | reverse complement strand
TTCTCGTCGATCTCCGGGATCGGGTGCAGGAACGCCAGCCGGTCGCACTCCAGCGTCAGTCTGACCTTCGCGCGCCCGGGCGCGCTGATACGGACCGTCGACCCGTTCACGGTCAACTTGATGTCGGGTCTCGGCCGGCGGATGACCAGCGCCGGGTCGCCCAGCAGGTTGTAATGCTCCACCACGTCCTTTCGCATCGGTCCGAGTGATTCCTTGCTCTGCATCATCCCGCCGACCGTATCGACCTGCAAACGGAACAGCGAGAACCGATGGGCGGTCACCGTCTGTTTCGCCTGGGTCACCACTTCGCCCAGGGTCTTCGCTTTCCCGAGCAGCGCGTCGATCAGCGCCTTCGCAAACAGCCCGTTGCCATACGGCTGGGTCACGCGCGAGCCGCCGATGAACGCGACCGGCCCCCGCTCGACCTTGAAGAACGTCTCGCCGAGACAGTCAGAGGCATCGTATCGCCCGGTGTGGCAGGCGATCACGACCAGGATCGGAAGGCCGGCCTTGCAGTTCAGGGCCCCGGCATCGCCCGAGCTGAAGATGCGATAGCCCCGCCTCTTCCAGTACAGGCGGGCAACGCCGCGCGTCGTCCCGTGGCCGACAAAGATGGTGAACAGCGAACCGCGGTTGAACATCTCCAGAACGTGATCGTTGAACGCCGGGGGATACGGGCAGTACGGCGAATTCGGGCTCCCGTAGGCGGCCTGCATGTCGTACGCAGCCGGGACGCAGCTCGACGCGATCGCCATGGCCATGCCCTCGAGCAGCGAGTCGATCTGCTTCCCGTACCCGCCGACGCTGGCGACCAGGTTGAGCTTGTGCTGCCACTCGCCCGCGGGGAGTTCCGTCTCGTAGGCAATCGTCTTGCGGACCATCACTGCAAGCTCTTCGGCCGTGTCACACGGGAATCGGCCGACGTGCAGCCGGACCCCGCTGCCGGTCGGCCGGGCGTAGTCGAAGTCCGTAGCCAGATCGCTCGAGCTGCTCCAGCCGCGAAGGGCGCCCTTCTTCACGACGGCGGGCACGGCGTCCACGTCGCCCACCAGCAGCAGGAACGCCGGCGCCGGCTGCTTCCACCTGGTCACGGCGTGCGCCAGGAACGCCCGGATCGATGTGAATCTCGCCTTGGCGGCGGACACCTTGACAACGCCGACGGCGTGCCCTTGCTTCTCGCGGTGAGCCGCGAGCACGTCCACGTGATCCGCAAACTTGTCGCCCGCGAGGATCAGGTAATCCACTCGCTGCACCGCCGCCGGATCCTTGAGAAGGTACTTCGAGTCCGCGCCGGAACATGGCAGCGAACCCGTCACCAGCACCGCCACAGTGAGAGCCCAACGCAAGCGTCGCATTAAGATGCCTCCCTTTCCGGTCATCGGCCGCGACGCCATCGGCGGCGGCGAGCGGTCAGCCTTTCTTCCATTTACCGGCAACGGGATCGAAGCGGAACGTGACCGGGCGGCCGGACAGTTCAACTGTCACCAGAAGCTCCTTCCCCTCGAAACGGAGCTTCGTCACCGGAACGTCGAGATGCTTGAGGCCGATGGAATAGGCGTTCCAGGAACGCGCCCATCGCTCGAACGCCAGGAGCCCGTGATCGGTCCCGACCCATACGATGTCCTTGGTGAACGCGATCGCGCTCGGGGAAAGCTGCTTGTAGCCGAGAACCTCCAACGCTTCGGCGAAGTCGACGGTGTGGCCGGTCTTCACGTCGACCACGAGGACAAACTTCTTCTCGATCGCCGCCCAGCGGAGCTGGGGCTGGACCGGGTCTTCCTCGATCCACAGGATCTTGCCGACCTTGGCCAGCTTCGCCCTCAGTTGTTCGTCCGAGACGGGTCCGATCTGTGGCGGCGGCGCCGCGCTGCGTGCCTGGATACTGGTGATCGCATCCTGCAGAGCGGCCCTGAGCTTCGGCGAGGCCGAGGCCACCAGTGTCTTCAGCTTTGGCACGTGCTCGGGGTTGCCGTACCGGGCAAGCACGTGTGCGGCGGCCATCCGGCGCGACGGCTTCGGGTCGCTCAGCATCTCGACCACCGCGCCGGCGTCGTCGCCGGCGGCGCGGTAGCGGACATACGCCTCCTGCCTGCGGAAGTGCTCTTCGCCGATAAGGCCCATGTTGCGGCCTGTCAGGCTGGCGTCGAGCGCGTCGCAGTGAGCCTTCGCCTCCTTGAACCGTCCCTTGCCGATGCAGTACCGGATCAGCCTGGCGTGCGCGTTCGCATCGTACACCGAGTGGTCCGGCTTGACCTCGACGATCCGTTTGTACAGCCGAACCGCAACCGGATGCACCTGCCACTCATCCAACTGATCGGCCAGCGAAAAGATCTTGCTCTCTTTCTCGCCGGCCTCCTTTTCCAGCTCGGCGAGCTGCTCCGCCGCCTCTTTGTGCTTCCCCGCGTTCGAGAGGATCACGTAGCGGGCACATCCCATCCAAAGGCCCTGTACGCCCGCCTTGCTGACGCGCTCCAGCAGGGCTTCCGCCTCGTCCTGGCGGCCCTGTTGAACGAGCTGCCGGACGGCGTATCGGCCGGCCTTCTCGAGCCGCCAGTCGCGGCGCGGCCGGTTCGGGACGACGAGCTTCACGACAAACAGGCTCTGGCGCGTCATCAGCGCCTCGAACGCTCCGGCGAAGTCGCCGTCCGCCTTCTTCAACTCCGACGCCAGGACCAGCAGCTTCCGACGCGCGGCGATACCGGCGACGTCGCCCTTGGCCTTCAGGTCGTCAAGCTCCTTCTCACGCGCCCCGATGGCCTGCTTCAGCGTTCCGCGGACAGCGTGCAGCCGCGCCAGACTCTCGGCGATCTGATACAGCTTGTACGACTTCTCTTCCTCCGCCTCGAAGCACTCCGCGAACACCTTCGCCGCATCGTCGAACTTCTTCTGCTCGAAGCAAATCTTCCCCAGCAGGAACTTGGCTCCGGGATTTTCCGGCGCGATCTTCCGGGCCAGCGCTTCCGCCTCGGGAAGGCACTTTGCGCGAAACAACTGCTCGGCGATCCGGAGCACGACAGACGGGGTCTTCTGGCCGCCATACAGCGCCAGCCCTTCGTTCACCTTGCCGAGCCGGAAGTACAAGTGAGCGACCCGCACCTGGAGCGAACGGTTCCCCTTGTCCTCGGCCAGCCGGTTCTCCCAGATCGCCACCGCCTTCGCCAGGTAGCCCGCCTCCTGGTACAGGTCCGCCAGCTTCGTCTCAATCCGCTCGGTTTCCTTTCCGTCGGAGAGTTCACGGAGCTGCTCGTATCGCTTGATCGCCCCGAGGTGCTGGCGGTGGTCGTAATGATAGGAAGCCAGGCTCCGAAGGACACTTCGGGCCAGCTTGCGGCGCGTCTCGTCGTCAACGTCGGCGGTCTTCACCCGCGCCAATAGCCGTTCCCCTGCCTGGACAAACTTACGGCCGACCCAGGCCCCGTCGTACGCACGCCGGAGACCGTGGAGCGCGTCCAGACACAGCGGCGACTCGACGGGCGCCGCGCTCGCCACCAGTTCGAACAGCGCCGCCGCCGCCGCGTAGTTCTTTTGTCCCAGCAGCGTCCGGGCCTTGACCTGTACCTTCTCGAGGTCCACGTCTGCACCGGCCGCCCCCGGTTGCCGCAGAAGCAGCGCCGCGAGCAAGAGCACGGCGTGGCGCCCACGCATCATTTCCCGCCCCCCTCCTTTTTCAGCAGCGGCGCCACCTCGGCGCCATCGACCGCCGCGGGCTTCTTGTCGAGCGTAAGAAACTTCGCGCCGAACTCCCAGTAGTTCTTGGCCTGGCACAGCTTGACCAGCAGGTGGTTCTCACCCCGCTTGAGCCGGACCTTGATCAGCTTGCGGGTCTGCACCGACGGAGCGCACCGCAGGCTGGTGAACACGTGGGCTCCGTTCAGCCAGACACGGATCATGTCGTCGTGTCGCACGTCGAGAAAGACGTCCGTGGCCTTCGCGCTGGTCACGCACGTGTAGGCGTACGCCATCACGTACGTCTTGTCGGCGATCGCCCGCCGCATGTCCAGCAGCCCGAACGGCGTGATGGCACTCTCGCTCGCAAGGCTCCACGTCAAGCCCTTGGCGGGGCCCGGGAAGCCGCGAGCAAGGGTGGCCTCGACCGCGCCCGGTGTCTCGATCCCGGTCGATTGGGGACACGCCACCGCGTTGGTCACCAGCCACTGATACGGCCGCACCAGCCGCACTCTCTGCCCCACGACCTTGCCGCTCTTGTGATGTACACGGACGAACAGCGAGTGAACCCGCCGCGGCACGCCGGCGCCGGGCGAGATCGTGAAGGTGACCTTCTGCAACGGGACACCGGCCGGAATGCGAAACACCTGCTCGGTGCTCGGCCTGACCCTCACCGGTGCCGAGGTACTCAGCACCACCTTGCCGCCCGCCTCGGCGAGCGAGTTGTTCCGCAGCCACACCACCAGCGGGCTGGGCTTCGCCGACCGCAGCACGCACTGCCCCACCCGGTCGAGACGGACCTTGGAGGAGCCTTTGTGACTCAGCTTGAAGTCGGTCGGGGGCAGCGGAGGCACGGCCCCGGACGTCGACGTCAGGAACACCGACGGCTCCGGCCGTTCGGCCGCCGGGTCGGCGGGGATGACATCGGCTTTGTACGGCCCGGCCGGCGGCTTGAACTCCTCAGAGGTGAGCACGATCTGGTCGATCCAGATCCCGTCCTCCCGGCTGCGGAGGCGGATCTGGACGGCGCCGGCGGGCAACTTCCACGGCCCCGCACGAAGCCAGTGCCAGCGCCCGAACGTCTGGCTGGTCACGCGACGCGCTTGCTTGCCCGCGTAGACGAGCACGGAATTGCTGCAGTGGCCGTTCCACCGGACGCGCAGCCAGGCCGTGTAGGAACCTGGGGCGGCCAACGGCACGCGACAGATTGCCGTGCCAGTGTCCCTCACGAACGACCTTCCATCGCCGGCCCCCTCCGGCACGGTCAGCGCCAGCCCGCCCGACGCGCCTTCTCCAGCCACAATCTCGAAGGGAAACGTCAGCTCGTTCGCCAGCTCGGCCTCGAAGCAGAGCGTCGCAGCGGCCCCGCACGCCGGCAGAACCAGGAGGCACAGGGCCGTGGCAAGCCCGGCGCACATGTGCAGGGACCTGTTGTCGTTGCGCTGGGAAACTGGCATTGATATCCCGCCGTTGGCCGGAGCCACACACCCTTTGAAACTCCATTCTAACCCGAACCGGTCGCGGCTCAAACCTTTTCTGCTTTGCGGGCGCCCATTGCGGTCTCGCACGTCGGCGCTACAATCCTCAACATTCCCGGCGCGGCGTGGTCATGACTGGGACTCGAGCGCGGACAGAACAGGGAGATCGGCCATGAGTGAGAAGCAGACTCGGATCGGGTTCATCGGCCTGGGTATCATGGGGAAGCCGATGGCGCTGAACCTGCAGAGGGCGGGATATCCGCTGGTGGTGTACAACCGCACGCCGGGAAAGACGGGCGAGCTGGTGGAAGGCGGCGCGGAGGAAGCGGAAGATCCGAAGGCGGCCGCCGAAAAGTCGGACGTAGTGATCGCCATCGTGACCGACACGCCGGACGTAGAGCAGGTGCTTTTCGCCGAGAACGGCGTGGCGGCCGGCGCGCGGGAGGGCACGGTCTTCATCGACATGAGCACGATCTCGCCCGTCGCCACGCGCGACTTCGCCGCGCGCCTCGCAAAGAAGGGGGTACACTACCTGGACGCGCCGGTCTCCGGCGGCGACATCGGCGCCGTCAACGGAACGCTGACTATCATGGTCGGCGGCGAGTCGGAGAGCTTCGAGCAGGCGAGGCCGATCTTCGAGGTGATGGGCGGGCGTGTCACGCACGTCGGCCCCGTGGGCTCCGGACAGACCGTGAAGGCCTGCAATCAAATCCTGTGCGCCGTGCACATGGTGGCCGCATGTGAGGCATTGACGCTGGCGGCTGCCGCCGGCCTCAACCTGGAAACTGTGCTCGAGGTGGTGACGGGCGGCGCGGCGAACAGTTGGGCGCTGGAGCACCTCGGCCCCAAGATCGTGAAGGGCGATCTCAGCCCCGGCTTCATGGTGAAGCTCATTCAGAAGGACCTGGACATCGTGACGAGGGCGGCGGCGGAGGCGAACCTGCCCATGCCGGGCGCCGCGCTCGCGGTGCAGAACTTCCGCGCCGTCCAAGCCGCCGGCGGCGGCGAACTGGGCACGCAGGCGATGATCACGGTGTACGAAAAGCTCACCGGCCGTCGGGTCCGACAAGCGGGGGAGTAGGTCCGTCGGACGGCAAGCTCGCGGCCCAGGAAGCCGAGGCCGCCAGAGGACTCGAAACGGTGCCGCTACCGTTCTTCGGGGCCGGGGCCGGAGGGTCCGTCGGCCGGGTCGGCGCTCCGGGTGCGGTCCCCGTCAGGTCCTACTGAGAACACTCTGCCTCGCCCGGCCCGTTTCGACTGGTACAGTGCGTAATCGGCGCTCCCCAGCACTTCAACAGGCGAGCGCCGGCCCTCGGCGCTCGCAATGCCGACGCTGACGCTGACGGGGCGGTCCACCCCTGGAACCCGCGCCTCGGCGATCTTGCCCATCACGCGCTTCATCACCGACTCCGCGCCGACGACGTCCGTCTCGGGCAGGAACAGAATGAACTCGTCGCCGCCGTATCGGGCCACCAGGTCGCATCCGCGGGTCTGCTCGTCCGCGATCCGGGCAACCGTCCGCAGCACCTCGTCGCCGGCCCCGTGACCATAGGTGTCGTTGACCTGCTTGAACAGATCGAGGTCGAGCAACGCAAGACAGAATTCCGCGCCGTACCGTTGGTGCTGCTCCCATTCGTTGCGGAGGACTTGCTCGAACACACGGCGCGTCTTCACACCCGTCAGGCTGTCTTCGCTCGCCAGCCGAACGGTCTCGGAATGGGCGAGCGCGTTGCTGATGTTGGCGCCCAGAACGTCATTGACCAGCATCGTCTTGTACTCGACATCCCCCTGCGCCAGCGCGCGCGGGTCCTCAATGCCGCACAGGCAGAGAAAGGCCAGCCGGTCGGCTCCGCCCGAGTCGGCGGCCTGCAAAGGGATGGGAATCGCGACACGGCCTGCGGCCTGCCCAACGCCATCGATCAGCCCAGAGCAGAGCCCGTCGTCCACGCCTACGGCCACCTTCTGCGTCTCGATGGCACGCCCCATCGTCGCGTTCATCTCGTGGTCGACGGGCACGGGGGCCTGGCAGCGGACCCGCCGCTCGTACCACTTCCGCAGTCCCTCTCGGCTATCGGGCACGAAAAGGCAGCAGGAGCGGGCCCCGAACAGCTTGGGGACCCACCGGCTGATCCGGTCAAGGACGTCGTCGACCTCCAGCGTTCGCAGCTCGCGGAAGAAATATGCGATGCTCTCGGCGGCCGCTTTCATGCGGGCAAGCTGGTCGGCCTGGTGTTCGATCTGCGCCGCCTGCAGCGCCTCGGTGCGGCGAAGGTGGAACCGCTCCAGCTCGGAGAGGACCATTTCAGAGAACTGTTCGGCGTCCTCGATCGGCTTGCACGCGTACCGGTCGAGCAGGCGGTTGTTGATGGCGTAGCGCGCGGCTTCCATCCCGGCGTACCCGGTGAGGAGAACACACGAGGTGGTCGGATGGGCGGGCTTGATCCGTTCGATGAGCTGCAGGCCGGAGCACTCCGGCATGATCTGATCCGTGATGAGGAGCGCCAGCTCACACTGCTCCTGTTCCATTTCGGAGATGATCTCGGTGAGTTCATCGGCGCTGTTGGCGAGTTCCAGTTCACACTGGGCAGGAAGAGGGCGCTTGACAATCGCCCGCTCGATCATGCCCGCCGCAGAGTCCAGGAACTGGCGGTCGTCGTCGACGCACGCGATCCAGTATGTGGGGTCAGTTTCCTCGTTCATCGCCGTCCCTCCAAGTCCGGCGGACAGCCCCAAACTCCACGGCCCCCCCGATGGCGAACATGATGTCTGACGCGGCCAGACTTACTTATCGGAGCCTCGGAGAAAGATGTTAGCTTGCGCTCCGGAGAGGGAGCGTCAGGGCAGCTCCACGTTCGGCGGAGCGGCCACACCGGCGTCCTCGATCTCGAAGAACTGCTCCCGGTCGAAGCCAAACGCCGACGCGATGAGGTTGGAAGGGACCACCTCGATGCGGGTGTTGATGTCGCGGACATTGGCGTTGTAGAAGCGACGCGCGGCCTGGATGCGATCCTCGGTGTTGGCCAGCTCCTGCTGGAGCTTCAGGAAATTCCGGCTCGCCTTCAGGTCGGGGTAGTTCTCGACCACTGCAAACAGCCGGCGCAGTTCGCCGACGAGGAGATTCTCGTCCTGCGCCTGCGATTCGGGAGAACCAGTGGAGGCGACGGCGCGCGTTCGGGCGGCGGTCACGGCCGCCAGCGTCTCGCGCTCGTGGGCGGCGTAGCCCTTGACCGTCTCGACCAGGTTGGGGATCAGGTCGTACCGCCTCTGGAGCTCGGTGTCGATCGCCGACCATGCCTCACGGCAGTGCTGGCGAAGCCGCACGAGCGTGTTATACGTGGCAACGGCCCAGACGATCACGGCGAGGATCAGCCCGAGGATGATGTAGAGAGGAATCATGATCGGCCGGCGGCTCCTCTCTGCTGCCGGGCTGGGAAGCCCGGTATGCGTTCGAGGACCCCGGTGATCAGGCTGGCCGCGGCCCCGAAGTCGGTGTGGCCCAGGCAGCTTCCGTTCCAGGCAATGATGCTCCGCTCCCCAAGCTGGACGGCGAAGTCCGGCGCCGACATCAAGTACGCCGTCATCTGCGGGTGCAACACGGCTCGGGCCCACTCCTCATCGGGTGAAGTGACACGAAACTCCCGTCCAAAGCCGCTGGATCCGAAATCAATCTCCTTGAATCTCAAAGGCTTCGAGGCCCTGTCCAGAAACTGCCGGCGGCGGATGCACAGCGGCCGAAGCGGGCCGGGGCTTTCAATAATCACGGCGGAAAAGATGTAGCTGCTGCGGCCCCGGCCCTCCGCAGGCCCGTAGTGGTAGTCGAACGCGGTGATCGGCAGGCCGTCCCACTCACCCCTCATCACATTGTATGCGTAGTGGTCGCCGCCTTCCTGCAAACAGCGCAAGTCACGGAACCGGTTCGGCATGCCGGGGTCCTCCGACGGGTCGAAGGACAGACCGTGCCGGCCGGCCCAAGCGGCCACCTCTCTGTCCCGCTGGCTCGAGTTACAAAAAACCAGAACCAGCACGGCAATGAGCACGATCATCACGATCGGAACAAGTATGTGCATCAGGCGCTCTCCCCCTTCTGCTGGCTCACCAGGTAACTGGGCAGGCGTGCGAACATCCCGCGGATGAGCTCGGCGGCGGCTTCGAAGTTTTCGGCCTTGAAGGTCGCCGAGCGCCACGCAATGACGTACATCACCCCAAACTGGATGGAGAACTCCGGCGCGGACATCAGATGCTCCATCATCCCCTGGTGGATGACGCCGTAGGCCCAGCGCTTGTCGGCCGATTTCACGTGGAATCTCCGGCTGAACTCGGCCGACTCGAAATCGATATCGTCGAATCCGAAGAACTCCGTGACCTTGTCGAAGAAGTGTTCCCGGCGGATGTGCAATGGCTTAAGCGGAATGGGGCTCCCGAGGATCACCGCCGAGAAGCGATGGCTGCTCTTGTCATCGCCCGACCCGGTCTCGTAATGATAGTCGAAGGCGGTCATGGGGTGCCCGTCCCATTCGCCTCGGCTGACATTGTAAGCGTAGCGGTCGCTACCTTCGCGCAGGCAGCCAAACTCGGGGAAGCGGTCGGCCAGCCCGTCATCCTTCGAGGAGTCGAAACGCAGCCCGCGTCGGCGCGCCCAGGCGCCCAACGCCTTCCGGCGCTGCGCGGCGGCGTAGAAGGCGTAGATCACCAGCGCCACGAACAGGATGATGAACAGCCCGATGACCGCTTGCATTACATCTCCCTCGGGGTCCGACAGGTCCCGAGTAGCTGTTGACTGCTCCGCCCGTGCGGCGCACGTGCCATTCTGTCAACAACCAACCGATGGCGCAAGCATGCTCGGACCCAGAGCTAACCTGAGCGCCATCATCGCGACGCGACCCGACATACCTCCGCGACAGACGTGATGCCCTGCGCCGCCTTCTCGAGTCCGTCGATCAGCATCGGCTTCATCCCGCTCTCCAGGGCCGCCTTGTGCAGCGCGGCCACGTCGGGCGAGGACTCGACCGCCTGCCGCACCCGGTCGTCCATCAGCAGGACCTCGTAGACCGCGGTACGGCCACGGTACCCCGTGCCGCGGCACGCATCGCAGCCGACCGGCTCATAGAACGTTACGCCTTTCGCGTTGCGGATGAACTCCGCTGCTTCCGGCGGCACGGAGTGCAGCGGCGGCTCGCCCGGCTCCTTACAGTCGCACAGCATTCGCACCAGCCGGGGCGCGATGATGGCCACCAGGCAGGCGTTCAGCCGGTACGGCTCGACCCCCACGTCCAGCAGCCGGCGGATCGCGTCGGGCGCGTTGTTCGTGTGCAGCGTCGTCAGCACCAGGTGCCCGGTCAGCGCCACCTGCACGGCGCACTCGAGGGTCTCGAGGTCGCGCATCTCGCCGACCATCACGGCGTCGAGGTCCTGCCGAAGCACCGCCCGCAGCGCCCGCGCGTGGTTGAGGCCGATCCGCGGCTGAATCTGGATCTGCGCCACCCCGGGCAGTTGGTACTCCACCGGGTCCTCGACGGTCATCACGCATTCCTTGTCGCGGTCCTTCTCCATCAGCATGGCGTAGAGAAGGGTCGTTTTGCCGCAGCCGGCGGGGCCGCTGACGATAATGATCCCGTGGGGACAGTGGCTCAGCTCGCGGACCGTGGCCAGGTCGGTCTCGGACAGGCCCAACCGGTCGAGCGGGAGCGGCCCCTCGGCGCGCGCAACGAGCCGCATGCACACCCGTTCGCCCAGCATGGTCGGCACCACGCAGACGCGCAGGTCGATCTCCCGGCCTCCGGTCTTGACCCGGATGCGCCCGTCCTGCGGGAGCCGGCGCTCGGCGACGTCCACGTTGGCCATGATCTTGATCCGGCCGACCACGCTCGCCGCCAGCCCCTTCGGAAGGGGGTCCAGGTCGCGCAGGACCCCGTCCACGCGGAGCCGAACGCGGCCCGTGCCGTCCTCCACCGGATCGATGTGGATGTCGCTCGCCCGCTCCTCGACCGCCTTCAGGAGTATCAGATTCACGACCTTGATAACCGGCGCGGCGTCCTTGGTCGGTTCGGCCGGCGCACCCATCAGCGCCAGCGAGGCCGGGTCGCCGGCCTTGAGCGCGTCGGCGACCTTGAAGAGCGCCTCGTCCAGCTTGCCCTGCTCTTCGGCCGCGGCGACCGCGGCGGTGATCTCTGCCGCGAAGACCTCCGGCAGTTGCTTCATCGCATCCCCCACGCTGCTGCCTTCGAGAATGGCGCGGTGGATGACGCCGGTCGCCTCGGCCAACTCCTTCCCGGCGATCTCGTCGCCGACGATGGCGAACGCCTGGAGAATCGGCACGCCGGAGATGAGCAGCCAGCCCAGCGCCCGCCAGTAGCGTTCCTGCTCGGTCTGCGGATCGGCCTCAACGCCCGGCGGCGTGAAGCTGCCGTCCTTGATCGCCTTGGCAACGCGACCGGCGACCACGTCCAGCACGCCGCCCGCTTCCCCGGCGCGGGTCATGATGCACATCGCCTTGGAGAACAACTCGGGCTGCTTCTCCATGGCCTCCGAGAGGCGCTCGCCGTTCTCAATCTCGGCCACCAGCACCTTGGCCGCGTCGTCGAAGGCGGTACCCGCCAGCGCGTCGCCCGCTTTCCGCAGCAGAACAACGACCGGGAGCCCTCCCGTAAGCCCGTCTTCCAACGCCTTCCAGAACGTCACGTGCTGTTCCAGTGTCGCACCCATCACGCTACTCCTTTCCAGCCATGGGCAGCCAGGTCTGTCCGGCCCGATTGTACCCGGCCGCACTCGTGCAATAAAGAGGCCGTTTCAGCCACGCGGCCGCGGTGTCGCTTGAATCCCACGGGATGACCGATACAATGTGCGGCATGAATGAAGAGCGCGTGGAAGCGATTCTTTCGGCGCTGCCCGGCGGCAAGATCGCGGTGGTGGGTGACTTCTGTGTGGACCGGTACTTCGACATCGACCCGGACATCAGCGACGTCTCCAACGAGACCGGCCTGGCCATCCATCAGGTGACGGCGGTGCGGCCCGAGCCCGGCGGCGGCGCCAACGTGCTGAACAACCTCGCGGCGCTCGGCGTCGGTGAGGTCCACCCCGTCGGCTTCATCGGACTCGATGGCGAAGGCTTCGAGCTCGCGCGCATCTTTGATTCGCTCGGCTTCCGGCTCGACTTCCTCCGCAGGAGCGAGACGCGACACACCCCG
>Ga0315553_10003415_pt1 | contig 12333 bp, 11 predicted proteins | sample SalMarSW160140MG_FD_203099 | JGI IMG/M metagenome (GOLD analysis project Ga0315553, IMG submission 203099) | Salt marsh sediment microbial communities from the Plum Island Ecosystem LTER, Massachusetts, United States - Salt Marsh Sediment SW1601-40 ... | reverse complement strand
TCAGTGCCAGTGTGGCTGACCATCCTCTCAGACCAGCTACCGATCATCGCCTTGGTAGGCCATTACCCTACCAACTAGCTAATCGGCCGCAGGCCCATCCCGAAGCGCCGGAGCTTTAATCCGCCAACCGAATGACGGACCACATGCGGTATTAGCTACCGTTTCCAGTAGTTATCCCCCACTTCAGGGCAGGTCACCTACGTGTTACGCACCCGTTCGCCACTAACCAACACAGCTCTTGGCCGCAAGCTAAAAGCCTTTGGCCAATCGCGGCGTGTTGGTCCGTTCGACTTGCATGTATCAAGCACGCCGCCAGCGTTCATCCTGAGCCAGGATCAAACTCTCCGTAAAGCTTTACTCTGAATCCGGAGCCCCTAGCCCTACAAGCTTCCTACCACTCTTCGGTTGTTAAGGTTCAAGATGTCACGAATGCTACGATAAGTATAGCATAACTGAGACAGACTGTCAAGCGGGCCGAGGACCGGAGTCCTCAGTCGCGCCGATAGTATAGCATATATACTCCTGCTTGTCAAGTACCGGTATGGGGAGAGCGCGGAGGAACCAGGCCGAAAGAGGCCCGGCGTCGAACTCAAGCATGTAGGGCCGGTCTGAGACCTAGTCCTACGACGGTGTCTGGTTGATGGAGTGCACGGGGGGCTGAAGCCGAGAGGGAATGTGCTTCCTGCACCTTTGTCCTCCGGGCCAGCACATCGGGGTGGAGCCCCTACGCACCGCATGGATGCTTCTTTCGAATCCTCAATACAGGGTCTTGATTTCGGGCGGATTTTGTGGTATAATAGGGGTTGATTCGAGCTAGACTCAGCCTTCATAATCTGTCAGCCCGAGAGATATGGATCTGTGCTGTCTTGGCTAGCAACTCTTCCTCTCACTTGTAGTTCTAATGCCGCCCATTGGAGAGTGGCGGCATTTTCTTTGCTCACTTCATCGCACGCACACTGTGCAGAGGATTGATGAACACCAGAAAGAAGCCGACGACCACCGCGCGAGAGAGACTGCTGGAGAAAGGCGAAGAGCAGGGCTTCATCACCCTGGAAGACATGCTACAGGAGTTTCCTCAAGCCGAGCTCCATGTAGAGGAGATCAGCGAGATCTACTCAGCGCTCCAGGAGGAGGGCATCTCCATCGTTGACGAGGAGGGCGATCCCATCTCGGAGATCCTGGGAAAGAAGCAGGAATCCGACAGTCAGTCGGATCAGGCGGTGGATCTGGACGATGTGGACGCCGAAAGCGCCATATCCCTCTATTTCCGGGAGGCCGCTCGACACTCCATCCTCAGTGCTCAAGAGGAAGTGGATCTCGTCAAGAGAATGAATAGCGGGAAGAGAGCCACAGAACGCCTGGCCCTGGGCGATTATGCCTCGGAGGAGAGTAAGAGAACGCTGGAGTTGAAGGCGCTGGATGGCGAGTTGGGACGGCAGTACCTGATTCGGTCCAACTTGCGCCTGGTGATAAGCATCGCCAAGAACTACCGTGGCCAAGGGTTGTCCTTCTTGGATCTCATCCAGGAGGGAAACGTGGGCCTGATGCGCGCCGTCGACAAGTTCGACTATCGTCAGGGCAACCGGTTCAGCACATACGCCACGTGGTGGGTCCGTCAGGCCATCACGCGAGCCCTCTCCTATCAGAGTCGCACCATACGTCTCCCCGTGCACATGGGTGAAAGACTGCGCAGAGTGAAGCAGGTAGCCGGTCAGTTGGAGAAGGAGTTGGGAAGGAAGGCCGGCAAAGAGGAGATAGCCAAGGCGCTCAATCTCAGCCCTGAGCAGATGGAGCGGGTCTTCAGAGCCCCCACCCACACCCTGTCACTGGAGAAGCCCGTGGGCGAGGAGGGAGAGAGTCAACTGAGCGAGTTCATTCAGGACGAGGACATCCCGCCTCCTGTGGATGTCGTTCTGGACGGACAGTTGAGGGAGCAACTCTACGACGCACTACAGAAGCTGCCCGACAGAGAACGTCGCATCATAGATCTGCGCTTCGGGCTCTCTGACGGTGATCCCCGAACCCTGCAAGAGATCGCGGAGGAGTTCAAGCTGAGTCGAGAGCGGATTCGCCAGATCGAAGGCGAGGTGCTGCGTAAGCTCCGGCATCCGCACTTCAGCCGCAAGCTGAGGACCTATCTCAGGTGAGGTAGAGCATCTGTGCCCCTCTGCGTGAACGCGGAGGGTTCAGGGAAGCAGCGGTCTCAGGTATGCGATTCAGGCCCCGGCGTAGCATCCCGGGGCTTCGTCGTTCCTCCGGGTGGCGCGCCCTGCGCACCTGTCGCCCGCTACTCCGCTCGCGATGAAGCCTCGCCCCGGCCGCCTCGAAGGAAGGCTTCACTCAGTGCAACGCACTTCATGCGTCAGTGGGTGTGGGCTTCCTCCGCCTCGTCCAGAGGTAGGCCGCGATGGCCAGGACGAATGACTCCGCCACCACCAGTAGCAACCACGCCTGAAGCGCGTTGAACCAGAACTGCTCTGGGAAGAGCTGGATCAACGTGTCAGATCGGGGGAACAGCCAAGTCTCTCCCTCGAAGAAGACGTGATGAAACTCCACAAAGAACCACTGGAACTGGAGAGGCACCACCACGAGGGCAGTGATAGCTAGCGCAGGAGCTACCAGCGAGCCAGCGAGCAAGTAGCCGGGGGCGCGATCTCTGGTCTCTTTGCTCCCGACGAGGATGCCGGCGGAAGCCACCAGGAGCACGGCCAGCACCACGTCCAGAGCGATGGCCTTGCCTAGCAAGACCTTGACGTCCACCATGTGGGTTAGTTCCCGCTCGTTGAAAAGGGCCGATCCGTCTGGCCCCGGCAGATTCGCCAGGTAGTCGATCCCCTCTCCAGATACCAGGTAGTGGGCCGCAGCCCCCGAGGCCTCTTGCCTCTCCTGAGGCGAGAACTTGGTGGACGGAGGGACGTCAGACCTTGCATATTGAAAGCGCAGGAAGGCCGGAGACAGGAGCGGCAAGAGCGAGGTCAAGGCCAAGAACCAGGGGAGACTGAAGATCAGCAGGACGGCGCACACCTTGAGAAGCAGTCTCTTCGCGGCCACGGTCATTCTCCCTCCAGGACGTATCGGAGGATGATCAGGTGCGTCAGGTACTCCACGGGAGCCCGATCATCCGTGAGGACCAGACCTCCCCCATCAAAGGACCTGATCCTGCCTCTCGCCTGTTCCACGACCTCGGATAGCCACTCGTTCGAGACGGTATCCAACCTGGCGTAGACGTCATTCAGACTGGTCGGCCGTTGAGTACCCACTACCAGACTATTGCTGTCGCCAGGGACGTCGAGGATGAACACCGTCTCGAATACCTGGCTCATGGTGGCCGCAAGGACGTCCACCAACCGGAAATCGCTGGCGGTACGTCCTGCGTTGAGGACGAGCACGCCACCGGGATTCAACCGCTCGAGGGCGGCGTCGAAGAACTCCCGGGTGGTCAGGTGAAAAGGTATGTAGGGTTGCCGGTACGCATCGGCGACGATCACATCGTACGTCCCGCTGGTATGAGACAAGAAGTAGCGTCCATCTTGGAGGATGACGTCGAGATTCGGCTCATCCAAGTCGAAGAAGCGGCGTCCCACCTCGACGATCTCGGGATCGAGCTCCACGCCGTCCATGCTGATGGGACCATAGACGGCGGTGTACTCCTTGGCTGCCGTTCCAGCAGCCAGACCGATGAAGCACACGCTCTCCACCGCTTCGGGCGCATATCCGGAGCCGAAGAACGGTCCCAGCAGGAAGTAGTCCCAGATGCCGCCTGTCAGAACGGATCCGGGGCGGTATGCCGAGTGCACAGCCTGCCCCTCGTTGAGCATCAAGATTCTTCTGCCACCCCGGTCCACCACCTGGATGTAGCTGTAGGAGGACTCGTGTTCGTAGACCAGGCCCTCAGTCGCCTTGATCAGCCCTCCGGGAAACACAAGCCTCAGCAGCACGATCGTGACGGGTAGCAGGAGATACCACCCCGCCCGACGGCCCATCCTGGAGAAGAGGCCCGCGATAGAGACCACCAGTAGGGTGAGCGAACTAAGGAGGAACGTCGTCGCCGTGCCCAGGAAGGGGATGAGTACCAGAGTGGGCAGGAAGGTGCCCAGTATGCTTCCCAGAGTAGACAGGGCGTAGATGGTGCCCGCGGTATGGCCTGTGGAGACCACCGCATGGGACTGTAACCGAATGGCGAAAGGCGACACGCAGCCCAAGAGGACGACCGGCACAGTGAAGAGCAGCAGTATGCCCAGGAAGGACCCGACGATGATACCCGCGGAGAAGCTTTCGAAACCTGCGACGGAGTATCTGAGCACAGGCTTGGAGAGGTATGGAATCAAACCGATGGCGAATCCAGCCCAGATGGCAAGCTGATAGAGCAGTTCCGCGCGGGGGTACCTGTCCGCGAGCCGACCTCCCAGATAGTAGCCAGCGGTCAGATAGACCATGATCAGACCGATCAGGTTGGCCCACACCAACTGAGAGTCGCCGAAATAGGGAGACAGTAGTCGCGAGGCGGCCATTTCCACAGCCAGCACCGTCATGCCGCAAACGAAGACGGTCGCCAGCAGGAAATGGTCCCTGGAAGACCATCGTTGCTCGACAGACATACCGTTCGATTATACGTCAGCAGGGGGGCCACGGCAACGCCGTCTTCGGCCAGGAGAGCGGCTACGCCGCTCGTCGTCAGACACAATTCCGCTGCGACCCGGGGTCTCGGGACTGCGCCGCCTTGTTGCGCGAACATGGCGTGGGACGCTATTCCCTGGCGACACCACACGACTTCGACTGTCGTCGCTCGTTGACAAGGACAACGAATCATGGTAAAGTACCGTTCGAGACTCGTCCATTCTTGCTGCGTTGCGTGGTGACCCTTCGGGGCGGAATCAGGGAGAGCTGCGACAATGGCAGAGAAGGTGTTCAGGGAGATGCTCGACCGGGACCATCCCACAGCAGAACGTTTCGAGGAAGCCGCCCAGGCCGTGGTGGCACTGGAGGAGATCCTGAGCTGCTTCGTGGAGCTCATCGTTCTGTCCACGGATGCCAGCGAGGGCTCGCTGATGCTTCTTCACGAGGGACGTGAGCTGCTGACCATCACCTCCGCTAGCGGGCTGGGCAGAGAGATCGTGCAGGGTGCGCGAAGACATCTTGGCGAGGGCATATCAGGCTGGGTGGCCAAGCACAAGGAACCTCTGTTGCTCGTGGGACCCGTCAAGGATAAGCGTTTCTCCGGTGCAGGGAGAGGGATCAAGGACGCTTTGTGCGTGCCGCTGCTGATGACCGACGAGGTCATCGGAGTGCTATCGGTAAGCAACAAGAAGGGCGAAGGGAACTTCACCCAGGCCGATCTCGATCGCCTGATGGAGCTTTCTACACCAGCCGCCAGAGTGATCGTCCTCACACTTGCACAACGGGAGGCGGATGCCGAGAGCCGCGCCTGGGAACGAAAGCAGTTGGCTCAGGAGATCCACGATGGCCCCATGCAGGAGCTGTCCTCCGTGATCCTGCTGATGGAGCTGTACAAGAGGATCCGGAAGGACGACGATGAGCGCGCTGAGACCGAGTTGGCGAGGGCCAAGGAGCAGGCCCTGGACTGCCTCCAGGAGCTGCGCCATTTCGCTTATGACTTGCGGCTGACGGACCTGGAGAAGTTGAGCTTGCTCGATGAACTCAGGCGTTACACAGTGGAGTTCCAGAAAAGGACCGGCATCGCCGTCAGTCTGGTCGTGGACCGCATGAGGAAAGAGATCCCCGTGGGGGTCAAGAAGAACCTCTACCGTATTGTACAGGAGGCCCTGACCAACGTCCGGCGGCACGCCAAGGCCAGCGAGGTGGAGATAAGGCTACACACCACCGACGAGCGACTGGAGATGAGCGTGAAGGACAACGGTCGGGGTTTCAAGCTGCAGGATGCGCTGGAGCGAGCGCAGTCGGAGAAACGGTTTGGTCTGCTAGGCATGCAAGAGCGAGCCTATCTCATGGGAGGGGCCCTGGAGACGGAAACCGAGCCCGGGAAGGGCACCACCCTGAGGATCATTCTCCCTCTCTGAGGTTGACATCTACTCGACTCTGAGGTATGGTAAGCGCGGTAGACGAGCGGGTGTAACTCAGTTGGCAGAGTGTCTGCTTCCCAAGCAGAATGTCGTGGGTTCGAATCCCATCACCCGCTCTTGTAGACCATTGTGCAGGTCCCAGGTGTCCATCTGGGACCTGTTGCTTTGTACAGATCCCTCGGAGCGCAGCTCGGCTGACGCAACAATGCCTCTCTCGCGGCAGCCATCGCAAGCCCTCCTGCGTTGACCCGGGCCCGGTTGCGCAAAAGGAACCATCTGTTCCGCAATGCTTGACACGTGTTCTGAAATGTGGTAAAATAGGAGCAAATGGCAATCGTCTGACAATTGCTCTGCCAAGGTCGGCCATGGCAACGATCGAACGTGGTGAACTCCTCTCCAAGCAAGTCGAAGATGCCTTGAGGGAACGAATCCGTCAAGGAAGCTTCGCCCCGGGCGAGCAACTCCCCCCAGAGAACGACCTGGCCGCCGGATATGGCGTAAGCCGCGCAACGGTGCGTGCTGCCCTGGCAAATCTCCAGCGTGAGGGCATTGTGGTACGCCGCCAGGGAGCGGGCACATACGTAACTCACGCTGCGGCCTACCTCGACTCTCGCCTGGAGGGCATGTGGGACTGTGAAGACATGATCCGGGCACGAGGAGCTGAGCCCGGCGTGGGCTGGTTAGAGTACGAAGAGATACTGCCAGACGGGCAAGTCAGGGAGAGACTGCAACTGGGAGCCAAAGAGATAGTCCTGGCCGTAAGAAAGGTGTTCCTCGCAGACGGCAAGCCGGTCATCCACTGTGAAGACTGGATCCCCAAACGGCTCCTTCGCAAACCCTTCTCCCGCCAGGATCTCGTAGACCACGTTTTTTCATTCCTCGAGCTGTTTGCGGGAGAGACTGCTGCGTACTACGTAGCCGATCTGGTACCCACAGTCGCCAAGGGGGCTGTGGCGGAGAGGCTTGAGTGTGCAGAGGGCACCCCGCTGCTGCTTTTCGACGAGGTGGCCTACAACGTCCGGGACCAGGCCATCTCTTGTTCTCTGGTGCATCACCGTAGGGAGGGTATGCTCCTCAGACTCGTACAGAGTAGACCATAGCGATCTTAGTCCACACGCGTCGCAGCAACGATAACGCGCATTCCGGAGGGGAGAGCACGAAGCATGGTTGAGTCATTCACATTAGCACCGGGAACAGCACAAGCTTTCCCACTGGATGAGCGGGATGAGATCAAGGTAATCGCGCCACACGGCGGGCAAGGCGGCGACTTCACCTTCCCGGGCTTCGATCAGGCGTTGACCAGGAACATCAACGGCTGGGAGAAGTTCCGGAGCGTGAAGCTCAGTTTCTATGCAGATCCTGGTATGAAGCTGTACGACGGCGATGGGGTCGCATATGTCGAGGTCGCGGAAGTGAACTCGGAGGGCCGGGTGGACATCATGTACCCCGGCTGCTGGCGAGAGATCTACGAAGACGGTCGTGCCGGCTGCCGAGATCTCCTCTCCGAAGCACTCGGCATGAAACGGAAGGATCTCACCGGCATGGCCAGTTTCTGGGTGACCTGCGACGTTGACGAGGATGGCTACATGTTCCGTCCGCTCGACATCAAGCCCGGCGAGTACCTCGTCCTGAGAGCCTTGCGGCCCGTGACCCTGGCGGTGAGCGCATGCCCGGATGACACACTGCCAGGCATGAGACCAGCGGATCTGCTGGTGGAAATGACGAGGCTATCGCCTCGCCAAAGAACTGTGGAGCTGAAATAGAGAGGACAAGATGAGCGAAGCTACGTTGACCGATTCAACAGCCCCGGGCAGGGGGCAGAAATGGGTGCGGACCTTCCTGTTTTCGATGCGCATAGACTCTCCTCTTGCAGGACTGCATGCCATCACCAAGTTCGTGCTCGTGCTGGGCGTATCCCTGGTGCTGATGGGCATGATCTCGACTGCGCGTCCCGATCCGGTGGGCTGTATCCTGCTGGTGGCCTTGGCCTTCCTCTTGCTGTGGCTGAGTGGAGTGATCCGATGGCTCTTCCGTTCATACCTGGTCGTCATCTTCCCGATGCTCCTCAGCCTCTTCTTGAGCTGGATTGTCTTCAATCCAAACCCCGGCACTCGTATTCTGTTCTCGCGCCAGACCTACTCTGGTGTGCTGAATGTCGGTGTGTCGGTGGCCATGGTTTTGTTCGTGGTCATCATCGTCGGATACTATCTCTTCACGAAGCAACTCTACTGGGGCATAATTGGTGCGGTGATCGTTGCACTGATCATCAGTCAGACACCGCTGAACCTGTCGTGGACGTTCGTTTCCTTTCCCTTCCACCAGCCTCTGACCTTGATCATCTCCGACCAGACGGTCTACGTGGCTGCTACGAAGGTCCTCGGGTATGGCGCCATGGTCCTGATGACTTTCCTCCTGGTGCTGACCACCAGGGACATCGAGGTCGTCGGCGCGCTACGTAAGGTGCCGGGCATGCCATACGTGATCTGCCTGTTTTCTTCTCTGATGCTTCGTTCCCTCAACATCGCCATGATCGACTTCTCCACGGTTCGCCAGGCGCAAGTTGCTCGTGGTGTGAATGTGCAAAAGAAGAACATCTTGGCCAAGATCAGAGACATGGCATACCTGACTGTACCTCTGATCGCCAACATGATGCGTCGCTCTACCGAGATCTCGGATGCCCTATCCGCTCGTGGCTATGAGATGGGATCCAAGCCCACGGTCTATCGCGAGGTCAAGCCATTCCACATCGTGGACTACCTGCTCATCGTAGGAACCGTCGTGTTGGTCGTGGGCGTGCTGGCGGCCGGACTCAACATCACAGACTTGGTGTTGGGGCTGGTATCTGGGTTGCGGGCATAGTTAGGAAGCTGAGGACAAAAGAATGAGCTTGGTGAAGATCGAGAATCTGTACTGGAGATACCCCGCCTTTGTGGGAGAACTGAACCCCTGGGCGCTCCAGGGTGTTAACCTAGAGATAGAGAAGGGTGAGTTCTTCGGCATCACCGGCCCGAGCGGTGCGGGGAAGACGACCATCTGCAAGAGCATCATGGGGCTGCTCCCGCACGCCATGAGGGTTCCCGCGAACATGGTCAACGAACACTTCACTGGCTCGGTGCAGGTCATGGACAAGTTGGTCGGTGGCGTGAACCCTGAGGCCAACGTGGTTGATGGCACACCTCGTGGAGAGTTGCTTGGTGAGCCTGTGCGTCCCCCGCTGGCAGGCATGGTGTTCCAGGACCCCGAGAACCAGTTCCTGACCATGAGCCTCCTGTACGAGGTTGCCTTCGGGCTTCAGCTCCTGGGGCTCGAATCGGACGAGATCGACGAGCGCGTCCGCGAGGCGCTGTACATGGTAGGGCTGGGCCACTTGTGGGACAACGCAGAGAACATACACCCGGCCGACCTCTCGGGAGGACAGAAGCAGCGTGTGGCCATAGCATCGTTTCTGGCTATGCGACCGGACCTGTTGATTCTGGACGAGCCCACGTCGGACCTGGACCCGATCGGGAAGAGCGAAGTGATCGCCACTGTTCGCCGTTTGAAGGAGGAGCATGATCTGACGGTGGTACTGGTGGAGCAAGATCCGGAGATACTCTTCGACTTCTGCGACCGCATCGCGCTGGTGTGTAATGGAAAGGTCGATCTGGTGGCAGAGCCGGAGGAGTTCTATTCACAGTTCGAGTTCTTGGACGAGAAGGGTGCATACACATTCGAGGTCTCACGGATAGCGTACCGTGCCGGGGTCTGTAGCGAGAAGGAAGTACCCAGGTCCATCGTAGAGGCGCGGTCGATCCTGACCCAGGTGACGGGTGAGCCGAAGGATGATCTGGTCGATCCAGTCAGCGAGAAGGTGATCGAGGTAAATGACCTGTGGTACCGGTACGAGGATGGCACCGTGGCCCTGCTGGGCGCCGACCTGGTCCTCCGTCGCGGCGAGACCAGAGGTCTACTGGGGAACAACGGCTCGGGCAAGACCACTCTGGCCAAGATACTGACGGGCATCTACTCGCCATGGAAAGGCGAGTGCAGGGTTCTCGGTGAGGACGTCTTTCAGCGAAGGGTTCGTAGAGAGCTACCCATGAAGATAGGGTACGTCTTCCAGAACCCAGATCATCAGATCTTCACACGACGGGTGTATGACGAGGTAGCGTACGGCCTGGGCTGCGTCGCTGTACCAGAGGATGAGGTCGAGCCCAGGGTGCGCGAAGCGCTGGAGCGCGTGGATCTGGCCGACCTGGCCGACGAGGACCCCTTGTTCCTGGGCAAGGGACAGAAACAGAGACTGGCCGTGGCAGCGGTGCTCGCCATGCGGCCCGAGGTGATCATCGTCGATGAACCCACCACGGGGCAGGACTACCGCATGGTGTCCAGCATCATGGCGCTTCTGGAGGAACTGCACGACGCTGGCGGCACGGTGCTCATAATCACTCACGACATGACCTTGGTGGCCAACTACTGCCAGACGGTAACTGTGTTGCGTGATGGTCGCACCGTATTCGAGGGGACGTCCCGTCAGTTATTCTCGTCGCCTGACTTGCTGGAGAAAGCTCAGTTGCGAGCTCCTCAGGCAATATCCCTTAGTTGCGAGCTCCGAAAAGATCGTGCCGAGTTTCCTCTTCTCCTCAACGAGAGAGAGTGGTTGGAGGCCCTGAAGAGAGAGACGTAGCTAGGCTAGGAGGGAGGTGATAGACGCTGTAGACGGTGATCCGTAGACTGTGATGTTCACGACAATGACGAGTGATAAGGAGAACAGAGATGGAAGAGCAAACCTATAGTCTCAAGTGGAATCCAAACCCTCCGTTGGGCGTGTCCCGCTTGGTGACCTACGCTGTGGCCGCGGCGGTCTACACCATCATCGCATGGTTGGGCGTGATTGCTCTGCCGATGGGCTTCCTCAGCGTCTCTGCACTATACATCGGCATGGGCTTTCTCATCCCCTTCGTGCTGTGGTTCTCGGGCTGGGGCTGGGTGATCGGAGTGATCGGCGCCATCGTCGGGGCTGGGATCCTCGCTGGGATGCCCGTTCCCCTGGCTATCCCCTTCGGACTAGTGGAGTTGGTGGTCCAGATCCCGCTCCTGATCGTGTACAGATGGCTGGGACCCAAGGTTGGAGTGAGCCCCATTGGCAAGGATGTGTTCAAGCCTAAGGGGTTCATCTTCTTCCTGGTCGTGGCCGTTATTCTGGCCCAGCTATGGAGTGCGGTCACCGGGAACTTCATGCTCTATCTCTTCGGGTTCGTTCCCGCCGACGCACTGCCCGTTAGCATCACCGCCTGGTGGATCGGCAACATGATCGCCGTGGTGGTGATCGGCACCATCCTCCTGGGTGTTCTCACACCTGTAGTCGAGCGCCTGGGGCTGACGGTCCGGGGCATCATCACCTAGCAGGCACCAGACAATGAAGAAGCCGCTGCTGGCCAGCAGCGGCTTCTTCGCTCTCGTTCTGGACCTCGGCCAGTCTGGACAACTGCCAGGTGCCGCAGGCCAGGTCGTGCTGGGCGCGGCGGCCCAACTTCGAACGCTGCAGTGCATGCTAAGGCACAAGAATCAGGATGATTCCGTCCGATTCGGATGTGCCCTCTATCGACGTTGAATAGGAGGAGCGACGTGGAAGAACAAGCCTACAGCCTACAGTGGAATCCAAGTCCACCCCTCGGAGTATCTCGCCTGGTGACCTTCGCAGTTGCGGCCGCGGTCTACACCATCGTAGCCTGGCTGGGAGTGATCGCGCTCCCCATGGGTTTCCTCAGCGTCTCGGCCCTCTACATCGGCATCGGGTTCATCATCCCGTTCTTGCTGTGGTTCAGTGGGTGGGGGCTGGTCATTGGAGCTATCGGCGGCATCGTCGGCTCTGGAATCCTGACCGGGATGCCCGTAGCTCTGGCCATACCTTTCGGACTCGTGGTGGAATGGGGCACCGAGATCCCCTTGCTCATCGTGTACCGCTTGGTGGCCCCCAGGCTCGGCATAAGTCCTGTAGGTAGGGACATCTTCAAGCCCAAGCCATTCGTATTCTACGTGGTGGTAGTGGTTATCCTGATCCAGTTGCTCAGCGCCTTGCTCGGCAACGCGACTCTGTATGCCTTCGGATTCGTTCCGGCGGACGCCCTGCCAGTTAGCATCAGTTCTTGGTGGATCGGGAACATGATCGCCGCCGTGGTGATCGGCCCCATCATCTTGGGCGCACTGACCCCTGTGGTGGAGCGCTTGGGTCTTACGGTACGCGGGATCATCACGTAGCAGGCAACACGTACGCAACCAGAAGCAAGAAGCCGGTGGCTTTCGCCACCAG
>Ga0315553_10003413_pt1 | contig 12336 bp, 9 predicted proteins | sample SalMarSW160140MG_FD_203099 | JGI IMG/M metagenome (GOLD analysis project Ga0315553, IMG submission 203099) | Salt marsh sediment microbial communities from the Plum Island Ecosystem LTER, Massachusetts, United States - Salt Marsh Sediment SW1601-40 ... | reverse complement strand
TGCAAGTGGATATCCTGGAGGAGTTCGACTCGCGGCTCTTTGAATATCGGGCAGTGGCGCTAGTCTCCATCCATGCTGATTCCTGCGTCCCAATTAACGAATATGCGACAGGATATAAAGTTGTCAGTGCGCTGGACACCGTTGTTCCAGATAAATCACAACGGCTGGTCGATTGTATTGTCGATCGGTACCATCGGGCAACCGAATTAAATTTCCACGCAGGCAGCATCACACGCGATATGACCGAATATCACACCTTCCGCGAGATCCACAGCCAGACACCTGCAGTGATCATTGAGGTGGGATTCCTCTACCTAGATCGGGACTTCCTCACTTCTTCACCTGAGAAAGCAGCACGCGGGGTAGCCGATGGCATTCTCTGCTATGTAAATAACGAACCAGCCAGCCTCCCGTGGGAGGATACGCCATGAGTTCGGCAGATATAGGCCGACACGATCCACTTTTGGATCCATCTACGCAAGCGCATGCATCGCTCCGCCGGGGTGACATCTCCGAGGCGAGGAGATATGCGCGCTTAGCGGTCAAGCGCGATCCGCATTCTGAAAAATGCTGGCTTACATTAGCCGCCGTTTCGGAGCCACGCGCAGGGTTGGCGTATGCGGCGCGCGCATTGGAAATCAACCCAAAGAGTAAACCAGCGAAAAAAGCGATCCGCTGGCTGGTTCGGCGTCTACCTTCAGGAGAACGAAAAGCTGCGTTGCGGGAAGCGCGGATCCCTGAAGATCTCCTTCCGAAAATTACGCCACTTGAGATTCTTGCGCAACGGCGGATCTTACCCAAACGGGTCTTCATCTCTTCGGTGGTGCTAGCCGCGGGAGTGGGAATCTGGTTGGGAGGCGCACCCGCCTCCGCTCTGCAACCGCAAACCTACCAGCAGCCGTTGGCGAAAGCGACGATGACCCCAACGCCCACAAATACGCCCACGACAACACCGACCGCAACAGCAACGCCGACTGCAACGCCTACGCCAACGGTGACGCCTACTCACGTCCTTTCCTACCTCTCAACGTTCAATATCCCGCAAGATCAATTGGCGAATGAGGGTCGGTGGATCGACGTGGATGTAAGCGAACAGCGGGTGACTGCTTTCGATGGCGATAATCTTGTAAGGAGCTTCCTCGTTTCAACTGGGACTGCAGCTCATCCGACCGTAACCGGTCAGTTCCGTGTGTACACAAAGCTCTACTCTACCGCTATGGCGGGACCCGGGTATTACCTGCCCGGCGTTCCATATACGATGTATTACTACAAGGGCTATGCGCTTCATGGGACCTATTGGCATAGCAACTTCGGTGTCCCGATGAGCCATGGCTGCATAAACTTGTGGACTCCAGATGCGGAATGGCTTTTTAACTTCGCCTCGATTGGAACGCTAGTAAACATTCACCCCTAAGCGGTCCCATGCCTTACATCGCTCAGTCCAATCTGTATCTCCGGCTTCTACCCTATATGATAGAGGAATCCATTGGTCAGCTGATCCATGGGCGCCTGGAAATTACTCCCCAATTATCAAATTCGTTTGGTAAGATTCTTTTACATTCATCTCTCTAAGAGATCAGAAGAAACATAGAGCTAAGGGTTAACGTTGTTTCCGATTATCGCTGTCCACTTAGCTGTCAGGGATAGTTATTGATGATGGCACAACATTCATTATTTGCAGGTCTGGTTGTTGATGAATATGACCAAGCTGTTGAAGTCGTTCTTGTCGGCGGAGAGTCATTTTATGTCGTTGATGACGATGGTTTCCTACGCCATATCGAAAGTGAGCATGTCGATCGGCAGGTTTTCGATCATCTGCAGGAGATGATAAAGGGGCACGAGGATTTAATCAGTGAGGGAACGATGAAGATGATTGGTCAGGAGGACATCTTCACGAAGGCTGCGATCGAAACCTCACTTCAAAACATGGATGCCCAATTTGATGCGCTACTCCAGAGTGGTTTACCAGAGGATATGCGTACATACCTGGGGATGATGGGATTCCGAGTTGTGATAAACGTACATGGTGAGGTCCTACGCGTGGAGCAGCCTGGAGCAGGGATCGACCCAGACGAAGAATATTAGCCAGCAAGCAGAGTAATATGGATTAAGCGAAACGAGAAAGAGATTGAGGCGCTAATAAAACACTAACGAGTATGTAGTAGAATTTATATTCCATATCTTTTGGGGAGCGCGTTTTGAGTTATAGCGAGTACATTCTGGAAGTTAATGAAGCGACTTTTGAGAGCGAAGTGATCCTTCGATCCCATGAAGTTCCCGTCGTTGTTGATTTTTGGGCGCCATGGTGTAGCCCTTGCCGGATTCTTGGACCGCTACTCGAGCGGCTGACGATTGAAGCAGGAGGGCGTTTCCTTCTGGCGAAGGTTAATGTCGATGAAAACCCAAGTCTCTCTGTGCGCTATGGCGTTCGGGGTATCCCGGCGGTCAAGGCCTTTAAACAAGGTCAGGTCGAATCCGAGTTTGTAGGTGCGCAGCCTGAACCAGTTGTGCGGAGGTTCATTGAAAACCTGGCACCAAGCGAAGCGGAAATTGCGGTTGAAAACGCACGCAGCTTACTCGTAACCCATCACTGGGATGAGGCTGAAACCAGTTTCCGAGAGATTTACGAATTGGATGAGGCCAATGCACCAGCAGCACTGGGCCTGCTGGAGAGCTTGCTCATGCAGGGAAGAGGCGAAGATGCTCTGCGCATTATTGATGTTTTTCCGCCTGGTAACGAATGGGCGACAGCAGAGCGGCATAAACCGCTGGCTACCCTGCTTGCAGAGGTTGAAGAGAACGAGCCGAGAGATATGGACGACAAACTGGCGGCTGAGTTATACCAGGCTGCACGCTTGATCGGTCTTGGCAATCTTCCAGCCGCAATGGATGGAATGCTCGATATCTTGCGTGAGAATAAGAATTTTCGCGACGGCTTACCCAAACAAGTGCTCCTGTCGCTATTCGCGATCATCGGCGATCAAGACACGTTGACTCAACAATATCGGGACGAGCTGGCTTCCGTGCTTTTCTAAGCGCGCCTCTAAATTGTGCGGGTGACGAAGTTTAAATATGTTGCCCCACGCCGGCTGGAGCTATTCCTCAGGGCTCAGTGCTTCTGGGAGGAGAAAAATCCTCGTTGGGTGCTCGTTCTTTATTGAAAGCGATGGTTCATTGACCAGGAAAGGGTACGGCGGTAACGTGCCCCTCCGCATAGGCTGGCTCAGGGTGAATTGAAATTCGGGCGCACACATGGGTGCGCCTTTACAATTCCCTGAACGCGTAGGGGCCGACACTTGGGTCGGCCCGTTCCCCATCTGTTTTCAAGACTTGTGAGATCGAACTATCGGCTCGCCTCTGACAACAACCATCACCAGCAGGTGGCTGCTCTTATAGAACAGCACCGAGGTTTTATTCTGCGTAAGGATTACTTCGCCGTTGGGCTGGCGAGGATGAGGGTTCCCCAGGAAGTTGGATTGACAACTCTGCGCGTCGACACGCTAGAGACCATGGACTGCCATGCTGCTACTCCCGGCAAGTCGTTGTCCGAAAGCGAGAGCGCAAATCCGTAGTGGTCACCTTCTACGGGTGTGACCCCAAACACGGACCAAGGTATCTTCGCTTCAAGGTCGTAGCCAGAAGTCGTGCGCCTGGCTTTCATCTCGATGATGGATAAGCTCCGTTGCAGGCTTCGAGGGAACCAGAGGAAAGCCTCTTCGTCGAGTGTTCCGAAGTTACCTGCCGTGAGACCTAGCTGGTAGTCATCAGCGCTCATGGTTACAGAGGAGTAGTCACCGGGTAGATCTACATCGAGGTGAATTTCGACATCGTCACCTTGATATATGTTATTGCCGGTTGAAATCTGCACGATCGTGTCGTCGGTTCTGCTGACGCCGATATAGAGGGCATTCGCATCCCAGCCGATGTAGTACGTGGCGGAAAGATCGCTTGGACCGGTCCAATTCGAGCCGGCACCTGGAACGGTTTTTTCTGCACGATAGGCAGTCGATGTCCACTCGTTGAGCACTCCGTCGATCACCGGAGCTGCGCTCAGGTAAACCGCAGTAACGGGAGAGCCGTTCGGGCGAACATTAGTTGAGATCGGGGTGAGGTTGGGTGTGCTCGTCATCGCGGGATCGGTTGTGGGGGTTGGTCCACTCAGTGTGGCGGTTCCCGTTGGAATTAACGGTTGTAGGGTTGGGGGAATAGGGGTTGAAGTAGGGAGTTCGGCGAAGATGGAGGTGTGTGTAAGGTTAGGTGTGGGAAAAGTGAAGGGTGTGGGAGCAGACACGCCGGGTAGTGTGCAGCCGACAAGAAAGAGCGGCACAGTGATGAATACAATAGTTCGGATTCCCTTTGCCATGATCAACCTCCGCTCATGGGTTACTCAAAACTTACCCAAGATTTGTTCACAGAATCCGATTACGAGCACTGCGCTTCAAGACTCGATTTGGTGGGGCGAGTGGGAGTCGAACCCACACGAGGTTTCCCTCAGAGGATTTTAAGTCCCCGGCGTCTGCCAATTCCGCCACCGCCCCTAGAGCATATTGTATTCTCAAGCCTTCTGGCGTCAAGGGACGTGCTTCCAGGTCTTTGCCGAAGTCAACGTGGGATGTTCTGTTTATAAGTCAACCTGGTGAATATGGGTGGATGGCATCCTGAGTATCCCTTCGACGTTACTTTCCACACCCTTCGGTTGGGAACTTCGTTCCGAAATCCCACTCCGCTGCACTATAGCCCCGTGCAACATCCCATCAGCACCACTAAGACTTAGTGCTGGTAACCGCTATGCTATAATTTCGCCCGGAGAGGATAAGAAGCATGTTTAAGAACATAGCGAAAGCACTCGGTGGCGATCCCATCAAAAAGATGTTGGATCAAGACCGCGAGATTGTAGAAGAGATCAATGCTCAAGAACCGGGAATGCAGGCGCTTTCAGACGAGGCGTTAAAAGCAAAAACCGATGAATTCAAGATGCGCCTGCGGCAAGGCGAAACGGTCGACGACTTGCTCGTTGAAGCCTTTGCGGTCGTGCGTGAAGTTGCAGTCCGCACGGTCGGGTTGCGGCATTTCGACGTACAGCTTGTTGGCGGGATCGTCCTCCATCGAGGCCAGATCGCTGAGATGAAAACGGGGGAAGGGAAAACCCTGGTTGCCACGATGCCGATGTACCTCAACGCCCTTAGTGAAAAGGGCGTTCATCTAGTCACTGTTAATGACTACCTAGCGAGACGCGATGCCCGCTGGATGGGTCCAATTTTCCACTTTCTAGGATTGAGCGTTGGGATACTACAAGAAGCTTCTCGAACCGAACATGGCAAGAAGGCATTTCTCTATGATCCTGAACTGGAATCCGTCCAGGAGGATGTGCATCAACTACGCCTGGTTGATCGGAAATTAGCATATGCAGCTGATGTGACCTACGGCACCAACAACGAGTTCGGTTTCGATTACCTGCGGGATAACATGGCCCGCACGCTGGAAGCGCGATCGCAGCGCGATCATCATTACGCCATCCTCGACGAGGTGGACAATATCCTCATCGATGAAGCCAGAACACCATTGATCATCTCCGGCCCTTCACATGACGATCCCGGGCTCTACGTCCAGATGGCTCAGGTGGTAACACAGCTCAATGCGGAAGATTATGAGGTCAGCGAAAAGGACCGGACAGTAGCGCTCTCTGAGATTGGCGAGGACCACGTCGAACAACTGCTCAATATGCCAATTCGCGATCCAGATCGTCCTGAGGACATTACTCCAGAGCAGGCGCGTTTGCTCGGGCATCTTGAACAGGCGCTGCGTGCAGAGCATCTCTTCAAACGGAATAAGGACTACGTTGTTCAAGCTGGCCGCGTCATCATCGTGGATGAATTCACCGGCCGCATGATGGCTGGCAGGCGCTGGTCTGATGGATTGCACCAGGCAGTTGAGGCCAAAGAGGGTGTTCGAGTCCGGCAAGAAAATGTGACTTATGCCACGATCACCTTGCAGAACTACTTCCGTATGTACAAGAAGCTGGCGGGCATGACGGGGACTGCCGTGACGGAAGCCGAGGAGTTCAGCAAAATTTACAATGTAGATGTGCTCCCGCTTCCAACCAATCTTGAATTCATCGCTATGCAGCCAGGTACGGATCTGAAAGAAGTTGCTTATTCAGAAAACGGCAGTAATTTCAGCTACTACACTCGCGTGGATGATCAGGATCAGAATCCAGTCTTTTGGCGCCGTAAGGATTACCCTGACATCGTTTTCCGAACTGAAGAGGCGAAGCTCCGGGCAGTCACTCTGGAAATCTTACGGCGGCACACTATAGGCCAACCGCTTCTCGTTGGTACAACTTCTGTGGAACTTTCTGAACGCATCTCATCACGCCTGCGGGCAGATGCGCTTCAAGCCCTGGCCAATATCCAAATCGTTCGTAATGCTTACCTAGAGGCGCATGATATTCCCGATGATGGTATGCGAGTCGATGCTCTTGAATCTCTCTACCAATCGCTTCCCGAGGTTAAAGCTCCCACTTTACGGCCGCTCGCGCGCGAATTAGATATCTCGCTCAATCCCATCCGTGAGGAGAATCTCAAGCGGTTATTGATGATCCTAGAACTTGAACCATCTTATACCGAGCGGCTGACAGAAGCACTGAAGGGCGGGGTCCCGCATAATGTACTGAACGCGAAGAAGCATGATGAGGAATCGGCCATCATCGCTTGGGCGGGATCCTTAGGCGCGGTGACCATCGCCACAAATATGGCCGGGCGAGGCGTAGATATCAAACTCGGCGGTGAGATCGCGGAGGAAATCCTCGCCGCGGTAAATCGTGTTTTGCGGCGGATCGGGCTTCATGATCCCGAGAACATGAGTATGAATGAGCGACTCGATGCGCTGGCGAACGCTGGCAAGGATGCGATCGGGATCTACGAAGCAGAAATTGAGAAGCTGAAAAGCTTCATAGAGGATAGCAAGCGTGTGTGGGAAGCGGGCGGTTTGCATGTGATCGGTTCAGAGCGGCATGAATCACGGCGCATCGACAACCAGTTGCGCGGTCGTGCAGCCCGTCAGGGTGACCCAGGCTCTTCGCAGTTCTTCCTCTCCCTGGGAGATGAGTTAATGCGCCTGTTCGGAGGCGTTCAAGTGGCGAATCTCATGCAGCGGTTCAATATCGATGATGCTGTGCCGATCGCGCACAATATTGTGAACCGCACGATCGAACAAGCTCAAACTCGGGTTGAGGGTGCGAACTTTGACACCCGAAAACACCTTCTCGATTATGACGATGTACTCAATCAACAGCGTGAGGTCTTCTATAATCAACGCAACCGGGTCTTCACAAAGGACAGCTTGGGCAATGATATCGCCTCAATGCTCCGGATAGTTGTTGAAGAACATGTTCATACGGCTCTTGTGGATCCCGAGGGACCCTGGAAGCTACTTGCGTGGCTGGAGGAGACCCAGCCAACAATCGGACTTGAGAGTACTGAACCCTATCCATCCTTCATGCTGAGTAAGCTCCTCGATCAATTAGAAGGTATCTCCCAACCGGATGAGTTGAGAAAGAGTCTACTTGGAATCGCTCGAGGATCGTTGGATACGAATAAGGCTCACTTACAGCGAGCTGTTGATGAGCAGTTGACTCTGGCTATTGAGCGCCTCGATGACCAGGTCGAGCAGCGTGTCGAAATCGCAGAGATGGCTGTCGATGCTGCGATATTTGAAGCTGAAGAAGAGGGGAAAGACATCGACCCACGCGGCTTGCTGAGTGTGGTCGAGCAAGCGGCAGGCTTGCGCATCCAGATGGATGATAAGGCTTTGCAGCAGGTTCGCGAGGATCCGCAAGGTTTCCAGCAGCGAATCCGGGATATGGTTGAAGCCAGTTTCAGCTTACGCATCTGGGCAGGTTTGATCCAGGCTGTTGAACGCAGGATTGGGGAGAGCTTGAATCTAAAACCAAGCTTGACCGCTGAGATGGATTGGGATCAAGCCGCAGATGACCTGCAGAACGCGATTGAGAGTGTCTGGGAAGCTCGCTCTGAGCGGATCTTGGGTGAAATCGAGACAGATCTGCAAAATGTTGTTAGGGAAAATTCGACACTCGAAACGCAGGATAGGATCCGTTTTCTGGTCCAGATGAGCTACGGTCAACGCAGTTTTTTTGATCGGAAAACCCACCAGCGCCAGTCGGTCTCGGTTGCGCGCCTTTCCTATCCATTCTATGCCGCTGATCTCATCTCAGATGAAGATCCGGATGAGCTCACGGACCAGGTTATGCGGCACCTTGAGGGCGCTCAGGAGTCCTTGAAGGAGTTGCTTGGGAAGGCAACTTTCTCACGGCTTGCCGGTTCGAACTTGAACCAATTGGAATCGCGAACTCAGGACCATATACGAGCCGCATTAGGGCAGGAAGCCTTTGACCAATTCGCCGGGCAAGGTCCGCTTTCATCAATACCTGACGATGTGCGCGAGATGATATCCGGCGTCTTGGGGAGCCAGGCTTTAGCGAGTGCCCATAGAGAACTTTTCCTTTCCGTTGGCGACCGAGAGTGGGTGGATTACCTCACGCAGATGGAAGCGCTCAGGACCTCGATTGGCTTAGAAGCATACGGTCAACGCGATCCACTTGTGCAGTATAAGAGCCGGGCATTCGATCTCTTCAATGTCCTCCTGGCTTCCATTCGGGCGGGTGTTGTCGCCCATATGTTCAGGTTGCGAACTACAGCGAGTTCTTCAACAGCTGCAAAGCAGGCACCCACTCCCAGGCAGCCAGTCACCGATGATGACAAGCCCGATAGTACCGCTAAGAAGTCGGGCAAGCGGCGAAAACGCAAGCGAAAACGAAAGTAGTTCGCGACTGGATTATCGACTCTGGCGCTGGAACACTCGCTTTACAAATCGCTGTGGATAAAATATCTCGCGACGATGTCAACCTCCGCTCCTTTCTAAGGTGGGTAAGGAAACCAGTTGAAGGATCATTCCAAAATGATAGATCAGCGGGTCAAGGAATTACCGAAGGTTGACCTCCATCGTCATCTCGAGGGTTCAATACGCCTCGAAACGATAGCTGAGATTGTCCGCGAGGCCTCCCTGCCGCTGCCGCAGGACATTGAATCCCTACGACGAGTCGTACAGATTGTTGAGGGAGACCCGAAAGACCACAATCATTTCCTCTCAAAATTTAGGAATATACGTCAAATCTTCCGCTCCCCAGAAATCATACACCGCATCACCACAGAAGCTGTCGAGGATGCTGCGCGAGATCATGTGCGCTATCTCGAATTGCGTTTTACTCCAGCAGCGCTGGCTCAATCCGGAGTTTTCCACCTGGAAGATGTGACGCGGTGGGTGATAGACGCAGTCGCGGAAGTGGTATCAACTCACGGGATTGAAGTTGGGTTGATTGTAAGCGTTAACCGCCACGAATCGCTCGAAATCGCCGAAAACGCAGCTCGAATTGCAGCGGACCATATCCATGATGGGGTCGTGGGGTTGGATCTTGCCGGTGATGAGTCCGAGTTTCCCGCCCAGCCATTCAAGTCGATCTTAGGAAGCGCGAAACAGGCCGGACTTGGACTGACCGTCCATGCTGGAGAATGGGCAGGTGCGGAAAACGTCCGCCACGCAATACTGGAGCTGGGGGCGGATCGTATCGGGCATGGAATTCGTGTCCTGGATGACCCGCAAGTTACCTCTCTGGCTCGTGAGCGAGGAATTCCATTTGAGGTGAGTATAGACAGCAATTATCTTACTGGGGTCATCCCCTCGCTTGACGCACACCCGCTTCCGCAGATGATTCAGGCGGGATTGCGGACTGTTCTGACTACGGATGATCCCTCAATCCTCGGCACTACATTATCACTTGAGTATCAACACGCTGTCGATCATCTGGGCTTGTCTTTAGAGTCATTGAAGGGGTTCACCTTAACTGCGGTTCAAGCCGCTTTTCTCGGCACCCGCAGGATTCGTCAACTAGAGATGGAATTCGTTGACATTTTCTGGAGGCAGTAGGCTCTATGCATAGGATCGGTGAGCTTGAAATCGCTGTTCTGCATGATGGTACCGTTTGGGTGGATGCCGGCGGTCCTTTTGGGTTAGTCCCCCGCAAGCTCTATGAACTTCACATAATGCCAACATCTGAGAACTTGATTCCGATGGTCTTGAACTGCTTGTTGGTGCGCTCGCAGGGAAAGACCATTCTGGTCGATACTGGCCTTGGCGATAAACTCTCGGAAGATGCAGCCCTGCAATGGGGTTTGGAGAGAGATGCGGGTGGGCTCATCGAACATCTCGCATCTTTAGGTGTAACCCCAAATGATGTTGATATTGTGATTAATACCCATCTGCATGCAGACCATTGCGCCGGGAATACGCGGCTGATCGATGGGGAAGCACAGCCGGTATTCCCGCGAGCGGAGTATTGGGTGCAGCGGATGGAATGGGCGGAAGCATGTCATCCCGATGCACGAACTCGGGGGACTTACTTTGAGCAAAATTTCTCACCGCTTCTTACGCAGGGCCAGCTTAAACTCCTCCATGGTGACACCAGAGTGACCGATGGCGTTAGCTGTGTTGTGACTCCTGGACATACTCGCGGCCATCAATCCGTCCTCTTGCAGGATGGCGATTGGCGCGGTCTCTTTGTGGCGGATATGGCCTCCTACGCAATTCAAATGGCCCGCACTTCGTGGCTCACCGCCTACGACGTTTACCCTTTAGAGAATATTCGCACCAAACAGCGCTGGCAGCGTTGGGCAATGGATAATGAAGCCTGGATTTTCTTCCAGCATGACCCCCAAATAACAATCGCCCGTCTTGTCGAGGAAGACGGGCGAAAGCGCCTCACGCCGATTTATCTGGATTGATGTTTTACTGGTCCGCCTCCCAGATCGCAACTGCCTCCTGGATGAGCTGCCGAACATCATCGTTCGGAACGTCGGCGAGATCATAGCTCTGCACGCCGATCAAAACGCGTACAGCTCCGCTGGGGCTCTCCAGCAGGCGTACACCAAGATGAGAACGACCCGAAGAATCGATCTTCTCCTGGAGAATAGCATCGATTTGTTCAATCATACTCATGGGTTTCGGTTCAACGACTTCAACTTCACGGTCAACTCTTGGTTGTTCCAGTGCATCTCTTGAGACCCAGTTTTGGAGATCTGAGGCAGCATATTCAACTCGGGTCCAATCACTGGATGCTCTGAGGTCGTCGGGGTTGTGATACTCTTTGTCTCCGACCCTCACGATTAACTGCCCGGTTAATTCATCACGAAGGAGTGTTGCGATAGATATCTGGGGTCCAGGTTGCGGTCGTAAGTCTGGTTTGTCAGCCTTTTCCACCGCGGCTTCTTCTTTGGATGGTGACACAACCTCCGCTTCAGAGTGAAGATCCGCCGTAGGGAGCTGCCCAGGAGCGATCTCATTGGTTGTCTCGAGATCATCCTGCTCGGTTGAGGTTTGTACCTTGTCTGGCAGGTCAGGGATCTCATCAGAGACATCTTCGTCCTCGGACGTCAAAGTGTCCGGATCGCCCGATACGGTCCCCGCTGCTTCGGGGTCCTCTCCTATTTCTGCCTCTTCAACAGATTCCGGTTCCTTGGCTGATCCTCCGCCTGATATTACCCAATAGGCCACCATCGCTAAAAGAATACCGGCGGCGATTAATAGGATCCCGATCATCAATTGGTTGCTCATAGTTGGCCCTCCGGCTGGCAGCGCGGACAGAAGTGCGTGCCTCGTCCACCAACGACGGTGCGCTGGATCTGCGTGCCGCATTTGAAACAGGGTTCCTCTTCCCGTTTATATACACGAAAATGGTGTTGAAAGTCACCCCCACGGTAGACCCAGTCTATGCTAGCGCCATTGTGGCGGATACCCATCTCCAGCGACTCACGAATGCTCTTCCAGAGTCGTTTTATTTCGGCATTTGTAAGTGTGTCGCTTCGTCTGAGCGGGTGGAGACCGGCTTGATGAAGAGCCTCATCCGTGTAGATATTTCCCAATCCAGCCAGGAAGGATTGATCCAGAAGGAGCGGTTTCAGGTTTCGTTTTCGTGCATGGAGCATACTCGCCAGTCGATCATGTGTAAAGTTTGGAGCGAGCGGTTCAGGTCCTAAGCGTCCCAGGACCACCTCAGGATCTGCGTAGAGGCTTACCCGACCAAATTTCCTGGCGTCGCTGAAGCGCAGGTCCCAGCCATTATCCAGGTTGAATGTTGAGTGATCGAAACGGTCTTTCGGGTCCTGGTTGGGAGCCAGGCGCAAATCGCCGCTCATGCGCAGGTGGATCAGAAGAGTCTCGTGATCGAGGGGGAAAACGAGGTACTTGCCGCGACGCTTAACGTCG
>Ga0315553_10003412_pt1 | contig 12336 bp, 10 predicted proteins | sample SalMarSW160140MG_FD_203099 | JGI IMG/M metagenome (GOLD analysis project Ga0315553, IMG submission 203099) | Salt marsh sediment microbial communities from the Plum Island Ecosystem LTER, Massachusetts, United States - Salt Marsh Sediment SW1601-40 ... | reverse complement strand
GACAAAATCGTAGTAGGCGCTCAACCTTACGATGTTTTTAAGAAAGTAATAGAAAACGCATTGCAAAATGAAGCAGTTATATAATATAATAAAATATTTTTAAAAACTCAGAATATTATTGTAATTACACTATTATGGATTTATTCACTCATTTAGTTGTTGGAGCGCTTATGTATATCCTTTTTATGAGGGATATTACTCTTGATTATTTGGCTATAGCTATTTTCTTCTCAGTATTACCTGATTTAGATATATTCTTAATGCCTTTAAAAAGAATTTTTAAGTCAAAATATCTTGACCATCGAGGAGGATCTCACTCATATATTGTTGGTATAATCATAGCAAGTATAATTGGCAGTATTTATTCTATCTTAAGTCAAAGGTCATTCTTTATAGTTTGGATCATAGGCTCTTTATTTTATGGGTTGCACGTGTCAATGGACCTTCTAACTACTACTAGAATTCCGTATTTGTTTCCAATCTCTAGAAAAGAACGGAGTTTTAACATCGAAAAAGCAGGTAGTTTTTTTACAATGGTGAATTCAGTAATATTTTTTATAATTTCCATGTTGATCTTCATCGTTTCTGCAGATATTATTGCCCTTACGTTTTTCATTGATTTTTACACTATTTTTTTTCTTATCTATTATTTCTATAGAATAAGTTCAAAATTGTGGTTTTCCTCAAACCTTAATAAAAATGAGAAGTATTTCCCTGGAATCCTACCTTTCTTTTTCATGATCTTCAAGAAGGAGATTGTAGAGAATGAAGTATCTATAAGCATAGTAAGAAAGTCGCATTTTTCGAAAAACCAAGAGATTTTTAACACTAAAACAATTTTAATGGACGAGGAAATGGTTCTTTTCGAACAAGCGATGACACACTGTAATAAATATTATTATTTCGTAAAATGGACCGCGATTCCAATATTTATTAGGAAGGAAGGCATTTTTTCAATAAGGTTTTTCTTTATTGAAACTATGATGCGAAAAAGAACTATGTTTATTCAATTTGATTTTGATATACTTTCTCGACAAATAATTAATTTTAATCAAGGTTCAGGGCAATTAATAAATTAGTAATAATAAATAAAATTTAGATTATTCAATTTGCTTTCATTGTAAAATTTATTAATCATTCTCTTAGCTCTTTGATTAACATGTTCTTGTCGATTTTTGAATTTAAGTTATATTATAATTAAATTACTAAAAGACATATTAAAAAAAAAATTTTAAAATTAATCTCATTAAACTACTTATACAGTAAAACCAAAGATATAATGTATTTTTATTTATAGCGGTTTTCTGAATTAAATTGTTTTAATTAAGAATTATAACTTAAAAGGTGATGATAGTTATTTGGTAGTTCAAAAAGTATATCATTGTAATAATGAAATATTAGAATGGAAATGGTCTTCAGACAACGATTTAATGCCACAGCCTTTTTGGACTTCGACATTTCTAATTGACGGGTTGTTAATTGACGCAGGTGCTCCAGGAGGGGTAAGTGATTTACGAGAATTTATCAAATCTCTTGATTCCGAGAACGTGGTAGAAAAGTGTGTAATTACCCATAACCACGAAGATCATTGTGGGGGAGGTCGTATGCTTCAAGAAGAATTTAAGATTCCTGTATTTGCGAATAAATTAGCTATTTCATTATTGAGGAAAGAAAAAAAATATCCCGATTATCGTCAAATGACTTGGGGTGTAGAATACCACCCGTTTCAAGCGGAACTATTAAATGATTCAATTAGTTCTAAGTCAGGAAAATACATTTTTAATATAATAGATACACCTGGACATGCTCCTGAACTTATTAGTTTAATTGAACGAAAACAACAGTGGGCTTTTATCACCGACGCAGTAATGCCAAAATATCAAATGATATTTGGGAAAGATACTGACATTCCTGAAGATATATCCCTTATATTTCAATCAATTAAAAAATTGTATGATTTCACAAAGGGAATGGACAATTTGCTTCTCTTTACTTCTGGTAAGGGCGTTTTTAAAGGTAGATCGTTTTTAAAAGAGAGAATGGATGAGATTAATTCACTACATCTGAAAGCTCATGAATTTCAAAATGAAGCTAAACAAAACGGGCTTCTGGATAAACAACTTCTAAGGTATGTCTTAAAAAAAATGTTTAAAAGAGAGAATTTTTTAGGCACACTTACTCGAGGAGGATTATCAAGTAAGAATTTAATATTGTCTTTACTCGAATGGCCCATGGAATAAAAAGATTTTATTGAAAGTATATCTTTTTGACCCAAAATGGTAACTGAAGCTACTTCAAATACTCCGCCAAGGTTGAGGCATAAAAAATAATATATATGGATATAATTTTAAATATTCACACAGTATTGGGATGCAGGCTTGAAAACCAAAGAGTATTAAAATTTCCATATCTAAATTATTAATGTGGAACGGAAATCAATCTTTTTAGCTATAGTGATATTTGTATTTTTATGTTCTGAATTTACCCAGAATGTCTTTGGAAATGCTGTTGTGTTGGATTTACCTGAAAATCCCTTTATTACGGTCCCCCTGTTAATACTTATGTATTTTATAGGAGCAAGGGTAGAGTACGCTTATTTTAATTCAAAAGTTATTAAAAATAATAGATTTGAGAATGACTCGAGAAGCCATTATAGATTATTTTTAAGAATAAATCTTGTGACCTTTCCATTAACACAAATCCTTGCTTATTTTTTCTATATATATTTCATGCTATTTTTTTGGTTTTATGTATTTCTCATAGAGATTGGAGTTGTTTTCGTTGAATCGTATCTTTTAAGAATTGAACTACTAAAAGTAGTAGATGTTGATATATCGTCAAAATTAATGCTTAGAAGAACTTGTTCTGCGAATATTATCTCTTTTCTCATTGGTTTCTTAGCTTATTTGCCCTTTCTCTTATTTTGAATAAATTAACCAATTCTCTTCTTATTACTTCTTAATATTGATAATAATACGATTGGAGAAATTATACACGCAATACCTACAACGCTGAAGACAAAATAGTCGCGTATGTCCAAATCCCTTCTGGGCTCGGGAGGAGTACCCCCATTTACAGGATTTTTAACTAATATTGTGAATCTATGCTGGTCTCCCCAAACATTAGAATATTCACAATTGCAAATAAAATAGATATTATTATCGAAATCTATATTCAGAGATCCTGGTTCTACATCAAAAAAACCACCCCAAATAATTCTTGAAAGAAATTCACCTGTATTACTAATTTTAACTAAATTAATATTTCCTAACTCATTATTTTGGACGATGTAAACATTATTATATGAATCCTTAGCTAGAAAGGTTTGTAGATAAAAAGGTTGAGTAATATAATCGGAAAGTGAAAAGTTCCATTTTTGATCTAAATTTAAATCATAACATAATAGTAACATAGAATCCGGATTAAATACAAATAAATCATTTAAATACCACATTTCTGCAAAATAGGTGCTGAATTTTTCAATTAAAATCTCCTTGATTTGATTCCCATTACTATTTAATTTAAGAATATATCCTGTAGAATAATTCTTGCTTCCCATGATAAATAAATTATCGTTAGAATCAACCAAAAATTTGTGATCGTAATTTTCTAAACCCATTTGCCACATAATAGCCCCTGAACCATTAATTTTAGCCAAGTGATATACAGAATTGTTCCTAAAATAAAGATACATATTATATCCGGAATCTTTTACGATATAAGGAGGTATAGAATAATAAGAATCGACTATAAATGAAGTGTTCCATAAGAATTGTCCAGTATTATTAAATTTCATTATAAATAATTTCTTAGGATAAGGATGTTGATCATATTGACCGACAATTAGCAGGGAATTATTTTCACCTAATACTAAAGAAACATCATGATTATGTAGCTCGAGATTAAATTCCTTCGAAAAAAGAATTGCCCCTGAAGAATTTACTTTTATAAGTGATATATTATTTGAAGGATAATATTCATTTAAAACAAATAGATTGTTATCATTATCAAAGACATAAGAGATTCGGGAATTATCGCCTAATTCAATTGAAAGTTCCCACTCTTTAATTCCGGATGTATTAAAATTCGATATATATAAGTATTCTTTAGTGTTATCCTCTAATTCCAGCGTACCGATAACATATAAAGACCCATTAATTAATTCGCAATAAGGCGGGTAAAACCATCCTCCTTCTTTCACGATTTTTGACCAAGAATCGGAATTTGATAACCCTAACGGGTAATCTTGATGATTATCTTCAAAATTTTGAAGAGAAATTCCTATATTAGCTAGCATAATGCTAATTAAAATAGATATAATGAGTCTTTTCCAAGTGATTTTTTTCATTAGAGATATATCTGCATTCTAGTCAATATTACTAATTTAATTTGTAACCATAAAATACTATCTGATTAGCAAGAAAGAAAAAAATTTATTTTAAAGGCCTTAAGAAATAAAGAATATATAGATGAATACTATGAAACATTTCGAAAATTCCAAAAAAAAAGAATGATTAATCCCTTATTTATCAAAGTTATTGAATTATATCCTTTAATATTTTTTCAATTTTTTTCAATTCTTCTGAATTAGGACTTAGAATACATGATTTCACGGCATTTGCTTCTTGTATTGTTATTACGCCAGACAGTTTCACTCTATTTTTGATATGACTCGCCTTATTTGCTATGGCTTCTTTAATAGTTGACGCTATTTTATTGTATTGCTGTTGAGTAATTTTTTTTTTCACATGATCTCCTCCGTCGTAAATCCCACTTGAACTAAATTTGGGTTTGACGGGATTATATTCAATGCTGTTTTGTTCAATAATGTATTGGTTGCCGTTTCCATCGCTGTAATTAATCATAATTTTCAACTCTTTTCCCTACCTCTATTTATTTACAATTTATTTTGTTTTTCTCAGCAACTTATAGATTAGAGAATAGCTTAGATTAAATTCTTGTGTATCAAAACAATATATAAAGCTTCTCATTAGGTTTACTAATAAAAATATATTTTTACCTATTCGATATACATTAATTCTTACATGATGATGATGGATGGATTAATGAATTTCACTTTTTCAAGTTAAGAAGGGATAATCAGTATAACCTTTTTCACCAGGAGTGTAAAAGGTATGCTTATCCCATCGTGTTATAACCCCACTAAGCTCAAATCTTTTTGGGAGATCTGGATTAGAAATAAAAAGCTTTCCAAACGCTACGAGATCAGCTAGATTCTCTTGTAGAACTCTATTCCCTTTTTCTTGGGTAAATTCGTTATTTATCATTAAACACCCTTTATATAATGGCCTAAAATGTTCGGCGATATTAGGTTCGGCAAAGCGCACTTGAGTTACATCTGTGAACGGTTCGGATAGGTGTAAATATGCTAAGTCGTAATCGTTCAGCTTTTTTACTATATATTCGAATGTAGGGATAGTCTCTTCGTCAACTGTAATTCCAAATATTTCATGAAACGAGGGATTTAACCTCGCTCCAATACGATTCTCTGGTATTACTTCCTTCATCTCATCAATGACCTCGAATAGAAATTTGGCTCGGTTTTCAATAGACCCCCCATACTCGTCCGTTCTATTGTTAGAACATCTCGAGAAGAATTGATGGAATAAATACCCATTTGAGGAATGAATCTCAACGCCGTCAAATCCCGCTTTCATAGCATTACTAGCGGCATTCTTGAAATCTTGGATTGTCTGTTTGATGTCATCAAGAGTCATTGCCCTAGGAGTAACAGTATCCTTAAACCCATCGTGAGTGAAAGATTTTGATTTAGGGTTTATTGCAGATGGAGCCAGTGGCAGTTCGCCGTTGTGAAGATCGGGATGTGACATTCTTCCAACATGCCACAATTGGATAAAGATTTTTCCTTCCCTTTTATGGACAGCGTCGGTGACTAACTTCCAACCATCGATTTGCGCCTCTGAATAGATACCGGGAGTGTTAATGTAACCGACAGCATCTTTCGAGACTTGAGAACCACAAGTGATTATCAACCCTGCAGAAGATCTCTGCTCATAATATTTAGCCTGAAGCTCAGTGGGGCGATTTTCTATATTATTAGCCCTATTACGAGTCATAGGAGCCATTACCATCCTATTTTTTAGGTGTAAATCCCCCATCTTTAGTTGTTTCAAAAGAGGTTGTACTCTAAACATATCCTTTCGCTTTGAATTGAATGCGTTTTTTTAATATTTTAATTTGTAGATACTATTTAACGCTATTCTGTATAATCTATAATAACGAAAAATTCATAGAACAATCTAAACAAAATTTAGTCTTTTAATTTTCTTTCGTAGCATTTACAGCAAAAAAATAGAATTTCAATATTGCGAACTTTAAATTTTCCTAGATTATGAGGTGTTATCCAATTTTTAACAAACTCTTTTAATGTAAGATTAAAATGATTTTTCGCAAATTCAAACGTATTTGAAAAATATATATCTGTAAAAACTTCAATAGCCTTCACCTCTAATCATTAAATATAAAAGTGTGAAATTCAACATTAACAATTAGAATAGAAAGAAGTGAATTATGCCAAAATACCCAAATAAGGTTATGGAATTTGTTAAAAAGCTCCCTGAAGGGCATTCTGGATTAAAAAAGTTTATTAAAAAAAATTATCAAAAAATTGATTTTGATAAATTAAAGCCTTTTGATCTAATAAAAGATGAAACAAAAGTAACTAAATTCTATTTGCAACTCATTGAAGAGATTCTCTCATCAAATCCAGAAGCTTTAGAATTGCTCAAGAATTTATCTGTTATAAATATAGAATTAGATACTAATATTGATAGAAAATCTGTTGAAACATCAGATAACTCCCCAAATATAAAGGAAATCTTTAAAGTATTATTGGAAATAGGAATAATAAGAAAAAAAGTAGATAAAAAAGAGGTATACGAATTTTCATTAGACCACATTCAAGAAGTTTTAGAAGCTCAGGCTGATGAAAAGTGCCATGAGTATGCACTTAAATATTATGAAATAAAGACTCAAAAATTAAATGGTAATCTTCAAGATAATATTGAGGTTCTTTTTCATAAAGTAAAATTAAATCCTACAGTTGATTTGGTTAATGAGTTTCTTACTATAGCAAATAGAATAGGTCAATTTGATTTTAGCCATGGAAGATTAATTGATATTGCGTTAGGATTAATTGTACTTGAAGAAAAATATAGAGCACCAACTCTAGTCATGCTAGGAAATATCTTATCTATGATAGGAAATCCTGAGGATGCAGAGAGAATCTTTCTTAGCGCTATAGATATTTACAAAAATTTGGCAAAAAAGTATTATAGAATATATCTACCCTATATTGCTACGATTCAAAAAAATCTAGGGAAATTATATATAGATTTAAAACGGTTCGAAGAGGCAGAAAAGATATATAGTGATGCACTTAGTTCATATAGAGAGATACAACATCAGTACTATGATATGTATAGACCTAAATTTGATTTAAAAGAGTATAACGTTCTAGAGAAGTCATACATCGATAATTTGGAGGCATATAATGAGTTATTAAGGCGAAAATACGATGTATTTTTACCTTATGAGCCCTCAACTACGAGTGATTTTGGTAACTTATTAGAAGATATTAAAGATGGATCAATTGATTCTTTAGATAATTATAAAAAGTTGGCAAAAATGTTCTATGATATGTATTTAGTCGACATTGCTAAAATTCAGAGTAGTCTTGGAATTATCGATACTAAGTTAATGAAATTTGAAGAGGCTGAACAGATGCACCTTGAAGCTTTAAAAATTAAAAGAAAGATTGCGGAAAACTATCCTGATCAGGTTTTACCAGAGTTAGCTCTAACCTTATTAGATCTAGGAGACTTATATGCTATTTTAAACAGATTTGAAGATGCAGAACCAATGTTTAATAAGGCCTTACAAATTTATAAAAAATTAGCGGAACAAAATCCAGAAGTATACATGCACAATGTTGCTATTATACAAAATTCTCTTGGAACTATTTATTCTAAATTACAGAAATTTGGAGACGCGGAACAAATGTACATTGATGCACTAAAAATCCTTGAAATTTTTGCAATAGAAGATCCCAAAACCTATATATACTATGTTGCTGATGTTCAGAATAACCTTGGGAATTTGTTTTTAACACAGATAAATCTTGAACAAGCCGAGTATTATCTTAATAAAGCCATAAAGATAGATCCCACAAATAGTAATATATTATATAATCTTGCTTGTCTTGAATCACTGAAAAATAATCAAACAAAAGCTTTAGACTTATTAAATAAAGTAATAGAGATCGATAAAGAATATATCGAAAAAGCACTATTAGATAAAAGATTTGATAATATTAGAGACTTAAATGAGTTTAAAGAGTTAATTGGTAAATGAAAATTCCAATAACAATTTATATTCTACTTTAAAGCTAATTTCTCTTGAAAATATAGAGTTACTTAAAATGAAAGAGAAAGAAAAGAGGATTGAAGAGATCAAGAAAATCATATACTGCATCTGTAGTATTGGCACCTTTTAAAAACAAGTTAAAAAATATTTTGTCAATTTTTCACTAAATTTTTAAATTGATTAAAAAAAAAATAAAAAAAAGGTTAGAATTAATCTCGTTGACCTAATATGGTCGTGGAACAAACGCTAAACGCACCGCCGAGGTTATGAGCCAAACCGATCTTGGCATCAGGCACTTGTCTTCCTTCAGCACGTCCTTGAACTTGCTTGCAAATCTCCGTGAGCATTCGACAACCGGTACTTCCAATCGGATGACCAAAACTTTTTAGCCCTCCAGATGGATTTACGGCTGTTTCTCCATCCCAATTGAATGTTCCTTTCTTAAGTTCTTCAGCTGCTTGACCTCTATCACAGAATTGTAAGTCTTGACAGTTTATGAGTTCTGTGATCGTAAAACAGTCATGAACTTCTGCGGCGTCAATTTCTTTTCTTGGATCTGTGATTCCCGCTTCTTTATAAGCATAATTCGCTGCTTTTACAGTTGATGGGAATGCTGTAAAGTCTGCTCCGGGGCCACCTGGAGGTATGTACCAGGGAAAATTGGTGTGAGCCGAAATCGCATTGGCTTTCACCATAACGTAATCATCCGCATGAGCATAACTTTCTGCGAGTTCTGGTCTCGTAAGGATCAACGCAGCAGCTCCGTCTGACATAGCGCAGCAGTCGAATCTACCAAGGGGATCTGCAATCATAGGGGCATTCATCGCGGCTTCAATGGTAATTGGACTCCGAAAATGTGCTTTTGGATGGTGAGAACCGTTTTCATGATTTTTTACGGCAACTCGAGCTAGATCTTCTTTAGTCCAGCCGAACTCGTGAAAACATCTAGTTGCTGCCATCGAAAACATTGCTGGTGCGGAAGGTGTTGGATACACTGGATGTCCAAATTGGGTAAAGCCAGGCAAACCACTACCTCCCTCGTCCATTAGCTTCTCCACACCACAGGCAAGAACAATATCATATGCGCCAGAGGCAATAGCAAAGGAAGCATTACGAAAGGCGTCCATCCCTGAAGCGCAATAATTTTCCACTCGAGTGGCAGGTTTACCATCCATTCTTAGGATATCTTCTACCATTGCACCTGATAATCCCGTAAAATAGTAAAATATCCCAATCCAGCTCGCATCAATCTCATCCTTGGTGACTCCGGCGTCTTTTAAAGCGCTTTGGAACGCTTCAAAAAGCAGGTCGTATTGCGACTTGTCCCACCGTTCTCCATATTTTGTCATATCGCAACCAATAATCGCGACTTTGTCTTTAATACCATGTCTTACCATATTTATTACCTCCTTTAAGTTCTCCCCCTCACGGGTCGACATTTCCAATAATAGTTTTTAAATTCAGCACCTTCATGTTCTTTTCTGAAGGTCAACTCGACTCTCATCCCAATTTTGACGTTTTCTTCGGGGTTTTCAATTTCAGTCATATTGACGAGCACTCTACCACCACCATCGAGGTCTATCACGCATCGAGGGACAGGTGTGTTGAGATATGCTCCACCAACCAAATGATCAAGGGTATATGTAAAGAGTTCTCCTTCCTTTGCGAGTTTCACTCTTTCAAGTTGATCATCAGCCCTACAGACGGAACAAGCTCGTGAGAGGACTGGATATTGCACAGCTCCACAATTCTTGCATTTTAACCCATACCACTTATAAACAGAAGGAGTATCACGCCAGATTAGAACAGCTGAGCTCTTACGTGTATATCTATCCTTATTGAGTAATTCTTTAGACTCAATGAACTTGGTGTAATTTTTTAGGAGGGTCATCGATTTTTGGTGACCGATAAAACCCATTCTTCCTTTGCCAATATCTCTAACACCATCTTTATCTCGAACTTGCATCAGAATTGCATCAGCTCCATCTCCAAAACCAGCCATGATGATCTTGGCATCTGGTTTAGGTCTTCGTAAGCTGGAAATGAGGAGCATGAAGGGCATTGGCGTCCCCATGTCACCTACTTGAAAGAATATGCTATTTTGAGCGACTCCTTGACCAAACTTCATTATTTTCGAGATTCTACTGTGCATTCGGGGGTTATTATAGTAATAAGCTGCAATTGCGATGTCTTCAGAAGGATTTAAATTATTGCGTTTCAAGATTTCAGACATTACTTTAGTAATGCTTTCCACGTAAAACTTCGCGTCCATTTTGACTTCAAAAGTTCTGATAAACTCATCCTTATCCGCTCTTTTCCACGGTCCAGTCACATTCGCTGAGACTGAATAATAATCATCAATCGAAATTGGGATATTTTCTTCATCCGCAACTAGTATAGCTGCAGCCCCATCTGCAAATCCATATTCCCACATAGTTGAGGGTTCAGGTTTTCTAGTATCAGCTGCAATTACCAAGATACTATTGATATCTTTGTTAGCCTTGATTGTATCAACAGCTCTAGTTAAAGCTGTTGTACCTGCTTTAGTAGAGTCCGTGAAATCTGCGGTAATGATGTCCTCTCTCATATCGAGTACGGTAGCGATTAATGACGCTGAATCTTTTTCGGTATAAACTTGTGTTGTGGAAGCAAAGAATATCCCATCAACTGTCTTTGGGTCAATTCCCGCCAAGCAATCAAGTCCTGCTTCTACGGACATTGTCAAGCTGTCCTCATCTTCCATCGCTACTGCTTTAGTCCCAGGAACAGTTGGGAAATCCCATGCTTTAGCGACAAGTTCTCTGGGCAGCATGTATTTAGGTAAATACGCACCATAACTTTTAATACCAATTGGCATATTAATTTTTTACCTCTGTTATCTCTTATTTTTATTGTTTGGATATAAATAATTAGTTATATGATTCTCAATTTTTGAAATTAAATATATTTTGGTTTTTAATTTTGATGGTAAGACAATTTAGTAATTACATTCTATGAGGAAGAGGGTAAAAGTGCTATACTAAAAAGAAAAAGAGTCAAAAAATTCAGTCGGTTTCAAATTTTTTCTCCAATACAGTTATTATTGGAATAAATCCTACTTTACCAAAAATATCGATAAGTTTTTTATCTCCTCTATACGCCATGTTGATACGCACCGCTTCGCATCCCCATGATTTTAATATTTGTGTAGCCCGATCTGCTAAAATTTTTCCTACACCCTTGCCAATGAATTCTTTTTCAGTAGCCCAATTATTTAGATAGCCAATATATTGTCCTAAATTATTTTTAACCGCCTCTAGCATCCCCATTGAAGCGACCTGACCTGTTGATTTTAGTTCGGCAATTAAAGTTATTCTTTTCAAATTTGGTTTAAATTGTCTTAGACCAGATGTTTCTCGCCATTTAGATTCGACGAATCCAATATTAAACTTGCTTTGAAGTTCTTTTAAAATTTTTAAAGTAGCTTGGTAATCAGATGTTCTATAATTTCTAATTATAATATCGTCTTCTTTAATAATATCATCGGACATATTTTTCTACCAATTTGTTATATGCTATTTATTTTTTAAGAGGTTTAAATCAATTCTTTTTGATAATAACTTTTCATTGCTAACTTCGTCAATGATAAAGAATATGTACTCGTCAATATGAGGTATGATAGGTGATATAAAAACTAGTTCTTCTTGTGGGAACCATTTATCTATAGTTTCGATCATAATCTCTTTTTCAAAATATTCTTTTAGATGATTAATTTTTACAATTATCCCCTTAACTTCATGTAGGGAATTATTTTGAACTAATATTTCCATTTCTTGACTGTCCTCTATTATATTGATCTTAAGTATTATAAAAGGCTTTTTGTCGATAAAATTAACCTCTCCTTGTTTATTGGGATCAAATAATTGGATATTCGAAAATGAACCTTTATAT
>Ga0315553_10003411_pt1 | contig 12337 bp, 11 predicted proteins | sample SalMarSW160140MG_FD_203099 | JGI IMG/M metagenome (GOLD analysis project Ga0315553, IMG submission 203099) | Salt marsh sediment microbial communities from the Plum Island Ecosystem LTER, Massachusetts, United States - Salt Marsh Sediment SW1601-40 ... | reverse complement strand
CACCGGGTACATGTTGTCCGCCGGCGCCACGTCCTGGAGATGAATGAACTGGTCAGGGTGGCTGTACCCCTTGGCCGTGGGGCCCGTAGCGCTACCCCGTGCGTTCTGGGCACCGGCGGTGATGAGAAAGACGACGGCAGTGGCCAGGATCAGGGACAGGCAAGCCATCTGCTTCGTTGCAGTCTTCATCTCGTCACCTCGCAAACTGGCGGTGTCGAACCGCTCGGCGCAGTGCAAGCGACGCGCCAATTGCGGTTACGCGGCACGGGCGAGGTGCATCAGCGGGTTGAAGCGAGAGCTCCGCCGGCCGACGCCAGAGAGCGCGTTACATATCGTGGGCCGATGCGATATCTCGCAGCGGGCAGTCGCTGTGTTGCCCGCGCGCCGAGCCCCGAACCACCTGGAGCACGAACGGGTGCGTGCGTGTCGACGGTCGCGGACGAGTCCGCCTGTCCCTCGTGGGCCCTCAGTGGCCCTCGTCCTCGAGGTGACACGCGATGTACGGGGGCACCGCGCACAGTTCGACGCCCAGCGCGTGGAATCTTCGCAACGCCGCCAGGCCCGCCGCGTCGGCGGAGCGGAGGTCCTCGAGCAGCAGACGGACTGCGTCCAGATCTTCCCCGATCGCCAGCTCCAGCTCGCCCAGCTCCGCACGGGTGAGGCGCCCGTCCACCCGGACGACACGCTCGCGGTCGCTCTCCGTGACGATGATACGAACGGTCACGGAGCGCCTACAAGCGAGAATCGTGCCACTCCCTCCAGCCCGTGGAAACCACAGCGATTTCGAACGCTTTGGGAGTGCTCGGGGTTCGTCACTCGATGGCATTCGCGAGCAGGTGCCATCGCCCCCCGCCGTTGACCGAGGCGCTGGCTCTGCGTGTACACTTCAGCGCCGGTTCGCTTCGCGCGCCCACCACGAGGTCCTGCCCCCTATGAACGACGCCGACGCCTTCGAGCATCTGATCGCCGATCTCTCGCGCCGATTCGCGGGGTTGACCGGCGAGCAAGTGGATGGCGAAGTCGACCGCGCGCTCGAAGACCTCGTCGCCTTCCTGGGTACGGATCGGAGCACCTTCCTCGAGCTGCTCCCCGAAGACGGGGCGATCGCGATCACCCACTCCTGGGCGCGCCCGGGCGTCGCTCCCGCCCGGCCGATGCGAGTGACCACAGCGTTCCCCTGGTACCACGAGCAGCTCCGCAAGGGCGAGATCCTCTGCTTCGAGCGCCTGCCGGACGAGCTACCCGCCGAGGCCGCTGCCGAGCGCGCGTACACGTCGTCCCTGCCCATGCTCTCCCACGTGGCGGTTCCCCTGCGGTTGGACGGACAGTGGGTCTGCGGCCTGCTCACGGCGACGGCGCGGAGCCATCGCCGCTTCTCGGAGATGGATGCGGAGCGCGTCCGAACGGTGGGGTACATCCTCGCCAACGCGGTCCACCGCCGGAAGCTCGAGAGAGAGCTACAGCGGAGCGTCGATGAATTGACCGCGCTCAGACGGTCCCTGGAGGACGAGAACGCCGAGCTCCGCGAAGAGATCGGCGCCGAGGGCTTCGAGACGCTCGTGGGAAGGAGCGGCGTCCTGCGGAAGATGGTGGAGCAGGCCATGCAGGTCGCTCCCACCGACGCGACGGTCTTGCTGCGCGGCGAGACCGGTACGGGCAAGGAGCTGCTCGCGCGTGGCATCCATGCCTGCAGCCAGCGGCGCGAGCGCCCGTTCGTCGTCGTGAACTGCGCTGCCCTGCCGAGCTCACTCATCGAGAGCGAGCTGTTCGGACACGAGAAGGGCGCCTTCACGGGTGCGACGTCGGCCAAGGCCGGACGCTTCGAGCTCGCCGACGGCGGCACGCTGTTCCTCGACGAGATCGCGGAGATTCCGCCCGAGTCCCAGGTCAAGCTGCTGCGCGTCCTCCAGGATGGACAATTCGAGCGGCTGGGCGCGGTCCGTTCCCGCGAGGTGGACGTCAGGGTGATCGCGGCCACCCATCAGGACCTCGAGCGTGCCATTGCCGACGGTCGATTCCGGGCGGACCTCTACTACCGCCTCGCCGTCTTCCCGATCCACCTGACGCCGCTGCGGGAACGTTCCGAGGATGTCCCCCTGCTGGTGTGGGACGTGATCCGGCGACGGCAGCACAAGCTGGGTCGCCGGATCGAGAGGCTCCCGAAGGGCGGCATGGCCGCGCTCACCCACTACTCGTGGCCAGGAAACGTGCGCGAGCTCGCCAACGTGATCGAGCGCGCGCTGATCCTCTCGCGGGGACCGGAACTGTACCTCGACGCCTTCCTCGAGTCGCAGAAGATCGAAACCGGACCACGGGAACGTCTCGACGAAGTCGAGCGCGCGCACTTCACGAAGGTCCTCCAGCGCTGCGACTGGCGCATCGGCGGCCCGGGCAACGCGGCGGAGATCCTCGGAATGCACCCGAGCACCTTGCGCTCACGCCTCCGGAAGCTCGGCGTCCGACGCGCGGCGCTCGTCTCGTAGCGCGCTTCCCGGAACGGGAGCGCCCCGCAGCTTCGCACGTGATCTGGTGCCCCCGGCAGGACTCGAACCTGCGACGCACGGTTTAGGAAACCGACGCTCTATCCTCTGAGCTACGGGGGCAGCGGGGCCAAGCTAGCGCGTGGCCGCGCGGGGGGCCGGGGTCATGGGCGGCAGGAAGGCGAGCGGATCCTCGGGCTTGCTGTCGCGGCGCACCTCGAAGTGGAGGTGGGGGCCGCTGGCGTTGCCGGTGGCACCCACCTCGGCGATCACCTGGCCGCGCTCGACGAAGTCGCCCTTGCTCACCTTGTTCTTGCGGTTGTGGGCATAGACGGTGGAGTAGTAGCCGGCGTGCTTCACGACGATGATCCGGCCGTAGTCGCCGAGCCAGCCGCTCTCGATCACGCGGCCCGCCTCGGCGGCCCGTACCGGCGTCCCCTTCGGCGCCGCGATGTCGATGCCCTCGTGCCGGTGGAAGCCGCGCCGGCCGAAGCCCGAGGAGAAGCGGCCGTGGAGCGGCCACTCGAAGATCAGCGCCGCCTCGCGCAGGGCGAGCTCGCGCGCCGCGCTCTCGCCCCGCGGCGCGACGCTGGCGAGCGCGAGCGAGTCGGCGGGCGCCGGGTGCCGCGCACCGGGGATCACGATCCGCGCGCCGACCGGCACGTCGGCGACGTCGCGGATGTGGTTGGCCCGCACGATCGCCTCGACCGACACGTCGTAGTAGCGCGACAGGCGGTAGATGGTCTCGCCCGGCCTCAGCACGTGCACGACGCTCTCGCCCGCCGGCGGCGGGGGCGCCGGGCTGCTGCACGCCAGTGCGAGGCCCAGCGCCAGTGCGGCCGCCACCGCACGTCGCGTCACGGCTCCCACCCGTGCGCGCCCACCAGATCCACGAAGCGGCAGCGCCCGATCACCTCGCGCGTATAGCGCTGGCGCGACTCGCGGCGGACGCGCCACAGGCGCTGCTCGTCGCGCGTGCCGAAGGGTCCCACCAGGCGCCCGCCCACGGCGAGCTGGTCGAGCAGCGGCTCGGGCACGCTGGGCCCGCCCGCGGTGACGACGATCGCCTCGAAGGGCCCCTCGGCGGGCCGGCCCCGGGTGCCGTCGCCGAGGTAGACCACGACGTTGGCGACCCCCAGCCCGTCCAGGGCGCGGCGGGCCGCGGCCGCCAGCCGCGGCACCCGCTCCACCGAGATCACCCGGGCGGCGAGGCGCGCCAGGATCGCCGCCTGGTAGGCGGAGCCGGTGCCGATCTCGAGCACCGTCTCGTGGCCGGCGAGCTCGAGGGCCTGGGTCATCGCCGCGACCACGCCGGGCGCGGAGATCGTCTGTCCCTCCCCGATCGGCAGCGCGGTGTCGCGGTAGGCCTGACCGGCCAGGGCGTCGGGCACGAGGCGGTGACGGGGCACGGCCGCGAAGGCCGCGAGCACACGCGGGTCGTCCACGCCGGACCTGGCCAGGCGCTCCGCCATGCGGCGCCGCGGGACCGCATAACGGTCCGCCGCTGCGCGCGCGCGAGGCGCACGCTGTGTCTGCACTCCGGGTCCCCCCATCGAACCCCAGCGTGATGCCGGACTGTGGCCCGCTCTGGCGCCCCGCGCAATCGCCGCTCAGGAGGTGCCGGGCGCCGCGCCCGCCACCGCCTCGCGGGTGGCGGGCGAGCGCGCGAGCTCGAGCACGGTGAGGGCGAGCGCGCGCGCGGCCTCCAGCAGACCCGCGTCGCCCTGGGGACCGGCTGTGGCCTCGGCGAAGGCGCGCGTGTGGAGCTGGAGCTGCGCGCCGATCGGGAAGTTGGGGTGGATCGTGGGCACCACCCGCGACACGTGGGTGATGTCGCTGGAGCCGATCGCCTCGCCCGGCGCGTGGTCGGTCTCGGGGAGGCCGAGCAGCGCGAGCTGGCGGCGGTAGGCGTCGGCCAGCGGCAGGTTGGGCCGCATCGGCGGCGACTCGCCCGCCGTGCGCAGCGTCTCGAGCCGCGTTCCGGTGGCCGCGGCGGCGCCCTCGGCGCAACGGACGACGCGCGCGGCGGCGTCCTCGAGCACGTCGTCCTCCAAGGCGCGCACCCAGAAGAGCGCGGCGGCGCGCTCGGGAATCACGTTGGGCGCCTTGCCGCCGTCGGTCACGATGCCGTGGACGCGCGCCGAGCGCGCGAGCTGCTGGCGCAACAACCCCACGTTCACGAACAGGGCGATCACGGCGTCGAGGGCGTTGATCCCCTTCTCGGGATAGGCGGCGGCGTGGGCCGCGCGACCGTGGAAGACGAACTCCATCTTGCGGTTGCCGAGGAACAGGCGGTGGGCGCGCCGCATGTCCGAGGCGTGGGCCATCATGGCGACGTCCGCCTCGGCGAACACACCCGCCTCCACCAGCCGCCGCTTGCCCACGCCGGTCTCCTCCGCGGGACATCCCACCACCACGAGCCGCACCTGGGAGGCCGGCAGCACCGCCGCCGCCGCCTGGGCCGCCAGCAGGCTGGCCGGACCCGAGAGGTTGTGGCCGCAGGCGTGGCCGATCCCGGGCAGGGCGTCCATCTCGGCGAGCAGCGCCACGCGCAGGGGCGCGTCGGGGCTGCCGTGACGCGCGAGGAAGGCCGTGGGCATGCCCGCGACGCCCTCCTCCACCGCGAAGCCCTGGCCCGCGAGCTGCGCGCGGTAGCGCTGGCTGGTGGCGCGCTCCTCCAGCGACAGCTCGGGGTGCGCCGCCATCCAGTGCGCCAGCTCCAGCGCCGCCGGGGCGGCCGCATCGATCGCGGCGAGGAGCTCGCGCTGCGCGCGGTCGGGCGGATTGGACATGGCTCGTTCATCGGCACGACGCTCCGGGTGGCTGGAGCGCAGCCGAGGACTCTATCCCAGACACGACGCCCGGCGAAGCCGGCGTCTCCCTGCTATGGAAGCCGCCATGGGCGATACGAGCGGGACCCGGGCGATCTTCATCTCGGGCGCGGCGAGCGGGATCGGGCGCGCGACGGCGCTGCTCTTCGCCGAGCGCGGCTGGCGCGTCGGCGGCTACGACGTCGACCGGGAGGGCCTCGCGAAGCTCGCCTCCGAGATCGGGCCCGGGGGCGGCCTGACCGGGCACCTCGACGTGCGCGACGCCGCCGCGTTCGACGCCGCCGTCGAGTCCTTCGGCCGCGCGGCGGGCGGCCGCCTCGACCTCTTCCACAACAACGCGGGCATCGCGCACTCGGGCTTCCTGGAGGACGTCCCGCGCGAAGACGCGCAGCGCGTGATCGACATCAACTTCGGAGGCGTCGTCAACGGGGTGTACGCCGCGCTTCCGCTCCTGCGCGCCACCCCGAACTCACTGTGCTTCAACACGTCGTCGTCCTCCGCCATCTTCGGCGTGCCGCGACTCGCCATCTACGCGGCGACGAAGTTCGCGGTGAAGGGGCTCACCGAGGCGTTGAGCATCGAGTTCGCGCGCCACGGGGTGCGCGTCGCCGACATGCTCCCCGGGCTGGTCGATACGCCGCTGCTGGACTCCACGCCGAACCACTCCGCCGACGAGGACAGCATCCTCACGCGCGAGCAAGCGCCGACCGAGGGCCCGTTCCGCATGATCTCCGCCCCGGAGGTCGCCCTGGTCGTCTGGTCCGCCTACCACGACCCGTCGGGCCGACTCCACTGGTACATCCCCGCGGAGATCGAGGACCTGGAAGCGGCGAAGGCCGCCGATCCCCTGGCCCTGCGCCAGATGATCGGCGCCACGGTCCAGATTCCCGGCGACGAGTAGTCCGCGCGCCCTCAGCGCACCAGGATCACGTAGCTGCGCGGTCCCTCGTGGCCGGGCTCGTCCGTGTCGATCTCGACGAGATAGGTGCCGGGCTGGAGGTAGTCGGGATCGACCTCCAGGGTGGCGAACTCGCCCTGCCCGCTCACGGCGGCCTGGGCCTCGAGCACGCGCCCGTCGCTCTGGGAGTGGATGCGCGCGGGGCGCGGGGTGGTGGCGGCGGCGGGCACGGGGAGCCACAGCAGGAGCTGCACCGGACCGACTCGCGGGAAGGAGCGGCGCGCCAGCTCGTGGATCTCGTTCGGGGTGATCGCTGCGGCGTCCGGGGGGGCCGCGCCCCCGACCTCGTCCTCGGGCAGCGTGCCCGGCTCCTGGGGAGCACGGGCCCCCGGCTCATCGAGCCACAGGAACGCGAAGCCGACCACCACGACCAGCGCACACCCTACGGCGAAGGCCAGCCAGGGTGACCCTTTGCGGCGCGGACGCGGCGAACGGCCTGGCGCGCGAGGATCCGACACGCCGAGACTCTAGTTCCACTCGTCCCGTCTCGCAGTGCGCGTAGAATGGGCCGGTCCCGCGGCGCGGGAGGCCCCATGCGCGAGCACCGCTACCACCTCGACATGCCCCACCCGCCCGCGCGGATCTGGGCGCTGATGCAGGACTATCCGCGCTGGACCGGCTACGCCCCGATGGTCCTCGAGGTGCAGGTGCTCTGGCCCGGGGACAAGGACGGCAACGGGCTGCTGCGCCGGGTGATCTACCGGATGCCCCTGGGCCGCCGCGGCAGCGCCCTCGAGCTGGTGACCGACGTGGATCCCGAGCGCGGCTACACGTTCACGATGATCTCGCGCGAACCCGGCAACGACCAGACGGGCCGGGTGCGCCTCGAGCCCCGCCCGGGCGGCACCCGCCTCCACTTCGAGGAGCGCTACCACCTGACGCGTGCCCCGTGGAGGTGGCTCGAGGGCCCGATCTACCGCTTCATCAACCGCCAGAACGAGGAGTCGATGCGCCGCCTCTCGGACTGGCTCGGCGCGCACCCCGAGTACCGACCGGACCTGGCGTCGGCGTCCTGAGTCTGGGGGGAAGGCACCCCGACGCGATTCTTCGCCGCTCCGCAACTTCGCTGCGACCGCAGCTGCCCAGCGACCCACCCACCGCCGACGACTAGAATGCCCACACCCCCAGGAAGGAAACCCATGCCCCCGCTGAGGACGCTGTCGCATGCACCGTCTTGCTGCTCTGTTGGTCTTGGCTCCGTTCCTGTTCGGCTTCTCGACCTTTAGCTCCTACTTCGATTGGCAGGCCGCCGTCGGCGCCCACGAGCTCGAGACCTTCGACGACGTTCCGGATCAGGGGATTCCGCCCGAAGGCGGATCGATCACACTGGACGGCTTCTCGATCGTCGCCGATGGCAACCACAGCGGCGATGGAGACATCTGCTCCGGCCTGTGCTCGCCGAAGGTGGAGGGAGGCGCCTTTCACGGCGACGTCCACGGACTCGCCGGAGACTCGCTCACCTTCAATCAGTTCGTCTTCGACGCTCCGATCTCGGCCTTTGCACTGGACTTCTCGAACGTCGAGGACGAAGAGATCGGAATCTTCGGCGATGGCTTCCTGGTGAACGCCTTCGTCGACGATCTCGAGACGGAGTTTGTCGGCGTCATCCTCGACGCGCCGGTCTCGACGCTGAAGTTCAGCGCCTACTACCAGAACTTCACCGTGGACAACCTCCGCTGGTTCAGCGCGGCGAGCCCGGTGCCCGAGCCGTCGGGGGCGCTGATCCTCGCGCTGGCATTGGGACTCGCCACCGCCGGTCGGCTCGCGACGAGGACGTAGCCGCTCCTCCGCCCCTCCGCCTCTCCGCTGGCACTCGGCGGGCCCTCGACGTAGCTTGCGGTCTCATGAACGCGCCCACGGCAGATCTGCCGATCGTCGACATCGACGACGAGGATCCGAGCCGCGAGCTCACCCGCGGCCTGTTCGAGACCGGGTTCTTCCTGCTCCGGGACCACGTCATTTCCCGCGACCTCCTCGATGGGGTCCGCGCCACCACCCTGGCCTTCCTCGCCCGCACCGAGGAGGAGAAGCAGCGCCTGCGCGGGTCGTTGCGCGGCTGGGCGCCGTACCGCTCCGAGTCGGCGCCCTCGGGCTACGGCGAGGACAGCGATCAACGCGACGCCTGCCAGAAGTACTCGATGGGCCACAGCGCCACCGCCGAAGAGCGCGCGGCCGACCCCGTCTACTACGGCAATCCCGAGGCCGCCACCTACTTGCAGGAGAACGTCTTCCCCAACGAGGAGATGAGGGAGGTCTGGGAGGCGTACTACCGACGCATGGACCGGCTCTGCGGGAGGCTGCTCGAGCTGACCCGGCGCGCGCTGGGCCTGACTCCGAAGGTCTGGGACGCGGTGGCCTCGCGCCCGGTGAGCGTGCTCCGCTTCCTCGCCTATCCCGACCAGGGCGGCGGGCTGCGCATGGGCGCCCACTACGACGACACCCTGCTCACCGTCCTGCATCAGAACGTCCCGCGGAACGGCTTCGCTGCGCTGCAGGTGATGCTTCCCGGAGAGAAGCAATGGCGCTCCGTCCAGCCGAGCGACGACGTGTTCGTCGTGAACGTCGGGGAGTCCCTGACCTACATCAGCGGCGGTCGGGTCGTGGCAACCAAGCATCGCGTCGTCGCGCCGCCGCCCGACCATGCCGAGGGCAGCGCGCGCACGAGCCTCGTGCACTTCTTCCTCCCCAACTGGAACGCGCGCCTCTGGCCCGCCGCCGACAAGACCATCGACTCCCAGCTCACCCGCTTCGACCACCCCGAGGTCCGAGAGCCGGACGGGAGCGTCCTCTACTACAAGGCGATGCGCGCGACCCTCGCGGGCCTGACGCGACCCGGCTCGACCGTCTAGGGCCGGCGGCGCGGCGCCGGCCGAGCGCCAGCAGGAGCAGCGCCCCGGCCGCCAGCAGCACGCGTCGCGACGGCTCGGGAACGACTGTGATGCCGCGCGGGCTCTCGAGCGATCCCCTGTGCGCGACGCTCGTCTGGCCGCCGGTCGCGAAGTCGATCCGGATCACCTCGCCCCGTCGACGACGAAGACCTCTCGTTGGTCCGAGGCGGCGATGCCGCGCGGTGTGGAGAGCCGGTCGCCCTGCGCGAGCAGCTCCGCGTGCCGTCGCGCGGGTCGACCCGAACGACGGCCGCGGCCCCCTGCGTCGACGACGACGATCCAGGGGATGGGACCGACCACGATCCGAGGCTCGCTCCGCGTGCTCATGGGTCTGTCACTGCCCCCGCGCGCGATAGAGCACCGCCAGGCATCCCAGCCCCGCCGCCAATAGCAGCCAGCGCGAGGGCTCGGGCACGTAGAAGTTGATCGATAGCCCTTGGCCCGGATTGCCCGTGGGGTCGCCCCCGACCAGTTCGCCATCGTAGGGCGTGACGGTAATCGAGTACGCGCCATCCTCAGTTGTTAGCCCATCCCGGCACCAGCAAGCAGGAATGCCGGCGTCGGGATCGAACCAGCCTTGGTCCCCAGGCCAACAATACGGTTGAGTCGTCTCGTTCCAGACATGCACCCCGGACGGAGACGTGAAGGTGCCCTCGAGACTCTCTGGATTCGAATTGTCCCGGGGTCCGTTTGTGACGGTATGAAACCCAGGGCAGCTCCCCACTTCGGCGCGACTGAGAATGTCGCCCTCTTCGAGCACCTTGACGAAGCCCTCGTCTGGCGGAAGATCCGTGTCGTATACCTCGATCCGCACCACAGCCGGCAGTTCGATCGCGCACAATGCGGAGCAGCCATCTCCGTCGGTAAAGTTTCCGTCGTCGCATTCCTCGGCCAGCTCGAGCGTCCCGTTGCCGCAGGTGACGACGGCCCCCTGGAAGTCCGCTTCGGGGCCGAGGAAACGCGTCATCGAGACCCAGTCCAAACCGCCCTGGTAGGGATCGGGGGTGCCGTTCGGCACGGGGCGCATGTAGGCCTCTGCCAGGGTCTCGTAGAAGGTCATTTCGGTGGCGTCCAGAAGGCGGTCGTGGCTCTCGGCAATGAAGCCGACGCGGAAGGTCTTCTGTGAGCTGGCGGGGCCGGGATCTCGAACCCCGTGAAGGGCCTGAATGTCCTCGATCGTCGCGGTTGCCGTGATGTCAGCGGGATGCACGGTGCCGCCGCAGCCCACCGAAGGCGCCACATGCAGGGGCGGAACGGCGCTCCCCTCGATCAAGCCGGCCAGGTAGAGGTCGATCGGTGGTGCGGAAGTGGCTCCGTTACGCCCCTGACTGCAATCGACGCTGTAGGTCCCGTCGCCGTTATCGATCCACAGAAACCCCCCGAGCAGGCTCGCAGCGTTGCTCCACGAAGCCCAGTGGGCGCTATCGCTCTTGATTCCGAGCGAGGAGCTCAAGTACGCCGACCACTGGTGCATGAGTTCGTGGGTGGCATTGGCGCTATTGAGCCCGCGCGTATAGGAGTCGAGCGCATTCACGCTCATCAGCACCCCGTCACTGCCGTAGCTGTCGCTCACGTCGGAGAGGTAGAGGCCAGTTCCGGTGAAATCGGTGCGGACACGGCGGTGGATCCCGGCTACGAAGTTGGCAGCCGAGGTGGAGGGAAGTCGCTCGATCTTGCTCGTCGAGAAGAGCAGCCATTGGTGGACTCCGTCGGGCAGGAAGGCGTATAGCGCATTCGTGAGAGCCGACGGGTTGCCTCCCAGACCGCGGAGAAAGAGCTGCGTCTCGCGGTTCGAAGTGCGGACGTTCACCACGTGGGCGGAAGCCTGGATCTCGGAGGACAGCACGATTGTCGGTGCAGCAACCAGATCCGATCGCACGACACCAACCTCGGGACCTTCGCGGAAGTGCGTCTTGCTTGTGTCGGACTCCTCGATCGTGATGCCGGCGCCGAGCTCGGCGATGTCGATTCCATCCGGGTTATCGGGTTGGTCGAGATAGGTCGTCACGGGAACAGGGGTCGAGACGTTCCAGACGATCGGTCGGGTGGTGAAGACGAAGTCGCCGGCGGCGCGATCGGGGGCGACCCCGTCGTCGCGCAGCTCGATCGTCGCGCCGAAGGGCGTCGGGTTCGTGGGGTCGTGGATCAGACGCGAGGTCGTCCAGTGCAAGGAGACTCCGTTCACGGGACCGTTCGTGTCGACCTCGAGGACGAAGCTCGCGACGCCGTCGTCACGAATCACACCCGGGATCGTCTCCCAGCCGCGCGTGCCCGCGGGCAGACCCGTTGCGCCGAGGGCTGGCCGGGCGACGACCTCCCCGGGAGCGCCGGTGCCGCAGACCTCCGGAATGCCGTTGGCGTCGTAGCCGAGGATCCTGCTCTCCGAGACGCCCTGTTCCCGAAGTGACGCCAGCCATGAAGTGCCGGCTCCCCCAGCGGGACTCGCCAAGAGCAGCAGAAAAACAAGCGCAGCGACGACAGCGGCGAGCATGAAGCCTCCTGCGGCTAGCTTCACTACCAGTGCAAGGGACGTACCACGCCGGTTGTGCCGCGATTGGGGCTCCGACGGCGCAGGTGAGGGTCCGCTGCGGCAAATCACCCCAGTCTCACCCCGTTACCGTGTGGCGCTTCGCGCTGGCGGGTCCAGGCGCAGCGTGCGGTTCCGCGGATGGAGATGGTCCTCTTCTCCGAACAACTTCCTTGACGGCTGGAGTTACGGTATCGCGGGTCTCTCGTTCAGACCTCATTGGTACAGTCAGTCGGGCCCATCTCCGTGGCCCTAACCTGAAAGAGCGTGAATCAGGCTGGAATGAAGGGCGTGCGCGAGGGCGGACCATCCCATTCGATTCGTGCATCTTCGCCGTTGTCGGGAAGAGTTATTCGAGCGGGATCAGTGCTGCGGACGCCAGATAGTGGGGTCTCCCAACGGCGAGCTTCAGCGCGCACGAGAAAGCCCACGAGGGCCTTTAGCTCGGAAGGGGACCGGGTCCGTATCTCGGCTTGGGAGACACCGAAGGGATCCATGACGGCGCCTGCCTCCGCATGTGTCGTGGAGTTTGGCTGCCGACGCATCGCCCACTAGCCACACCACGTCATAGGTAGCGACCGGCCAAGTCATTGATTTGTTGATCGGGCCGGAGGGATTCGAACTCCCGACCTCCTGACCCCAGTCAGCGCTGA
>Ga0315553_10003410_pt1 | contig 12341 bp, 4 predicted proteins | sample SalMarSW160140MG_FD_203099 | JGI IMG/M metagenome (GOLD analysis project Ga0315553, IMG submission 203099) | Salt marsh sediment microbial communities from the Plum Island Ecosystem LTER, Massachusetts, United States - Salt Marsh Sediment SW1601-40 ... | reverse complement strand
AACCCGCGTGCGGGGAATGGTCGTCGCAGCCGGATCCGGTTCGCCGGTGGAAAACGCTGAAATTGTCCTGCATGATATGGGGCGTGCGACCCGCTCCGACGCCCGCGGCCGTTTCGCAATTAACGATATCGCGCTCGACGAGAACCCGCAGGCCGTGACGATCAGCGTGATTGCGTCCGGCTACGGCCAGTGGCGCATCGAGGACGTGCTGCTCCTGGATCAGGACACGCTGATCCTGAACGTCGAGCTCGAGACGGAGCCGGTCGTCATCCGCATGCCCCCACCCCGGTCCGAGGTGCCCGGCGCGTACCGCCAGGAGGAACTGCAGGCCGCGCTGAATGAAATGGCAGCAGCGGACATGACCGATCCGCCGCTGCCGGAGACCATCCTCGTGCGCGTATATGGTGAACCACACGACTACTGCGACCCGAATCGTACCGGCTACGAACTCCAAGAAATCGACTTCAAGTACTACGTCAAGCACGTGCTGCCCAACGAGTGGATCCACTTCTGGCCGGACGAGTCGCTGCGCGCCGGGGCGATGGCGGTCAAGATGTACGGGTGGTTCTGGGTCGACTACCCCGGCACGTGGGACGTGCGCGACGACGTGTGCGACCAGGTCTACGAGCCGGCCGTTGAGTACGAATCGACCAATGACGCCGTCGATTTCACCTGGAACTGGCGCATGACCCGCTCGGGAGGCCTGATCCTGCCGCACTACACCAGCGACAGCGACCTATGCGACAGTATGGGCTGGTCGGACTGCATCGGCCAGTGGGACACGTATTATCACGCCATCGGGAACTGGGGCTATGCCAAGCTGACCTGGGACGAGATGCTCGAGCTGTACTACGCACCGATCCAGATCACGGCCGTCGAGCCCCCACCGTTGGCCGGCTACATGCTGCGCATGTACGGCAACGGCTGGGGCGACATCGACCGGGTGAAAATCCCGCTCGACCCGCAGGTGCCGGTCGATGTGAGCGGCGCGTTCACGCTCGAGTGGTGGATGCGGGCCGATCCGGCTGACAACCCGGGTCCGGCCTGCATGACCGGGAGCCATGAGGACTGGATCTACGGCAACATCCTCTTCGACCGCGATGTGTACGGCGCCGGCGATTTCGGCGATTACGGCGTCTCGCTGGCTGGCGGCCGAATCGCCTTCGGGGTCAACAACGGATCATCGAGCACCACCCTGTGCGGCAGCTCACCTGTAGCCGACAACCGCTGGCATCACGTGGCCGTGGTGCGGAGCGACACGGGCGGGCTCGCGATCTACGTCGACGGCCGGCTGGACGCCAGCACGGCCGGGCCGGCGGGCAACATCAGCTACCGCGACGGCCGGTCGACGACCTCCGCCAATGATCCCTACCTCATCATAGGCGCCGAGAAGCACGACCTGGGTGAGGCGTTCCCATCCTACAGCGGTTTCCTGGACGAGATCCGCATTTCGAACCTCGCCCGCTACAGCGCACCCTTCACGCCGCCCAGCGGCCCGTTCACGAGCGACGTTCATACTGTGGGGCTTTACCACTTCGACGAGGGGCGCGGTGATACGTTGAACGACGCTTCGGGAGCCGCCAGTGGTCCAAGCGACGGGCTGCGCCGCTACGGCGGCTACACCAACGGCCCGGAGTGGTTCACCTCCGATCTGGATTTCCTCTCGCCGCGCATCTACCTGCCACTGATCGTGCGCTGACTCCAGGCCGCATCGATGGAACGTTTCTTGCATAGTCTCCTGCGAATACCTGGCGTGTGCGCTGCCCCGCACTCGCCCGTACGCGCCCGGCGGCTGCTCGAAATCATCCCGGGCCGAGGTCGTCCATGAGATCAGGCCAAACACGGCACAGACTGCACATACGAATCGCCTTCGGGTTCGCACTGCTCCTATCGGCCTTGACCGCCGCGGCGCTGGCCAGCACACCGGCCGCAGCCGGCGCTCCTGATTCGGTACTGCGCCAGGAAAATCCCACGCCCGCGCCGGCGGCCAGCGAAACACCAACCGCAGACGCTCCCCCGGCTCCCAGCCCTACGCCCGAGGTTCAGGCGCAGTCCAGAACTCAGACATGGGCCCAGGCGCTGGTCTCCGATGGACAGTTCGTCTGGGGTCCGAACGTGGGCGACTTCGATCTGACCGCGTTCCTGCAGGAGCGCGGCTCACCGCTAGCGTCACTAGCCAACGCGGTCGAGGTGAACGCAGCCTACTACGGCATCAACCCACGCGTGCTGCTAGCCGTGCTCGAGACGCGCTACGGCCTGGTCACGGCACTGCCGGATGGGATGGCTGATGCCGGCCTGATTGCACTGATCGAGGACACCAGCCAGACCCTGCATAACGCCTTTTACGACCACCTGTACCAGTGGGGCTCGCGGGCAGGGAACGCCGCCGCCGACACGCCTCCTGCAATCGCCCTGGCGGATGGTGCCAGCCTGCAGATTGCAGATGGCACCAGCTCGGGCAGCTACGCGGTCGCCGCCGCCCTGGGCACGGACCAAACACCAGCCAGCGCCGACACGCTGTTGGCGGCCGACGCGGCGGGCGGCTTCGAGGCAGTCTTCATTGAGCTCTTCCCGGGGGTCGACCCGCTCGATGCCTCCAACGATATCAACCCCTCCAGCCTGCCGCCGGACGACCTGCTGCAGTTCCCGTTCCCGCTCGACAGCGCCTGGCGTTTCTCGGGCGTGCACAGCTGGGCCGGCGGCGATTACGGTTCCGATCGTTCTTCGATGGATTTCTCGACCACCTGGTCTAACTTCCCCAATTTTCCTTATAAGAATACGGTTGCGGCAGCCGGCGGCAACGCCCGCATCATCACACCCTACGCGGGCCATCTGCCCTGCTGGGTTGAGATCGACCATGGCGGCGGCTGGACTACGAGCTACTACCACCTGCGCAACATCGGCTCGACAAGTGGCTCGATCGGCAACCTCAGCCGCAACCAGCTGATCGGGGCGATCGGGACGGAGACCTGCAACGGAGGATTCGCCAGCGGCGCGCACGTCCACTTCACGCTGTGGTACAACGGAGCGCTGTTCGACCTGGATGGTGTCAAACTCTCGGGCTGGACCGTACATGTTGATTGGGCTGCCCAGGGAGATGATACCTATAACAGCGGCTATATCGAACGCGACGGTGTGACGCTCACACCCTGGCACTCGGTCACGAACGATTATCAGGAGTACTACGGCGATGGGCTTAACTACAGTTTGCGATTTTTCGGAACGGGCGCAGACGTCGATCGCCTCAGCATTCCCGTGGTCGATCGGGACAGCTCGTTGACCAGCGGTCCGCCGATCGACATCGGCCATTTCGACTTCAGCCTCGAGTGGTGGATGAAAGCCGAGCCGGGCGCGAATGCCGCGCCACCGATTAGCTGCGGCGCCAATGACAACTGGAAGAGCGGCAACATGCTCTTCGACCGCAGCCGCGGGGCAGGCACGGCAGAATGGGGTGTCTCGATCGCCGGCGGCAAGCTCGCGTTCGGCGTCTCAGGACCCACGGGATCCGACTACACGCTGTGCAGCATTGCATTGGTCGATGATGGTGACTGGCATCACATCTTGATCCAGCGCAACCGTTGGGATTCCACCCAGGGGTATCTGGATGGACAATTGTGGCTCTTCGTCGATGGGGTGCTGCAGGGCACAGTCGCGGGTCCGACCGGTGATGTCAGTTATCCCGATGGCGCTGCCATCCCCTCCAACTGCGGGCCAGCCGCCAATCAGCTCTGCAGTGATGACATTAACCTGCTGGTTGGTGCCAGGAAGTACGACCTGGGGCCGGCCTATGATGGTTGGATCGACGACCTGCGCATGTCCTGGTGGCTTCGCAACCTATCGAATTTCACCCCTCCCACCCAGCCGCTGCAGAAGGACGAACTGACCGTTGGCTTGCTCAGTTTCAACGAAGGCAGTGGGGACGCCATCTACGATACCGGCGGCTACGACGGCGGCACCAGCAACGGCTGGGTCATTGCCGGCGGTTCGCCCTCCGGCCCGGCCTGGACAACCGCCGTGCCTTACATCGAACAGCAGCACCTCTACCTGCCGTTGATTCAAAGATAGCTTGCAGCGTTCAGCGTTCAGCTGTTAGCTGTTAACTGTTTTCCTGTTTCTCCTCAACGCATGATCAGCGGCAGGAAGAGCTCGTAGATGGGGATCGACCAGGAAAGATCGGTGTAATCCCCATCACTGTCGGGTTGAACGGCCAGGCCTTCCGTTCCGGGCTGCAGATCGGCGATTCCGGTGAAATCAGCCGTCCAATTCCCGGATCCATTGGCGGTCACATCGAGCCAGCAACCACTGCAGTTCAAGATCGCCAAGGAAACATCCGCGTCCGGATCCGCCGTCCCGCTCAGCGTATCGGCGGCGATGCCCCACCCGGTCAGGCTTAGATTCGCTAACTGCAGGTCGCGCTGCATGGTTCCATCGCTGAGCGAGAGGTACTGTCCCGGCTGCAGGTCGAAGATCCCGCTCAGGTCGAAGAAGACCTCGGTCGTATCGCCGTATCCCGGAGGGATGGTAGCCACAGCAGAATCCGCGTACAGGCTGCACTCTGCCGGGTTGGTCGGATCGGAGGCGAAATCAACCTCGTTGATGCACAGGTAGACCGTGCTGCCGTTCGGCCAGTAGTACCCGTAGACCTCATCCTCGACCAGAAATCCATCAACCCAGGGCTCGTACAAGCCCCATCTGACATCCGTCTCGTCGTCGTCGCCATCGTATTGCGCAGCCTGACCACTCACTCCCACATCCAGATCGACCAGTCCCGAGAAATCCGCCTGCCAGACCCCTGACCCCGCGGCGACCACGTCCAGCACCTCGTAGGTTGGGCTGTTGACCGAAACTTCGACATCGGAAAAGGAGGCAGCTGTCCCCGAGACGATATCGGTATCCGGGTCCACGCCGGTCACCGTGAGTTCGGTAACCTGGTGCTCCTTCCGGGTCACGCCGTCCGTCATGACGATGTAATCACCCCCTTGCAGGTCGTGGGATCCCCCGAGATTAAAGGATACAATCGTCGGCCATCCCGGGTTCGCCGGTGGTGGAACCACGGCAGAGCTGTGGTAAAGATCGCACTGGCCAGGATCGGTTGGATCAGCAGCGAAGCCGCTGTCGTCAACGCACACATACACCGTTTCTCCCTGCGGCCATTCATATCCGGTAATCCCATCGGATACGGGCTGGGCAGAGATGCGCGGGTTGGGGATCTCCCAGTACACACGAGTTTGATCCGAATCGGCATCACGCTGCGAGGCAAAGCCGCTTGAACCAGGTATAAGGTCGGATGTGCCTTTATAGTTTGCGACCCAATCTCCTAATCCATCCGTAATTGGAGATAGCCAATTACTCCCGTCATATTCCAGCACCGTCACTGACGTTCCGGCGTCTGCTGTCCCGTAGACGGTGTCTGTGGATGGATCAGCGCCAGTTACAGTGATATTGGTCACCTGATGTTCCTTGGTTGTCACCGTATCGGTCATGGATATGTAATCACCACCCTGGAGATCAAACTCACCATTCACGTCGAAGACCACCATCCCAACCGTGCCCGAGATGTGGTAGGCGACCATTGAGTCATGATAGAGATTACACTGGGCCGGATTAGTAGGATCTGCGGCGAAACCGAGGGAGTCTACACACACATTGATTGTGTTCCCCACCGGCCAATCCCAACCGTAGATCTGCTCGGTAAAAGGGGCGGCTTCGATCGTCGGGTTGGGGATCTCCCACGACCACCAGGTGGTATCCCCGTCGAGGTCATCCTGCGAGGCGGAACCAGACGATCCGGGAACGAGATCATAGATCCCGTTATAGTCCGCAATCCAATCACCGGAGCCGTTCGTGACCGGATAGAGCCAGTTGTAGCCATCGTACTCGTACACGTCGACCGTTGTTCCCGGATCCGCAGTCCCGCTGACCGTATCCGTCGCCGCGTCGGCTTCCGTCACAGTCAGCATAGTGACTTGGTGTTGTTTGGTAGTCATCGTATCGGTCATGGCGATATATTCACCGCCCTGCAGATCGAAGAAGCTCCAGACGTTAAAGTTGACCATGCCATAGGTCCCACTGGCAACCATCGAACTTGCATACAGGTCACATTGAGATGGGTTGGTCGGATCGGCGGCGAAAGCGCTCGAATCGACGCAGACGTACACCGTATTCCCGACCGGCCAATCCCAGCCGTAGACCCAATCATATTGCGGCTCAGCTTCAATATAGGGTGATGTGGGGCCATCTGGGCTGGTTTGACGATCCGACGCAACCGCAGGTGGTTTGGAATGAATCTTGAATGGGATAAACACCCGCTGCTGGTGTTCCTCGTCCCAGATCCAACGACCGCCATCGCCGGGATCGGAACTCGCCGGCAGGGTCCCCAGCCAGCTGGCTGACAGCACCAAGCTCAGCGCGGCCAGCACATGGAGCAAGATATGATTCCGGTGGGCTTTATGGTTTACCCTTTGCATCGATCCCTCCTCCTTTTTCGATGTGGCTTCCATTACCCCACGCTGCGACAGCTGGAAGTGCATTCCACCTTCATCTCCCGGCATGCAGGGCGTGCGAGAGAATAAAAAAACCAACCCTATACGGGTTGGTCATCAAGCTCGAGAAGGACATTCTTTACACGAGGCTTCGCGCAGGACCGCTCAGCAGCTTGCCCGATCGGTCCCAACGACACCTGCTCGCCCCCTCCTGCTTCCATTCCGTTCCCCCTCCCTCCTGGCATTCAGTCTAGCAAAATCGAGGGGTGAAGTCAACGAGCATCAGACGGCTTGCAATGAATAGCGCATTGTTATTGGCCCACACCTCTTCAGGCGTAGAACGCGATGGCTGGTGCCCGTAAATCCCACAACACATGGCGCAAGTATCGGCCTGAGGTTTCCGTCATCCGCACGCATCGAAGGGATATCAGCCCACCGCTGATCGTCCGATTGTTCCCGTCCTGGCGCATGTGCAACCACAACATCTCGACGGTCTGGCCCGCATTTTGTGAAGCCGACTCCAGCAGCTGGCTCCCCTCCTCCCTAATGGATTCTGCTGAGACAAGAACCACCGTAGAACTTCAAGGTCCAAGAATAATGCAAACGAATTTGAATTATTTCAATCGTAATCGAAATCGGGCAGAGGGCGTAAGAATTGCGGACTGGGCATTGTGAAGCGATCTATGGGGCACCTTATCAAAGATGATAGACGATCCACCCTTGTGGGAGTTTGTATTCAATTTACGATAAACGGAAGATACAAACGCTTGATTTCTTCGATTTGAAAATCATATGATGATTCGCAACCGTAGTTGCTACCAGGAGCCTGAAGAATACGAACGAAATATGTCCCGCTAAACGGTGCCTGCCATTGTAATTTCGAAGCAGATCCTGCTCCATGGTTCTCCTCACTAGCAAGAATTGTCAAGCCGTCAACATCATAAAGTTCCAATAAGGTATCGGATCCGCCATCCAAGTTCGAGGTACGGATTGAGTACCATTGACCCTGGTGAGCATCCCAAGAATACCAATCTTGGTCACCTGCCACATCAAACACATTTGCCAAAGGAGTGTTTAAGGATGCAATCGTTGTTGCGGCATCGTATGCATCATTCGGCTCGACAGCGTCTTCGGGACATATCAATGGCCCTTGGAGATTAAAACTACCTGTATTTTGTGTTTGAGTAAATGCTGCACCGTTTTCAAGGTCAAGCGTGGTCGGCAGTGAAACCCATTGTTGATTCATCTCATCCCACCAATTGATTTCTAGACTACTAATATCGATATGGTTGAGATAACTTGGATCGTAAGTTACGTCCAGAGAGATAGGCACTTGAAAAATGAGGCCGGGTGATGTGCTGTCCAGAGCATAGTCAGGGGATAGTCCCGATACAGACGCGTGGATGGAGAACGACCGACCAGAGGAGCGAAGCGAAGCGGATGCGGCGGATACGACCGGATCATCCCATAACTCAACGACCGTATTATCCGATAGGGCGCCAGGTGGAAAGCTTGCGCTCATAGAACCAGAGGGACTATTCAGTGACCCACCCGAAATTCCTATGATAGATCGGTTCCATGTCGCATCTGTCCACAAGTAGCGGCTGAACGGGCTCCAGGGATCATCGCCCTGGCCAAACCAGCCGAACGGATCAACCACCTCGCTCTCATTCCATATGCCATCGCCATTATGGTCAAAATAGACGCCGAAATGAAGATGCGCTCCTGTGCTATTTCCAGTGCTTCCAACAATGCCCAGTGGTTGGCTTGAGGGGTCAGTGATGGTATCACCGAGACCTACAAACACGTTGGACATATGACCATAAATTGTCATGTAATGATTTCCGTGATCTATCTTTACATAATTACCAAGCCCTTCACACCCATGCAAGCTGCATGTACTGATAACATCCAACACGACCCCACTCGCGGCTGCATAGATCTGATCGTCATCTGCGTTACGACGGAAATCGATTCCATCATGCCCGTCATAGCAAGCTACTCCCGTGGTACACGTCTTCACATTTGTCTCAGTGGAGCCCGTATAGCGTCTTCCCGACCAAACTGTGGTGTCTTGGTTCGTACTGTAATTGGGAGAAGTGTGATCGAACCACGAATTTACGCCCCCTGATCCCATTCCGTTTACATTCCCGCTGGCAGCCTGGGAAAATGACAATGAGTTCGGCTGAGTCGATAAGAAGGTGACGAAATTTGTTCGCCTTAGGAACACATCCGTCCATCCGTAGGTATCAGTTCCCAGCAGGTTGGTGGCGTCCGAGATAAATGCCACATAGCTGCCTTCTGCTGAAATAACAGGGGAGCCAGACCCATTGTTTGCTTCAAATCCCTCTGCCGATAGGGAGACTCGTTCTGTCCTCCCAGTTTCTAAATCATGTATAAATATATCGACCTTGTTGTTCGTATCGCCCGGAACAAGATTGCTTGCTGCGGATTTAAACGTTACAAATCGGCCATCGGCCGAGATCGCTACTTCTCCAACAGCCCCCCCAGAGATACCGTTTCCTTCGTTGCCATCGCTATCTACCGATACACGCACTGTTGTTAACAGTTGTGTGTCTCGAACAAACACATCACTCTTCCCGTTTTGATCGCTCGGGACCAGATCAGATGCCGAGGAAGTAAACGCAATATAACGCCCATCGGATGAGATTGCAGCCGAGATGGAATTGCCATTGGCGGGCAAGCCAGATAGATTGGACGAGACCAAAGCTATCGATGCCAAGGTTCGATCATACAGGAATATATCTGAGCTGTTATTTGTGTCTTCCCCATTTCCCAGAAGATTAGTGGCAGAGGAATGAAAAGCGACATAGCGCCCATCGGACGAGATAGCGGGTGATCGTGAGAGGCCATCGGCTTCACTGCCACCGGGCTCTTCTGAGACACGAACTGTATCGCCAGTTCCAAAATCATGAATGAACACATCCAATAGGCCATTGGTATCGCCCCCGATACCCAGTAAATTAGTTGCCGAGGAAGTGAACGCAACAATCATTCCATCCTGTGAAATGGAAGGTTCAATCGACGCACCATTTGCCTCAGCGCCAGTGTCGGCAATAGAAGCTCGAATTGTCGTTGAACTCGAATGATCACGCACAAAAATATCTGTAAACCCATTACTGTCTGCACCAGTACCAATCAAATTGCTTGCTTCAGATTGGAATGCAATGAACCGGCCATCAATCGAGAGGCTGGGATTGTCAGATCCCCCATTGCCAGTCGTTCCGTTGTCGGCTAAAGAGATTCTTTCGACGGTGCCGGTGATTGAATCAAAGAGATAGACATCAATATAGCTGCTCGGGTCACTTGTTAGATTTGTCGCACTGGAGGTGAATGCCACAAAATGGCCATCGCCCGATATCACGGGGGATAATGAAGACCCATTCGCCTCGCTTCCATCGTTTGCTGTTGAAGCACGCACTAGACTGCTGACGGAAGCCGTCTCATATGACCCTACAGGGATCAGGAGCGACGCAGAAAAAAGGAAAAGGCCAACAATTATGGCGTTGGGTTTAGGCATCATCTTATTCTCACGGTATGAATTGTGTTGAGATTTCCTTTGCTTTCGCAATGGCTTCAGGCGCTCAACCGGGCACCAACAGCAAGATAAAAATACACTGTAATGTTATTTTCTTGTTTTCAGCAGGGTGCGTAAATGGATGCATTTCAACCAGATGGAGGTACTGGTTTCTCAATCCTTCCTACAAGCCACCATAATTTATCCACCTGAGCTCCAACCTTCGATGCATAAGGCGGTGCATATAAAAAACTCATGCAGATGTCAGCGTGTGATGAGCGGTAAATAGAGCTTGCTCAGCAATTGCCACACCTCACCACCGTTATCGCCATTCCAGGTTCCGACGACGAGATTGCCCTGATACGTGGTGACGGAATTTCCCCAATAAGGCGCGAGGTTGCGATGATCCCCGAAACCATCGAAGCCCACCTGATCCCAGGTCAAGCCATCCGAAGATCTCCAGACTGTCGTGCCAATTCGGGCTGCGGAGGAGGCACCAACCACAAAAATCAAACTGTTATTTGCTGCCCTCAAACCGCTCATGCCTCCAATCGAGCTGTCACCGAAACCACCACTTACAACCTGGACCCAGTCGCTTCCATCGCACACCAGGCAGCGCCAAATCGTGGCTCCACCTGATGCTGAATTGAAAGTGGCTGCGTAAAGGGATGAACCATAGACCTCCAGGGAGGTGATGTAGGATCGGCCACCGACTCCGAAGCCGTCGGAGGACACCTGACCCCAGCTGGAGCCGTTGGCCGAGCGCCAGATCTCGCCGCCGTTCTCGTTGTACGTACTCGCATAAAGGTTGGCACCCATTTGCTTTAGTGCAGTAATCCCAATGTTACCGGCATCACCGAAACCATTCGCCGCGACTTGCGCCCATTCGCCACTGTTGCCCGTACTGCTGCGCCAGATCTCAGCACCCTGGGTTGCCAAGGAACTCCAGGTACCGGCGTAAAGTAGATCACTAAAAGTTTCGAAGGAAAATACTTCACTATTTGCAGGGTCCCCAAAGCCCGCCGAAACCACCCTGGACCATGAACTTCCCGTATCGGAGCGCCAAATCTCGCCCCCATCGATTTCATTCCATGTACCCGCATAGAGTTTTCCATCGAAGCTGAACAAGCCATCAATTCCCTGATTATCCACATCTCCGAATCCACTCGCATCGATGGCTGTCCATAATCCCGATTCCATTTTCCAGAGTTGGGAACCGGAGGAGTTATTATGTGTCCCCACAAATAGCGAATGGTTGAACTCAACAGCGGAAAGATGAGATCGTTGTAAGGCATCCCGAATCCATTGATATTGATTTGACCCCAATCTGGCACGCCGGGAGTGTATTTCTCAATCACATGATCCCGGTAAATGGCTGCGTAGATGTCCCCCGAATCATCGATTGCCAGTCCTTCTGCTTGCTCCAGGTACGGAATCGTTGTGAGGTATGCTCCGCTGCCTGTAAACACCTGAATTCGGCCACCCCACTGGTCAGCGACATAGATGCGACCCGAGCTATCTACAGTAACAGCCGTGGGTGAATCCAGGTGTTCGAAATCCCATCCCGATATTCCTGTTACCCCGATCGTGAAGAGATAGGTGCGCGTTGGATCGAATACCTGAACGCGGTGATTGCCGTTATCGGCAACATATACATATCCGCTCGAATTAACATGGACGTCACGTGGGTAAGAAAAATGGCCGTTGTCCGAACCTTCGACACCGGTCTGCCCAATCGTATCGATATAGCTCCCCGAGCTATTAAATACCTGGATGCGATGATTGTTCTGATCGCAGACGTAGACCGTATCGGAAGGTCCTATCCCAACTCCGCTTGGATAATTAAACTGGTCATTCCCCTGTCCGTATCCGCTCCCGAATGTGTCCACGTAGGCGCCGCCGCTTGAAAAGATTTGAATGCGGTGGTTGCCCGCATCCGCCACGTACGCCTGCCCGCTGCTGTCTAGATCGACGTCCATTGGCGATGTGAAGTGCTGATTGTCCTCTCCTTCAACACCTGCTTCCCCTACACTCCATAGAGGCACGCCGCCGCTGTTGACTTTAACCAATCTTTGTCCCCATTCTTCGGAAATGTAAACAGCTCCCCCTGAAGCCACGGCCACACCGGATGGGCGGAAATAATGTTGCTGGTCGGTGAGGTAAGGCACACCTGTCGTTCCATAGGTACGTGCATAGGTCAACGTATTATCGAACTGCTGGACGCGAAAATTCAATTGATCCGCAACATAAAGATTGCCGCTCGAATCGAGCGCGACATCTGAAGGCCAGTTGAACTCGTTGTTTGCGGAGCCAGCGGCTCC
>Ga0315553_10003409_pt1 | contig 12342 bp, 12 predicted proteins | sample SalMarSW160140MG_FD_203099 | JGI IMG/M metagenome (GOLD analysis project Ga0315553, IMG submission 203099) | Salt marsh sediment microbial communities from the Plum Island Ecosystem LTER, Massachusetts, United States - Salt Marsh Sediment SW1601-40 ... | reverse complement strand
TTTAACCGACTGGAATTTGTGGCTCACGCCGGCCCCGGCCTGAATTTGGGAGCAGGCAATCGGTGCGACCGAGGGCGCGGTAGAGGAGTAGCCCAAGCCACTCGTGCACAGCTTGGCTAAGTTTCACCGTCTCGGGTAGTGCGTCATCGTAAATCGGCCACGGCGCAACGTTGAAGCCCGCGACGCGGAAGGAGGCGAGGGCTCTCGACATATGAAGTGCGCCGGTGACCAGCAGCCAGCGATCTTGCGGCTGCGGCTTAATCAGCGCCGCACCGAACGCGGCATTTTCATAGGTGTTTGTGGACTTGGTCTCCAGGATGACGCGGGAGGGATCGATGCCGCCGCCGAGCTTAGTCAAAGCGCCCGCGACATCTGTGTGCGTGCTGAGCAGGATCTTGAGCCTAGGATAGAGGCGCGCAAGTCGTCCGGCTTCGGCGAAGCGCCGATCGTCGCCGCTTAAGGCGATGACCCCGGTGAAGGCGTCGAGCGAGCTGACTGACGCCCGCTGGTAGCGGCTCTCCAGAGGCGCGACGAGGAGGCGATCTGCCCAATTCCTGGTCCGCAAAAGATGCGAAGTTGCCGCGAACAATACCACCACCATCGTTGTGGCTAAGCCGGCAAGGAGCAATCCGCGAGTCATCAAAAAAGTCTGCGGTGCTTGTGAGTTGCTTTTGTGACGTATTGAGGAGGTCGGAGCCTGAAGTGCTTGCTCGGGGCGATGATTGCCGAGGTGACGACATCATCGCGGCACTGAGTCATTCCGGAGCATTCGGCGAGGTGTCCGGCCTCACGCTTAAGCAGGGGGCGCAACAGCCGGTGTCGACCCGAAGCAACGCCTCGAGCCAACGCCGACTGTCACGTGGTACGCCTCCCTAGGCTGCAGCCGCAAGCGGAACTGCCTCCAGCATCACGGGTTCGCGCCGAGCAGCCCCGTTCTCCTCGAGCAGAAGCAGCGTCTTCGTCAGCGCATTCATCAGGGTTGCCTCGTGCCGACCGAGCTTGCCGAGCGCATCGTGCCAGCGGGCGTCATTGATGAGGGCGTAACCGAAGTGGACCGACGCCTGCCAATCGGTCTCCTCTTCGTCCTCCTCCTCCTCATCCGTCTCAGCTCGGGAGCCATAAATGCTGCTCCCATCCCACCTGCCAGCCTGGACGTGACGGGCGTCCATGATCGCCGCCTCAAAGAAGGGCACCCGGCGGAGACGCCACAGGATGCCTGCGAGCCGCTCCACGAGCTCGCACTCCAAGGCTGATTGCGGATCGTACTGATCCATAAGCTCCGCCCGAAGCTGGTCAAAATCATCGGCGTTCTCGCCGACGATGATGAGCATCTTCGCGCTCAGCCCGTGCTTCCTAGAGTTCAGACGCGAGCGAGCTTTTCCCGCTTCGGTCCTCGGTCCGGTGCTCTTTTGGGCGTTCGCCCTGTTCGCCTGCAGCTGCTTTTCAGTCGCCATCTCTGTTCCCCCTAGTTCCATCGATCCCACAATTTTAAGGGATCGATTGAGTCGGTCTACTTTTGTTCTCACCATTTGTCCGACCGCGCGCTTCACAGGAGGTGATCTGGGCCATGGTGTGGGTGCAAATTGCAAAAACACAACTCAGAGTCGGGCGCGAAGAAGCAGTTTCCAGGAGGAGAAGGTCGGCCAACGCTTGACGCGCGCAACCGCCGAACTCGAATATCTCCGCCGGCCAGATCTGCCAAGCGCGATCGTGTGGTGGCTGCTTATTCAGTGTACTCCTCGATTCGCCATCCACGCACTACTTGCGAGCCCATCTTTTCGAGCCGGCTTTGCGCGGCCGTTTTCGACTTTGAGTGACTCGAGAAGCTGATGGAGACGTTGTACGGCACGTTCGATATCTCTTTCCGGGAGCGACGAATAGCCGAGGACAAGCAGATCCTGTCTTGAGGTACGGTCAAAATCGTGGGCGGCACCGCTGTGAAGCGCATATACGCCGATACTTTTCTCTCGAGCGGCGCGTTCAACGACGTCCGCCGGGGGCGACCCCGGGGGCAGTCGCCAAACAACATGCAGCCCCGCGTCCGCCCCGAAAAGATCAGCGGCGCCAAAGTGTCGCTCCAAGGAAGACCTAAGACAGTCCCGTCGCGCTTTGTAAACATGCCGGGTTCGCCTCAGATGGCGATCAAAGAGTCCGGATGTTAGGAATTCCGCCAATACAGCTTGCTCAAGCCATGCCTGGCCGCTGTTCATCTGAGACTTCACGACACGTGCCGATTTCGCTAGTTCCGTAGGAACGACCGCGTAGCCGAGCCGAAGACCGGCGCCAAGTGATTTGGAAAATGTACCGAGATAAAGAACGCAGTTGCTCCGATCGAGTCCGGCAAGTGCGGTGAGGGGCGGACCGTCGTAGCGGAAGTCGCTGTCGTAGTCGTCTTCGATAATGACGCTATTAGTCTCCTCGGCCCATCTCAACAGGTACAAGCGTCGCTGAAGCGACAGAGTGGCCCCAGTAGGGTACTGATGAGATGGGGTGACAAAAAGAACCCCAGGGCGTTCGCGCGGGAGTTTGTCGACGACGAGTCCATTGTCATCGACCGGAATTGGATACAATTCAGAGGCGATGCTTTGAAACAGGTAAGCTGCGCCCTGGTAGCACGGATTTTCAATGAAGATTGGGTGCTTTTGCCGATCCACTAAACGACAGATGAGATTGAGGCCGTCTTGAGAGCCACTTGTGATGATGACTTGATCCATTGTTATCGACATTCCGCGAGATCGTCCTAGGTGATTGGCGATCGCGATGCGCAACTCTTCGAGACCTGCTGGATCGCCATACTCAGTCAGATTGAACCCCGCGCTTAAGAGTTTGCGAACTGTGAGTCGACGCCAAGTCTTCACGGGAAATGTCGAAGGCTCGGACCGGCCTACCCAGAAATCGTATTCGGGACGGATGCTCCGTGGCAGGTGGGGACTCGCCGGGTAACCTGCAAAGCACAGGAGCGGCGACGGCTTCTCGGCACCCCTAGCTGCGTCTTTATTGGTACCCGCTCTCTCACCCGAGCCGGCATCGACCTGTAACAGCTCGTCTGGTAGGACCAGACTTATAAAGTTTCCAGCGGTACCGCGCGTCTGGATGTAGCCTTCGGCTGCTAGGCGCTCATATGCCAACAACACGGTGTTGCGCGAAATCGCCATGCTTTCAGCAAGCAGTCTACTCGGTGGCAATTTCATGCCACTCTTAAGTCGGCCCTTCAGGATCATGCTCCGAATCTGCTCGAAAATTTGGGCCTGAAGCGAATCGTCAGAGTCCCTGTCAAGCGCGAGAGCGAGGTCCATATCAGTCTCCTACTGAACATCCCTGCCCAATGCACAAAACTAAGTTGGTACTACGGGTATCCGGTATACCATACGATTCTATAGAGCCAAGATTTGGTGGAATGCCGCGTCAAAGCAGCCCCTGACCTCACGCGTGATGTTGCAGTAACGGAGCTTGGAGTCAGGTCTGCGAAATGTCAGCCATATGCGGCGTTAGGTCGTTTGAATAAAAAAATGTACGACTGGCTCCACGACAGTCCATGTTGAGTTCGTCCCTTTCACAAAAGATCCGGTGTCGCCGGGACTGAACTCTAGCGTTGTGCCGTCCTCTAGTTTGATTCGAAGAACGCCGTCGATCATCACAAACGTCTCATCGGCTGCAAAATAATAAGGACATTCGGATGGGCCGGCTCGCCACATTCCGGCCTTGTATGTTTGGCCATCCCGCGCGGTGTTCCGCAGCCAAGCTACTTCCCCAGCTGGAAGTCCGTCGGCCGTCAGAAAGATTTCGTACTCCTTCACGTCTATACGAGACTGATATGCCTTTTCACCATTCATGGTCGACCTCCTGCCTCTGCCCTCAAATCGAACCTCTCAGGCGAGATTGGTGCCTGCGTTACCCCGACGTAATTGAGAAGACGATCGAGTGCGCCAATTGCCAGGATCGTATAGTGGCATCACGCTGACGGTAGCATCGTGACGGGTACCCTCACTTTCGATTGTTGCGACGATCCCGGAGATTGCATGCTCGGGGGTGACGTAGCCCATTGCCGTGCCATGCTGACGGCTCGGGGAATACGAACCACTGGTCACTCGTCCGATTTTTTTTCCGCCGATGAAAATTGGATCGCCCGTCTTCGGTTCAATTCCCGAGGCCAAATCGAGCCACAGCATCTGTCGCGTGACCCCGTCTTGAGCAATTTGTTCAAGGGCTTGCTTGCCGTTAAAGTCTGATTTACCGAGCTTCACGGTGAAGCCAATGCCGGCCTCAAATGGATTTGTGCTTTTGTCGTGGTCGTTCCCCACCAGGAGATAGCCAGCTTCCTGACGTAGGCTTTCGAGCGCGGCCTGCCCACAGGGGACCATGTCCACGTCAGCCCCTGTCGACATAAGAGCGGTCCAGATCTTCTTCGCGTGTCGTGGGTGAAAGTGGAGCTCGTAGCCGAACTCGCCCGTGTACCCCATTCGGGCCACGATGCAATCAACTCCGGCTACCTGTGTTTCCACGAACCGGTAGTACCTAATCGTTTCAAGATTGAATGGGGTCAACTTGCGTAGCACCAAACCCGACTTTGGGCCCTGAAGTGCGAGGGTCGTATGTTCGGAGGTGATGTTCTCAAGTTTCACATCATGTCGCCCAACGTTTTGTTTCAGCCAGGAGAAATCATCCTCGGCACCGCTGACGAACATGTATTTTGTATCTCCGAGCCGCCAAACGGTGCCATCGTCGACCATGTTGCCGTCGGGGCCGCACATTGCTGTGTACTGAATCGAGCCGACACTTTTCCGGCTGTAGTCATTAGTCATTACCGTTTGAAGGAACGCCAAAGCATCCGGGCCTTCGATTAGGAAGTTCCCCATATAATGGAGATCGCACAGGCTCGCTCCTTGCCGGGTGCCCAAGTGCTCTCTTTCATGACCGACGGAATACTCCCACGGCAAATAGTAGCCAAATAACTCAACCATCTTCGCGCCAGCTTTAAGATTCAATTCATGAAATGGCGTCGTCAGCATCAATCCGCTCCCCAATGATCCCCTGGTTCCCAAAGAAATTGCAGGTGAACCATTATTGCTCCTTTGCGTGCGTTTCGAATGGATCAGGGTTTAAGAAGCGCAGGAGCACGTTGCCGGTGATGCGAGAAACCGTGTTGTCGTAATTATCGTGCGAGAGGCTACCAGCCCACGCTATCGAGCCGACCGAAAACACAGCACCACCTTCCGGCATGGCGAAAAACACCATGTCGGCACGGGCGATAGCATTCTCGTCGGCACCGAGACCAGGCGCCGTTTCGAGAAACTCTTCGGGTACAATGAGATAGGTGTTGGTAAGGTTTCGCGACTGCGCGAGAACGAGTGCATTTGCTGGCGTCCCGAGCTCGGGCGCCGCGCGATCGACCTCAAGGCCCGCCGCGCCGCCGGCGATTAGGCCGAAATCGCCGATCCGCTCATCGCCTACGCCCTCGAAGATGAAGGCCGCTTCCGGTCGGTAGCTATCAGGCATGCGCTCGTAATAGGAAGACAGATCAAAGCCTTGCGCGGCGAACCCCACACCGACCAAAGATTGCGGCGATTTGCCTAGCCGAACCCATAAGCCGCCCATCCGCCCGTCGAAGTTTTGGTAATATTCGCCAGGTGCCGCCGCCCAAGCGCGCACACCGCTTTCGGCGCGCCGCAGCTCCATGATGCCGGGACAATGAGGATGGTACGCGACCCGCCAATACCATCCGTCGCCGCCAAGTGCCATGATCCGCCCGCCGCGCCTGCGGAACGCATCATACGCATCCCACATCTCAGTAGAGCAATACTCAGGGTGGGTTCCTGCAATCACGACCTGATAGGGCGCGAGCGCCTGATAACCCCGATCGTGCAACTCCTCGTCGGTCAGCACATCATGGGCGTAGCCCATCGCTTCGAGCCAATCGATAATGTGTGTGTCGGCGGCAACACCCCAGAGTTTCGAATGCCCGAACCCGCCAAGCGTGCCCTGGCGCTTGGGCCGCATATTCACCACGGGACGTAGCCGCGAGGTGTAGCAGATGCCACTGCCGTCGGAGTGGACATCGTAGAGCGACCCGCCATATTCGATGTGATCGTTCAAGAATAGCTCGTGCGGATTGATCACGTTCAGAATGTTGTTGAGGAGCTCGGCCCCAGCACCATCCATGCCGAGTCGATCATTGCCATAAGCGAGGTAGGTGGAGGTGGGTAGGACGAGGGCAATTTTATTCTCTTTGCCGGGAGACGGGCTGACGGCGAAGGGGATATATTCCTCATATGCCCCTGAGGTAAGTCGCGCGGCGTAAAGACCGCTTTTCATGTCAGCGGGAATCGTCAGAGCGAAATCGGTCTGCCAGCCTGCATCGTAGACATCGTCATCGTGGAAATGGATAGCGCCCCACTGGATCGGATCCTGCTTCCAATCCATGATGTCGCCGGTCCAATTCCAGCCAGTCATGGCGCGCGCGGGAAAATTCACGACGCGCCCGTGAAGAAGATTGGCCGAGCGGTCGACGACGATTTGTGATCCCATCTTTGCTGAAAAGTCCCATGCGCCGATGATCTGGCCGACGAGGTGCTGCGGGATCGGGCCGGTGAGAGTCTCGCAATCCGCTTCGCCAAGTGCGCGATCGGCGAGACGAGGACTGTCGATCTTGCCGTTGTAGTAGAAGTCAAATCCTGAATCGGTCCGAGCTGGAATGGCGGCGAAGACAAGAGGCGCATCGTTGTCGGCAGGGGCTATGTTGAGGATTTGCTCAACGGATCCGCCATCGTCGAACAGCGCATCAAATTGCAAAGGGTACTGGAAGACGCGCACGGTCCTTCGGCCTGCGTCGAAACTCGCGCCGACCCTGTACCAATGGCGCTCCAGCATGGGCTTTCCGACTGACACGATTTCCACGCCACCGCTTCCGTCCCCAACCTGTAAGGCGGCAGCACCCTGATCGTCGACGATTAGAGCGAAGCCCCCGGCCGCAGGCGACCATTTGGCGACGATCCCCTGCCTTCCCTTTGCTGGGGTGGTCGGCCAGACGAAGGCCTGGACGGTGAAGCTTCGAACCCCCCGCAGCGCCGGCGCGTCGGGTACCTCGGCATAGGATCCCGCATGAATCTTCTGCTTTTGGCCTACGTAATGACCGTCGATCGCCGTTTTAAACGGGACCTCTTTGACGCCGGGTCCTTCCGGGTTGTCATCGCCGCAGACAAGTCGCACTATCTCCGCGTCGTAATCGGACACGGATTCGCAGCTCACCTTGAAGTTCACAATGTCGCCGGGACGGCAGTAAATCCTGTCACTGTACCCAACGATCCCGAGCATACTCACCCCTCGTCTGGAAGCTTGAGTTCGACGCCGGTGATATCTTTCCAGCGGCGCCGAAACACGTCCCGCTCGGCTTCTTCAAGACTGGTATAGAACTTGTCCTCAAGCGTCGGGGGCTTGCCCCGTTCCCCGCTCAGCCTCGCGAGCCGCCACTCCTTATGAGGCTTGGTGCAGACCAGCACATATTTTCCGGCCAAGGGCTCGCCGCGGAAGACATGGAGGACACGCTGCAGACCGGGACTTTGATGTCCGACGGGAACCCGCATGAACTCCACCGCATAGACAAGGTCCTTTTCGGGGTCGACGTGGTAGATCGATGCTGGCATGGAATGAGCTCTTATTGGACAAGTAGGTGCGAGCTTGCGCCGCGCTTTGAATCTGATCTCAGCTTGTCAGGTGATGTTTTTTGTCGGCAAGGCGAGGTCAGCCTCGGGATCGTGAACCGCCTCAAGCATTTCCCAGTGCGTGCCACGTCTAGGCAGCAGGTAAGCATAATAATACACAAAAGCGACACCCAAGATCGCTGCCGTGATCAGGAGATCACTCCACGATTGTAAACAAAGTGTCCAGATCGTGCCGACTAGGGCCACCAGGGGCGGTAAGGGCCATAGAGGCATCTTGTAGGGTCGGGTCGCGTCCTTCTGATAAATGCGTGAATAAATGGCCGCGAACGCGATCATCGCGTACTCGGCCGCGAGCATAACGCCCGTGAATGTCACGAGAGCTGCTACGCTCGACGTTGCGGTGAGAACCGCTCCAATGATTCCTATCAGCGCAGTGGCAACCCAGGGCGTCTTGAACCGTGGCGAAACCGCACTTATCCAATCACTGACCACGCCTGGCCACGCCTTATCGCGTCCAGAGCTGTAAATTACCCGTGACAATGTAATGATACAGGCCAACACGGCGTTGAAAATCGCCAGTGCAATGCCGAGGCTGACGATGACATTGAGCGTGTGCCCACCCAATGACTCCACGAGATAGGCCATTGGCGACGTCGAGTTTTGCAGCGCAGCCAAATCAGGTGCGCCGAGGATCGCTGCGGTAATTGGGAGAAGCTCGAAAAAAACGGTGATAGCGAACGATATGAATATCGCATTCACGAGCTTGGTGTGCAGTCCTCCAAGGTGGGTCTCTTCGGAAAGGAAGAGGACCCAATGATACCCGTTGTAGGAGAAGAGACCGACGCCAATCCCCGCCGCCATGATTGCCAATGTTGCTGCAGTCGCCTCCCCTGAGGCGGAAAAGACATGCGGGTGAATTAGCTCACCCCAATGCAGTCCCGACTTCGCAAAAAAGAAACCGAGGACGCTAGCGATTGTTATGGCACCCAACTCGATGAACAAGAAGCAGCCGGTGATCACGGCGTTGAAGCGGATGTGCAGAATAGCGGTCAAGGTTGCAATCACGATGAGGACGGTTCCTACAATGTTTGCATCGACATTTGGCCACGCAACCTGAACGTATTGGCCAGCTCCGAGACCGATTGCGCTGGGTATGAAAATCGCCAAAGTAAGGAAAATGATGAACATGAGAAAGCCGGGGAGCTTTCCCATTACACGAGCGATGATCGAATAGTCCCCTCCGGCGATCGGGTACATCGCGCCGAGTTCAGCCCAGCAATAGCACATGCCGATACCGATTACGGCTGCCGCGACCATGGTCCAAAAGGCGCCGCTTCCTTGATTCTGAAGAATGACTTGGGCAATGACCCAGACGGCCCCTGCTGGCGTTACCGCCGAGACCACCACCATGACGGCTCCGAATACGTTTAGTACTCGGTTCAAGGCCTGCGGGTAACGCCGCCCTGCGATATCGCTCATTGCCGACCCCTCCCCACCAAGCCTACCACTCTAAAAAACTGTGCTGGTAGTGGTAAGGGCCAGAATCTGAGATTCTGGTGGTGCCAAGCGAGAGATCACGGTATTTGCGATGAAGCCACATTTGATGGGTGTGCTCACTCCGCCGAAATTAAAGATGATCATCTAGCGCACTGGAAATTACGATTTCGAGGCCGGCACTCAAATGGCTTTCCGGTATTGCCGATGTCGGCTGTTGGCACATTGAAGTAGGTACCGCAGCATGTCCGCCTTTGGAAGGAACTCAGGGCCGATGATCGTCGAGTCCATCAAGAAGCTTGGCTTCAGGCCGGAAGACACTAAAGTCATGGATAAAGGCCACGCCGATATCGATCACGCGGGCGCGTTCGCAATCACCCCAATGTTTGGCCCTGGGCCGCGCCGCTGGCTGCGCGGCTTCAACTATGGCTGACCCCGGCGCCGTGAAACCGGACGGCTCCAGACCGCGTGCGCGTGAACTCGGGCTGCGGATGCCGGGCACGCCGGGGCCATGGAACGCCATCACCGACGTGCCCGGCGTGCTAGTGGGCTGTACAACGGTGTCGTCCTACGCGGATCCGGCGCTACGCATCGGGCCCCTGCCAGTGTTGACCGGCGTCACTGCCATCCTGCCCCGCGGCTTCGACCCCGTGCCGCGGCCGGTCTGGGCGGGACAGTCCACGCTGAATGGCAATGGAGAGATGACCGGGTCGCACTGGGTGCGCGACGGGGGCTACTTTGTCGGGCCGGTGATGCTGACCAACACCCACAGTGTTGGCATCGTCCATCACGCCGCGACCCGCTGGATCGTCGATCACCATGCCGAGATCTGGAACAGCCAGCACCTCTGGGCGATGCCGGTGGTTGCCGAGACCTACGACGGCGTCCTGAGCGACATCAACGGCCAGCATGTCACGGCTGGGCACGCGTTGGCGGCTATTCGCGGCGCGCGCTCCGGCCCCGTAGCCGAGGGGAGTGTGGGCGGCGGCGCCGGCATGATAGCCTATGAATTCAAGGGCGGAACGGGCACTGCCTCACGCGGCATCCGGATCGACGGCCAGGACTTCGTCCTAGGCGTTCTAGTCCAGGCGAACCACGGGATCCGCCCCTGGTTCACGGTCCTCGGTGTTCCCGTGGGGCGCGAGATGACTGAGAACCGTATTCCGGGCTTCGGCGCCGAGCGTGGCTCGATCATCTGTGTACTCGCGACCGATCTTCCTCTGGCGCCCGGCGCGCTCGAGCGCCTTGCCCGCCGCGCTGCTCTTGGCATCGCGCGGGGCGGCACGCCGGGCGGAAACAGTTCGGGTGACATCTTCCTCGCCTTCAGCACCGCCAATCCTGTCGACTTGCCGCAGATCGCGGGTCCCTGGCGCAGCCTGACCTTGCTGAACGACGAACTGCTCGATTGCGTGTACCTGGCCGCCGTTGAGGCGGTCGACGAGGCTGTCCTGAACGCGATGCTTACCGCGGGAGACACTCCCACCGCTAGACCATCCGGTAGTCTCTGTCGCGGTCTCGATCCGGACCGCCTATGCGCTATCCTTCGTCCGTTGGGGTTGGTGGAAGGCTAGATATCCGCTTGGTGTCACAGAGCTAGCCAAGGGCAATTCGACAGCGTTGGTCACCACGTGTCAGTTCCGTTATTGGGCACGTTGCCGCCATTGACGCCGCCGCTAAGCATGTCAGCTGCTAGCGGGTGAAACGGATGTCCGTCTTCTATGACCCGGCGCGGGTGTTGGATCAATTTGCCAACGGCGGACATTGCCAACATGTCGTCAACTGCTGGCTCTCCTGCACGCCGCTTGTACGAGATCGAGGGAGTAGCGCTCGAGCATTGCAGGATCTCGGAAGGAATGTCTCAACCACCCGGCCTGCAACGTGATTCCAGGATTGTTCGTCGTCATCCCCCCTCTGCAGGTGGGTCAGTTGAGTGGCCAAGGCGCAGCTGGTCGATTGCCGACGAGGGGGGCATCGTTGAATTCGTATTGCCTTAGAGCATCTACCAGCGAGGCTTGAAAATCGGCTGATGGGTCGTGCGCCTGGCTGTGTGCACAACTTTAGGTTGTACAAGGGGACTGAGGATTTCGCAAAACGAACCCAATTGTTGCTTCGCAGCGAAGAGGCGGGAAGGCCCTTCGTGCGGGTGAGAGCTCGCCGGCAGGTGTCTTGCGGCGAAGACTTATGGGGCCATTGTCGCAAGCGCAGGCTACTCGCGGCGGAAGCTGCTCGCCCGCATGATCGCAGCCCAAGCTCTGGTGCACCGGGCAACCTTGGTCACCTTCAACCCGGATGACTTCTGCGACGTCTCCGGTCTCTCGTCGCTGGTGTGGTCCTCCAACTAGCGGCGCTGCGGCCCGTCTCCCACCAGCGGCGGCGTGACGGCGGCGGCAAAGGCCGCATTCGGCGTACAACAACGTCGCCCTGTCGCTGGTCAAGAAACTCGGGGAAAGGTCGAACATGGTTCGTCGCTGCGATGGGGCTTTCGCGGAAGCTCCGACGTCCTGTTACCACGCGTTCGCAAACCCCGGAAAACAAGTTTTTTATCTTGCCGTCGCGCAGCTCTTCTCTGAACACAATTTAGGCTTTGGGCCTTACAGTTTCGGCGGCTCCGAGGGCCATGCCAGGAGTACGCCGATCGAAAAAAGGACGGCAGCCAGCGCCGCAATCAAGATCAAAAAGGTTGGACTGAGTAGCAGGTTGGCCAGATCCAAAGTTGGCATGTTGATCCCCCAAAGTCGGTGTGCGGGTTCAAATGCTCGTCCCGCTAAAAGAGCGAGTCAATAAGGTAGGGAGGTTCAAAGCGAATGCGAGTGGCCTGTCAGGCCCGCCTTCGACTTTAGCGGCGGGTCATTCATCCCGGCAGAGGCTGCCCTTCGGGCGGCACGCCTGTCGAAGCAGGATCCGCATTGGCCCTTCTGAAGGCGTCCGTGAAGGTCCCGGCGCGCAAGCTCACCAAGACCTCCGGCGAGGCACAGACCCGCACAAAGGACCCCACTGCCGAGAGAGATTAGCTCCAGGCCTCAAGAGCTGCCTCTATGAGCCTCAAACTACTCAGGTTTATTTCGGCGTCATGGGTAGAGAGCAGCTATGGTTTCCGACCGCATCGGTGGCGCAGACCTGGTACTGGGCGTTGGATCCCTGTGGCTTGTCGACTGTCGCGCGCCACAGATACTCGCCGTACCAGTGCATC
>Ga0315553_10003408_pt1 | contig 12344 bp, 9 predicted proteins | sample SalMarSW160140MG_FD_203099 | JGI IMG/M metagenome (GOLD analysis project Ga0315553, IMG submission 203099) | Salt marsh sediment microbial communities from the Plum Island Ecosystem LTER, Massachusetts, United States - Salt Marsh Sediment SW1601-40 ... | reverse complement strand
GTCAGTCGGACAAGCCGTTCGACGATCATTACTCCGTCTTCGACCAGGCCCAGCTCTTGGCTCAGCTGATCGAAGATCGCGACCTAAAGAATTTGACCATTGTCGGCCATTCGTTCGGCGGGGGTGTAGCGCTCGTGCTCGCGCTCGATGCCGATCAACGTCTCAAGGGGCGCATCTCGAAGCTCGTGCTGCTCGATACGATCGCCTACCCGCAAGACATCCCCGTATTCTTCCGCATGCTCGACATGCCCCTCGTCTCCCACATCGGCGTGCGCATGGTCCCGCCGATCTTGCAGACGCGCATCGCGCTGAGGATCGCCTATTTCGACAATAGCAAGATCGAAGATGACGAGGTTGAGACCTACGCCGCGCCGCTCCGGACCGCCGCCGGTAAGCACGCCATTATCTATAGCGCGCGCCAGATCATGCCGAAGGGGCTCAATGAGATCGCCGAGCAATACAGCTCGATCGCGTTGCCGACACTCATCGTGTGGTGCGACCACGACCGCATCGTGCCGCTGGACGTCGGCTTGAAGCTGAGGCGCACCTTGCCGAACTCATCTCTTCGGATCGTCGAAGGCTGCGGGCACATGCCACAGGAGGAGCAACCCGAGGCGACTTTGAGCTACCTCCAAGATTTTCTCGGCGGCGCAAAGCATTAGGCGCCGTTGCCCGACACTGGCGGCTGGTTATAAGCCTGCCTTATCGGCTCAATAGGCAATTCCGATTTGCACTTATCGTGCTTCGCGAGCAATGTCGCCCCTTCCCGGCGCGCAGTGAAGACATTCAGAAGTCCGATCGGAGAGAGACATGGACCAAAAAGTCGATAAAGCGGGCGGTTGCCCCGTGGCGCACGGCGTCACCAGATTGAGCATGCTGACGAACCGCGACTGGTGGCCGAACCAGCTGAATCTGAGGATTCTCAGCCAGAACTCCGCCAAGTCCGACCCCATGGGTAAGGACTTCAACTATGCGCAAGCGTTCAAGACGCTCGACCTCAAGGCCCTGAAAGAGGACCTCTACGCGCTGATGACGGACAGCCAAGAGTGGTGGCCGGCGGATTTCGGACACTATGGCGGGCTATTCATCCGCATGGCGTGGCACAGCGCCGGCACCTATCGTACTGCCGACGGCCGCGGCGGCGCCGGATCGGGCACGCAACGCTTCGCGCCGCTCAACAGCTGGCCAGACAACGGCAACCTCGACAAGGCGCGACGGCTGCTGTGGCCGATCAAACAGAAAAACGGCAACAAGATCTCGTGGGCCGATCTCATGATCCTTGCCGGGAACTGCGCCATCGAGTCGATGGGCGGCAAGACTTTCGGTTTCGCCGGCGGGCGCGAGGACATCTGGGAGCCAGAGGAAGACATCTACTGGGGCGCAGAGAACGAGTGGCTCGCCACGAGCGATCACGAACTCGCGCGCTATTCCGGGGACCGCGAACTCGAGAATCCGCTCGCTGCCGTGCAGATGGGCCTCATCTACGTGAACCCCGAGGGCCCCGATGGAAAGCCCGACCCGCTCGGCTCGGCCCGCGATATCCGCGAGACATTCGCGCGCATGGCGATGAACGACTACGAGACCGTGGCGCTGACAGCAGGCGGCCACACCTTCGGCAAGACCCACGGCGCCGGTCCGGCGGACCAGGTCGGCCCGGAGCCTGAAGCCGCGCCGATCGAGGCGATGGGCTTCGGTTGGCTATCGACCTGGAAGAGCGGCAAGGGCCGGGATTCCATCACCAGTGGCCTGGAAGGCGCCTGGACCCCGAACCCGACGAAATGGGACATGGGCTATTTCGACGTCCTGTTCGGCTACGAGTGGGAGCTGGGTCAGAGTCCTGCAGGCGCCTGGCAGTGGCACCCGAAGGACCTGAAGGAAGAGGACATGGCGCCGGATCCGGAGGATCCGTCCAAGCGCGTCCCGATCATGATGTCCACCGCCGACATGGCGATGCGCATGGACCCGGACTACGAGAAGATCTCGCGTCACTTCCATGCCAACCCGGATGAGTTCGCCGACGCCTTCGCGCGCGCGTGGTTCAAGCTGACCCACCGCGACATGGGCCCCAAGTCGCGCTATCTCGGCGCCGAGGTCCCGGCGGAGGATCTCATCTGGCAGGACCCGATCCCCGCGGTCGATCACGCTCTGATCGATGCCAAGGACATCGCGGACCTCAAGGCCAAGATCCTCGCTTCAGGTCTGTCGATCCCGCAACTCGTTTCGACCGCATGGGCATCGGCTTCGACCTTCCGCGGTTCCGACAAGCGCGGCGGCGCCAACGGCGCGCGTATCCGCCTCGCACCCCAGAAGGATTGGGAGGTCAACCAGCCCGACCAGCTGGCCAAGGTGCTGGAAACCTATGAAGGCATCCAGAAGGCGTTCAACGACGCAGCAAGCGGCGGCAAGAAGGTTTCGCTCGCCGACCTGATCGTCCTCGGCGGTTGTGCCGCGGTCGAGCAGGCTGCGAAGAAGGGCGGGCACGCGGTGGACGTTCCCTTCACGCCCGGCCGCACAGACGCGACGCAGGAGCAGACCGATGTGGAGTCGTTCGAAGTCCTCGAGCCGATGGCGGACGGCTTCCGCAACTACGAGAAGACCAAGTACACCGTCTCGGCGGAAGAGCTGTTGGTCGACAAGGCGCAGCTTCTGACGCTGACCGCGCCCGAGATGACCGCTCTCCTCGGCGGCATGCGCGTGTTGGGTGCGAACATAGGGGGCGCGCAACACGGCGTCTTCACCAAGCAGCCCGGCACGCTCACGAACGACTTCTTCGTGAACGTGCTCGACATGGGCACGGTGTGGAAGGCTACCTCGGAAGACGAAGACGTCTTCGAGGGGCGCGACCGCGAAAGCGGCGCGCCGAAGTGGACCGGCACCCGTGTCGATCTCGTGTTCGGTTCGAACTCCCAGCTTCGCGCTCTCGCCGAGGTCTATGCTCAGGACGACGCTAAGGAGAAGTTCGTGCACGACTTCGTGGCGGCCTGGACCAAGGTGATGAACGCCGATCGCTTCGACCTTGCCTGATTTCGCCGCAGAGTAGTTGAAGCGCATTCCTCCCGCGCTTCACGCAAAGACGGCCGGCCCTGAGTTGATCCCGCGCCGGCCGTTTCTTGTTTCGAGGCGGTGCCTTGCGAGCGCGCTAAGCGCGTCGCATGAGGTGCATGACGAGAGAGATCACCAGCAGCACCAAGAAAATAAAGAACAGGATCTGCGCGATGCTTGCTGAGGCACCGGCAATCCCGCCGAAGCCGAGAACACCGGCAATAATCGCAATGACCAGGAACGTTAAAGCCCAGCCCAGCATGGTAGGTCTCCTTTCGTTGAGCCCTTAATGTCAGAATAAACGTTCGAACGACCTATGAGTTTCATCGATCTTGGTGGATAGACGGCAAATATTTGGAGGCCGGCGCGAGGGGTTTGCCCTCACGCCGGCCGTAACATGTCACCAAGCCTGTAAGCCGGGTTCTGTTCCTCGCTTGCGCGAGGCGATGGCCATTCATCTGGGGCGCATCTTGCGAGGCGCCTCGTGCAACCAACCCGGGCAGCTCGTCTGAAAGCAGACGTGAGCGATAACTCGCCCGCGCCGCCCCTATTCGGTCTTGCTCCCGGTGGGGTTTGCCGTGCCGCCCTTGTTGCCAAAGACGCGGTGCGCTCTTACCGCACCCTTTCACCCTTACCCGCCTTGCCCGAAGGCTTTTCACGGGCGGTTTGCTTTCTGTGGCACTTTCCCTGGGGTCGCCCCCGCCGGAGGTTATCCGGCACCGTACTTCCATGGAGCCCGGACTTTCCTCCCCGCCTGATACGCAATACTGGCGGAGCGACCATCCGGCCTGCTGACACAATTACATAAGGGGCTTGCGGGCTCCGGCGTCAAGCCGCCCTGCCCGCACCATGCTTAATGAGGTCCGCACGGCTGGCTGCCGGGCTCGTAACGGCATTTTGATCTCCCGCTTGCCATTGTTCCCATATCCTAGCGGCGATCTGCCGCGTCGCCCCGGTTTTCCGGCTCTCTGCCGCGCCAATCCCGGGTCGTCCGGCCCCTAACAAGTTGGGCGCGCGATGCCGAACCAAATCTTGATTACGCGCTGGCTCAACGTCTTCCCCGAGCTTGCCGAACTCGAGCCGGAGGCCAAGACGGAGCTACTCGGCGCCACACAATTCGAACGCCTGCGCGAGGGCGACATCGCCTATCGACAGGGACAGACCTGCCACAACTACGTCATGTGCATCGAGGGGCAGACCCGTGTCTTCAAGACGTCGGAGTCGGGCCGAGAGATCATGCTGTATCAGGTGGGCCCCGGGGAGACCTGCGTGCTCACCACGTCATGCCTGATCGCGGGCAACCCGTTTCCGGCAGAGAGCACCGCTCAGGCGGACGTTCTTCTCGCCGCGCTTCCGGCAAGCGCCTTCCGCCGCCTCATGATCTCATCGCCGAAGTTCCGTCACTACGTGCTCGGCAATTACGGAGACCTGTTGTCGAGCCTCATCATGCTGGTGGACGAAGTTGCATTCGCGAGCCTCGACTTGCGCTTGGCGCGGCGCCTCCTTGCGGAGGCGGATGCGCGGGGCGTGGTGTCCAAGACCCACCAGCAACTGGCGCTCGACCTCGGCAGCGTACGCGAGGTGATCAGCCGCTATCTCGCTGAATGGGAGCGCATGGGATGGGTTCGCTCCTCGCGCGGATCCGTCGAGGTTGTCGATCGAGCGGCTCTGGCGGGCTATGCCAACTGCAACGACGAGGAGATGCCGCCGCCGCTTCGCTCCGCCTCCCGAACGTGACCTAAGTCACATACCGGATGCACAGCTGCGGACTAAAATAGCAACAACTCGGAATCCAACAGGAAACGCTCAAGGAAACCAAGACAATGACCAATATCCCGGCCCATAGGCTCCTTTTCTCCCTGGCGCGGTCCACAGCGCTCGCTGCGGCCCTGTGCCTCGGCACCGCGACCTTCGCCCTCGCCGCAGAGGACATGTCACCGGTGCCGCCGCCCCATGGCGAGTTTGACGACAGTTGCGCCATGGGTCTCTCCGAAGGACAGACCATCCACACCGATTGCTCCGTGAACTGGACCGACCCCGACGACGGCAAGGTCTATTGCTTCTCGAGCGAGAGCTCAAAGGAAGCCTTCCTCAAAGACCCGAAGGCCAACATCGCCAAGGCGAAGGAATTCCTGGAGAGTCAGCAGGCCTCTTCCGCCGCCGGCAACAAGGTCTTCACCGAGAAGGACGTCGACGCCCGCGTCCAAGAAGTCATCAACGACCGCTCCAAGGACGGCACGTTCGTATTCCATGATCCCAAGCTCGATGCCGACCTCGACCTCGTGTTCGAAGACATCAAGATCGTGCGCGGCATGGAAGGCTATGGCTGGTTCGCCAATGTCATCTTCCACGACAAGGACGAGCCGAAGAAACAGTACGCCATCGACTTCTGGTTCAAGCCGCAAGGCGACAAGCTGACCCTCATGGATATCCGCGTGCAGAAAGGCCCGAAGCGCGACGGCGACACCTACTATATGATTACGCGGCTGCCGGTGGCTTGGTGGTGGCTCCCGGTGCAGGAGCATCCCGGCAGCATCGAAGGCGCGAGGGCTTGGCAGGTGATGGCCGCGATCCACGAATACATCACCGAGAACAAGGACAAGGATGGCGCCCTTGAGATCAAAGACGACAAGACGGGAGAGACCATTCCTCTCGACTTCGTCGAGATCCACCAGCCGGTCCGTCACCTGAAGAAGAACGGCGAGTACTTCGTCTGCACCGACTTCCGCAAGCCCGGCAGCAAGGACGAGTACTACGACATCGACTTCTGGGTGAACGAGAAGACCGGCAAGCTCGTGGTGGACAACGTCAAGATCCACAAAGTGCCCGTGCAGGAAGACGGCGTCTGGACCCAGGTGCCGCGCTACACGTTTGAAGGCATGGACTTCGACGAGACCATGTAGGGACCGCGTCGCCCCACCCGGGGATACGGTTTCCTCCACCTAAGGCCCGCTCCGACTTGAGCGGGCCTTTTGCCAGGTCTCACGCCATCGGTGAGGCACGGCGCGCTGCGAACAGTCTCGCCAGGGTGTCCCGGGTGGACCGGTCGGCGCGGCCATCGACGCGCAAAGGGCGGAAGTGCCGTTGAAAAGCTTCCACGACTTGCGCGACGCCTTTGCCGTAGGTCGAGGTCACCTCCACCCCATAGCCATAGTCGCGCAGGTCGCGCTGGAGCGCGGTGACGGATTCGTTTTCGTCGCCTTCGCCCAAGCCTGCGTCGCCGGCTAAGGGCACGGGCTCAACCCACAGCCCGATGCCGGCCCGGGCAAGCCGAGCCCAGTCGAACTTCTCGCCAGGGTCGCGCTTGCGACCGGGCGCAACGTCGGAGTGACCGAGGACCCGCTCGGGCGGAATCGGGTGGCGCCCCAGAATGTCGCGGCAGAGCGCCTCGACTGCTTGCATCTGCACGTCGGGAAAATCGGGACACCCGAATTCATGACCCGGGTTATGAATCTCGATGCCGATCGAGCAGGAATTGAGGTCGGTCTCGCCGGCCCACGAGCCGAGGCCTGCGTGCCACGCCCGGTCGGCCTCCGCCACCATCTGGGCGACGCGCCCCTCCTCGTCGATGAGGTAATGGGCGGAGACTCTTGCCTCCTCGCGGGTCAGCCAATCGAGCGCGCCCTCGGCCGTTTCCATGCCGGTATAGTGCAGGATCAGCATGTCGACCGTGCGGCCATTGTTCCGCGCCCCAAAGTTTGGCGATGGGCACCATAGGGTGGCGAGCTTGCTGTCGGGGGCGGTCGTCATGGTGTCTCTATTGTCATTGCCCGGTTCGACCGGGCAATCCAGTAACCCAGGCAATCATACAAGCTGAAAACAGTGGTTACTGGATTCCCGCCTTCGCGGGAATGACATCATCGCATGTCGGAGCTAGATCCCGCGCTCCTTGGCGATCGCGTCATAGGCCTCGTTGATGGTGGCGACCTTCTCCGTGGCGATGGCGATGAATTCCTTCGGCACGCCGCGCGCCATCAGCTTGTCCGGATGATTGTCGGCGACCAGCTTGCGGTACTGGCTCTTCAAATCCTCATTGCTGATCGAGGGATCGATGCCGAGCACGTCGTACGGGTTGCGCTTGTGGGCGACCACGTGGCGCGCCTTGATGTAGCTGAACTCGGTCTCGGTGAAGCCAAAGCGCTTGGCGACCTGCGCGAGGAACTGCTCCTCGCCCGGATGCAGCGTGTCGTCAGCCTTGGCGATGTGGAACAAGCCTTCGAGCACGTCCTCGAGCAGCTTGCGGTTGCCCTTGAACATGGTCGCGAGCTGCTCGGCATAGGCCTCGTAGCCGGACACGTCCTGCTTGGCGAGATTGAAGACGCGCGCCACGTTCTTCATCTCGCCTTCAGGGACCTTGAAGACTTCCTTGAAGGCGTTGACCTCGTCCATGGTGACCACGCCGTCGGCCTTGGCCATCTTGGCGCCGAGCGCGATGACGCCCACGGTGAAGGCCACCTGGTTCTCGGCAGGGCCGTCCTGCTCCTGATCGCGGTCAATGACGTAATGCCCCGCAACGCCGCCGAGCAGCGCCCCGATCGGGCCTCCGATCGCGAGGCCCGCCGCCGCGCCCGCGAGCTTTCCCCAAACCGACATTCCCGAACTCCCCCAGACTTAATGTTGCTTTGGCCAAAGCATAAGGGCTTTTGGCCCGAGCCGCATGTGGATAATCGCCCTTCATATCCAACGGCTTCGGCCGGAAAACGAGGACTAGCCTCGCAGGTTGGCGAGGATGGACATTTTGGGCTCATCGACCTCGAGTCCGGCCCGCAAACGCCGCTCCACATGCCAGGAGCGGACGAAGGTCCAGACCGCGAACCACAGGGCCGCGAGGGCGTTGGCGCCGCTGGCTACCCAAACAAAGGTCACGCCCAGCTCGAAAAGATTGGTGGCGGCGATGACGAACGCCTCGATCACGATGGCGAAGCCGCCGGCCATGACGATGGCCGCGCACAGCGAGATGATGAAGATAACGAACGGATTTCCGCGCTTCGGCGCTGGCTGTTCGGATGCTTCGGTGTCCATTCGGCCCACTCAACCTTCGAAACTTGGCCCCTAGCCGCCCCCTCCATACAAGCGGGGGCTCGGGGTTACAAGGGCTTGGGTGAGCGGGTTTTCCCCGCGCCCAGCCTCAAGCAAAGATGAGCTTGAGCAAGAAAGCGGCCGCGATGACCGCCACCGCGGCGTTGATGTCGCGGAAGCGTCCGGTGATGAGCTTAAGGGCCACATAGGCGATGAAGCCGAGCCCGATGCCAGTCGAGATCGAATAGGCAAGCGGCATCATCAGGGCGATGATAAGCGCCGGGATGTAGTCGGTGGCGTCGCCCCAATGGATGGAGCCCAAGCTCGATGCCATGAGACAGGCGACGAAGAGGATCGCCGGCGCCGTGGCGAAAGGCGGCACGGTGTGGGCGAGCGGCGCGAAGAACAGCGCAAGCAGGAAGAGGACGGCAACCACGACGGCCGTCAGGCCGGTGCGACCCCCCTCCTCCACCCCGGCGGCGCTCTCGATATAGGCGGTGGTGGAAGACGTGCCCAAGGCTGCACCCAGCGCCGCTGCGCCGGAATCGGCGAGGAGCGCCCGACGGAGGCGCGGCAGCCGCCCCTCGGCATCGAGGAAGCCGGCTTGGCGTGCCACTCCGATCAGGGTGCCGGCAGCATCGAGGATCGTGACGAGAAGGAGCGCAAGCACCATCGCCATCGTGCCCAGCTTGAACAGCCCGGAGGAACTCATGGCGAAAAACGTCGGCGCAAGCGACGGCGGGGCCGAGACGATGCCGTGCCACGGCTCGAGCCCGAAGGCGACCGCTATGAGAGTGACGGCCAGAACGCCGATGATGATGGCGCCGGGCACTTTCCGCACTGCAAGACCGGCAATGAGCAAAAAGCCGGCAGCGGCAAGAAGCGCCTGAGGCTTCGAGAAGTCGCCGAGAGTCACGAGGGTCGTCGGATCCGCGGTGACGATGCCGGCGTTCTGCAAGCCGATCAGGGCGAGGAACAGGCCGATGCCGGCGGCGATGCCGAGCTTGAGCGGCATGGGAATCGAATCGACCAGCCACGCGCGGATTGGCGTGAGCGACATGGCGAGGAACAACAGGCCCGCGATGAACACAACGCCGAGCGCAAGCTGCCAATTTCCCTCGAGCTCCGGCACCATGGTGAAGGCGAAATAGGCGTTGAGGCCCATGCCCGGCGCGAGCGCGATCGGATAGTTGGCGTAGAGCCCCATGATGGCGGAGCCCGCCGCGGCGGCGAGGCAGGTGGCGACGAACACCGCGCCGTGGTCCATGCCCGTCTGCGCCAGAATCGCCGGATTGACGAACATGATGTAGGCCATGGTGAGGAAGGTGGCGACGCCGGCGCGCAGTTCGGTGGCGCAGCCGAAACCAGCGGTCGAGCGCATTCCGCGGCTCCGCATGCTCGCTTTCCTGCACCTTGGCCAACGAATCCCCCCTGGCCCCGGATTACCGGATTCCCGCCTGCGCGGGAATGACAAAGCCATGCCGGACCGTTATCTAACCGCCCAGCGAAAGGAGCAGGCATGGCGATCTACGAGCTTGACGGGCAGGCCCCGGAATTTCCCGCCGACGGCCTCTATTGGGTGGCGGAGACTGCAATCGTGGTCGGCCGGGTGCGGCTCCAGTCCGACGTCAGCATCTGGTATGGCTCGGTGCTCCGCGGCGACAATGAGTGGATCGAGATCGGCGCGCGCTCGCAGATCCAGGACAACGCCACGCTCCATACCGACCCCGGCTTCCCGCTCACCATCGGGAAAGACTGCGTCATCGGCCATAACGTGGTGCTGCATGGCTGCACGATCGGCGACAGCACGCTGATCGGCATGGGCTCGACCGTGCTCAACGGCGCGAAGATCGGCAACAACTGCCTGATTGGCGCGAACGCCCTGATCACCGACGGAAAGTCGTTTCCCAACAACTCGGTGATCCTCGGCGCGCCGGCCAAGGCGGTTCGCGAGGTGGACGACAAGGCGCGCGCCATGATCGCCCGCGGCGCCGATGTCTACGTCAAACGGTGGAAGCAATACGCAAGCGGCTTGAAGCGCATCGCGTGATGCGGGTAACTCCGCATCATGAGCGGCAGATGGCAATTCTTCATCGATCGCGGCGGCACGTTCACCGACATCGTGGCGCGGGCCCCTGACGGGCGGCTCGTCACCACAAAGCTCCTCTCCGAGAACCCGGAAGCCTATGCGGACGCAGCCATTGCCGGCATCGCCGACCTGATCGGGGTGCCGCGCAAGAAGCGCCTCCCGCCGGAGACGATCGACAGTGTGCGCATGGGAACGACCGTAGCCACCAATGCGCTGCTCGAGCGCAAGGGCGACCCGGTGCTGCTCGTCGTGAGCCAAGGCTTCCGCGACGCGCTCGAGATCGGCTACCAGGCGCGGCCCAAGATCTTCGCGCGACAGATCGAGAAGCCGTCCATGCTCTATGCGCGTGTGGCCGAGGTGCCGGAGCGCGTGCGCGCCGACGGCACTATAGAGGTGCCGCTCGATCTCGACGCGACCCGCGAGGCGCTTTCGGCCGCGCGCAAAGCCGGGATCGACGCGGTCGCCATCGTATTCATGCATGCTTACGCCTATCCGGCCCACGAGCGCGAGGCGGCGCGGCTCGCGAGCGAGGTCGGCTTCTCCCAGATCTCGGCGAGCCACGAGGTGAGCCCACTCGTGAAGTTCGTCGGGCGCGGCGACACGAGCGTCGTGGATGCCTATCTCTCACCCCTGCTCCGCCGTTACGTGGATCGCGTGGCGAAGGCGCTTTCCGCCGATCGCACGGGGAACGGTCCGCGACTCCTGTTCATGCAGTCGTCGGGCGGGCTGACCTCGGCGAATTTGTTCCGGGGCAAGGACGCGATCCTATCGGGGCCGGCGGGCGGCGTGGTAGGCGCCGTGGAAACCGCGCACAGCGCGAACTTCGGCAAGGTGATCGGCTTCGACATGGGCGGCACCTCCACCGATGTCTGCCACTACGACGGAGCGTATGAGCGCACCTTCGAGAGCGTGGTGGCCGGCGCGCGGGTGCGCGCGCCGATGATGCTGATTCATACGGTGGCGGCCGGCGGCGGGTCGATCCTCCACTACGACGAGGCCCGCTTCCGGGTCGGACCTGACTCGGCCGGCGCCGATCCCGGGCCCCTGGCCTACCGGCGTGGCGGCCCGCTCACGGTCACCGACGCCAACGTCATGACCGGCAAGCTCCAGCCCGATTTCTTCCCGCATATCTTCGGGCCGGGTCAGGATCAGTCCCTCGACCGGGCGGCGGTCGCCAAAGCTTTCAAGGCGCTGGCGCGGAAGCTCGGCGACGGGCGCAAGCCGGAAGAGATCGCCGACGGATTCATCAGAATAGCCGTCGTCAACATGGCGAACGCCATCAAGACCATCTCGGTGCAGCGCGGCTACGACGTCGCCGATTATGTGATGAACTCGTTCGGTGGCGCCGGCGGACAGCATGCCTGCCTGGTGGCCGACGCACTCGGCATCAAGAGCGTGCTGCTGCACCCGCTTTCCGGCGTGCTCTCGGCATACGGTATGGGTCTCGCGTCTTTGCGCGCCACGCGCACGCAAGCCGTGCTGGCGCGCCTCGACCATGCGGGCCTCACCACGCTCGCCGAAATCCGCACGCCGCTGGAAGCGGAGGTCCGCGACGAGCTGGTGCGTCAGGGCATCGCGCGCGATGCGGTCAAGGTCACCGCGTACGCGCACCTCCGCTACGAAGGGACCGACAGCTCCCTGCCCATTCCGGCGGGCTCGCTGCACGGGATGCGTGCCCGGTTCGAGATCGCCCATCAACAGCGCTTCGGCTTCATCAGCCCGGAGAAGGACATCGAGATCGAGGCGGTCGAGGTCGAAGGCGTGGGCGGCGGCGCGCTGGTGGAAGAGCACGACGTTCCGCTCGCAGCCGAAGCAGCGCCCGAGCCGCACACCAGCGCAGACGTCTTCACTCATGGGGGCTGGCATGACGCGCCCGTGTTTCTTCGCGCCGACCTCGCCCCCGGGAACAGGATCCAAGGGCCAGCGCTGATCATCGAGGCCCATCAGACGGTGATGGTGGAGCCGGAGTGGCAGGCGGAGGTGACGGGAAAGAATCATCTCCTCCTCACCCGCACAAGCAAGAAGGTCGAGGCGAAGGTCGGCAAAAAGGCCGATCCGGTCATGCTCGAAGTGTTCAACAACCTCTTCGTGTCGGTGGCCGAGCAGATGGGCTATGCGCTGCAGAACACCGCGCGCTCGGTCAACATCAAGGAGCGGCTCGACTTCTCCTGCGCGATCTTCGACGAGCGCGGGC
>Ga0315553_10003406_pt1 | contig 12346 bp, 15 predicted proteins | sample SalMarSW160140MG_FD_203099 | JGI IMG/M metagenome (GOLD analysis project Ga0315553, IMG submission 203099) | Salt marsh sediment microbial communities from the Plum Island Ecosystem LTER, Massachusetts, United States - Salt Marsh Sediment SW1601-40 ... | reverse complement strand
CCGGGCTGATCAGTGGCTTATCAAGTTCACCAGAGAGACAGCTGATGAAATTGATTGAACCATATCCTGTACCTATGAGTGGTACTTCCATCTCACGCAGCATTTCGTTAAGCCGTTCTCTGAATTCATCACCCATCTTATTCAACCGAGGGAATTCCTTCTTCATATTCTGTAATTGTTCTAGAACGGCTAATCCTGCAGTCATTGTCAGGGGATGACTTGAGAATGTCCCGCCTCCAACCCATCGACCACCCTTAAAGCCTGGCGATGCTAGATTCATGATATCTTCGCGGCCACCATAGACGCCAAGAGGCATCCCTCCGGCTGCAGCTTTACCAAGAGTGACTAAATCTGGTTGCACTCCAAATATCATATCTCCAGCGGTTCCATACCTAAGACGAAATCCTGTAATTATCTCATCAAATATGAGTATAATACTCCTTGATTCAGTTTCTTCACGTAGATAATTAAGAAATCCAGCTTCGGGGGGGATACCACCTCCAGCTCCAATGATTGGTTCAACAATCACAGCTGCTAATTCTTTTCCATATGCTTTAAGCATTTTATCAAGACTATCTCGGTCATTATAGTCAAACGAAACCCCGTTATAGAAGGGACCATCAGTATATGGATGACTCATGTGATATGTAAGAGCGTCATTCCCTCCATGCCATCCACCAAGTGTCTTTGCAACCAAATTACGCCCCGTAAACAACCTTGAGAGTCTAACCGCATACATAGTGGATTCGCTACCTGTAGAAGTAAATCGCATCTTCTCAAGGAGTGGTATTGCTTCTTTGAGTTTCTCACCATACTCCACTTGTGGTTGATTGGGTGCTCCAAAATGAACGCCAGATTCAAGCTGTTCAGAGATTCTTTTCTTCACCTCAGGGTTATTATGTCCCAAAATCTGAGAATAATGTGTCATCCACCAATCAATGTATTCGTTGCCATCAACATCCCAGATGTGCCCTCCCTCTCCACGAGAGATGTAAGGGGGATAAGCATCATTCGATGTAAGTCCAAATTGACGGATGTTATGACTTACGCCACCGGGAAAAAGGTTCGTAGCTCTATACCATAACTGTCTTGATTTCTCTGTTGACTTCAAATATCGCTCCATTGGAACACACTCCATGATATTTTTACGACTTATAGAAACGTTCTGTATTTCGTGGTACTCGAATGTCACTCATTGTCTTGAGTCCAAAACCTACCGAACTTATCAGAGGTATAAGATTGAGAATCATACCGACTGTTGCCAAATCACCTTGCACTCCATTTTCTATTCGTTGATGCATCTTAGGAAGACCTTCAATTATAACTTCATCATATTGTGGAGTTGCTTCAGCATACGCAAGAAAATCAAGTTTGACAATTGTCACGCCATTTCGAAGTCCGATTCCTACACTCTTGAGCCCAAGAACATTTCCCTTCCTTATGGTCGTAAACGTATTGGAAACATCATTTTCTGCAATCACCGGTTCGGTTGGCAATTCTTGGATCGTATCAAGCTCTAGATTAAGAGCTGCATCTATCATTCTTATGGACTCTACAAGACCAACATGCCCTGTGATAATTCCATCATCAATATTCTTACGGAATTCCATCTCTGTCATTCCAGTGCCTATCTTCTTCTGAAAAGAAAACCGACGAAGACTAGAGTTCATGTGACGAGTGACATGAATAGTTTCTATATGTTGACAGGGTGCTGTGAGAATGATTGGAAGCAAATCCATCAGGTATCCAGGATTTATTCCAGTTCCTAAAACAGTTTTCTCATATTCCTCTGCAATCTTGTTGATATCTGCTGATATTCTGGGATGTCGATCGAATGGATAGGATAATTCCTCGCATATAGAAATCACATGCATTCCAGATTTCAGACAATTCACTATGACTGGAAATACAACCTGTAAAGATGAGGAGGTGGCTATTATGGCAACGTCCGCATTAACCTTGGATTTAGATACAAACGATTCCAAGTTAGAATAGATGTTCGTTCTAGATTCAAGAGATAAGGATAGCACATCCTCTACTGATTTGTCTAATAGTTCTGGATCTATATCCACAACTCCAATAAGATTAAGATTCTCACGTTCAATAATTGCACGAGCTATAAACCTACCAAGAGACCCAAACCCGAATTGCAGAACAGAAAATGGTTGTGACATATACCACAGATAACATCGGTGCTATTTAGAATCATGGGCAGACAATTGTAAAGAAAATAAAATATTCTTGAAGTGACTAATCTTAATGCGGACAAGATGGAAGTTTGAATTGACCTTTAATACTAGTCCTTCAGGATTAGACAGTTATTAACTGAAGTTCAGTTCTTGCATAACTATACAGTTATTAACTATAGTGAGAATTCTGTTCAAAGGAGATGCCGCATTGACAGACAAGAGAGTCCATGATACAATAATCATCGGTGGAGGACCCGCAGGCTGCTCAGCCGCACTGCATTTGGCGTATCACCAAAGAGACGTGCTTGTTCTCGATCGTGGTACAAGCCCAATGCATTTCCATACCAACTCCATAATGAATTATGCAGATGGAAATCTTTACCATGAGGGAAGAACACTTCTTAGACAGCTTCAGGGGAGTGCACGTAACGCAGGAGCTGAGTTCAAATCCGCGAATGTTGTAGAGGTTGCAGGACGCTATCCAGAGTTTCGAATCACAACTGATTCAAGCTTCAGAACAAAAGATCAATCGATTTACTATTGCAAGACGCTCCTTTATTCTACTGGGACAGCACGAAAGCATCCTAAGGTAAACGGTATGTGGAGACAATGGCTACCTGTTGCAAACGTGGGAAATGCAGCATTCTATTGTCCGGATTGTGAGGCACCATTATGTAGGGATAAGGATGTTCTAATCGTTACTTCAGGAACTGTAGGAGGTGCACTTCATACCGCAAGATCACTCACAAGATTTACTGATAAAATTCGTATTCTTATGACTGAAGATGCATACATGTCTATAGATGACCAAGACCTAACCAAATTAGATGAATCAGGATTCGAATGGATACGAGGTAAAATCACAAACGTGGATTACCCAGCTCCAGGTAAAGTCCAATCTGTAACGCTTGATTCGGGCGAACGATTGCGAGCCGAGGTATTTTTTGTTGCTCATATAGCTGAAGCACGCTCTGAATTAGCTCAACAGATAGGAGTTGATGTTGACCAGAGAGGAAACATCATCACCGATAAGAGAGGAAAGACAAACGTAGAAGGTATTTGGGCAGCAGGAGATGTTAGACCCATCACTCAACAAATCGCGATGGCTGTTGGAACCGGAAATTATGCTGCCCTCATGATTAATCAATTTCTAGGAAACCTATATGAAGTGGAAAGAGAATTTGATCACCCTGAAACTCGCGGTATTTTGCATATGTAGTATTTCAATAATACTCCTGTTGTCCAACTATACCATTTCTATTTCTGTGCTTATATCTCCTGATAATATACCATAAACTAGCAATGAATAAGATTGACGCACTTGGAATCAAAATGAGTAATAGAATAAGTCTCAGATCGATATCAAGATAATAATCAGCTTCAGAACGAAGTTCGAAGGTGATAGTGATATCTTGTGTAATATTATTGTTATTCAAACAGATGAGATACCAAATGGCATCCTCAGGTATTATGAAAATAAAGGAACCCGTTTTACCTACAGATCGTTCAAATTTCTGGCTTGGAGCAACAGTCCAGTTTACCCACGTATCAGATGGAAATGCATTTTCATGCACGATAAAAAATTCTACAGGCAGGTGTTCAGAGAAATAATTACCTGTTAAACGATCACCCTCAGTCGCATTGACTCCTCTGAAGGTTACACCAAAAGGTTCGGTAGTGTGGGAAGTGCTTCCTGATTCAAAAGCGGGATATAATATAGTAGTAGATTCAAAAAATGTGATTATCAGAAGAAGAAGAATACCTTTGCTCCACATTCCCATAACATCTCACCACGCATTGTATCACCTAATACCAACAGATTATTGAATCTTTCCTTGCACTTCACTCTCTTCTCAAGACGATTGGTACGCAATTTTACGAATTTGTTGGTGAGCGGTTTGGTAGACATAAGTTTAAATGCTGGAATTAACTATTGTTAATGCACATCATAGATTTTCTTCGTGGAAAAGTGAGGTACGAAAAATGGAAAGTACAGATGCACAACTGGTTGAAATATTGGAAAAACAGATAGAAGTTGAAGACAACACCCTAGCGAAAATATCTGAAGCAGAATCTACGGTCACTGAAACAGCGGTAAGACTTGTTTTCCTTGAAATGAGATTAGATTCGTACAAGCATAAGAAATTCTTAGAAGGTTTAGTTGACATCCTAAAGGAAACTCCGTGTGATACATGGAGTGCAAAAATACAGCGTTACATTGACAGAGTCAAACTCAAACGCCAATTAGAGGAGCTCATCACAGAAGAAAAAGAAATGCTTCACCTAACTCGAGAAGCAATCAGGTTGATGAATGATAACATAGGAGAGATCCTCCTTACGCATATAATGGAAGATGAGGAACGACATACTAAGGACTTGGCAGAGATAGTCAGGATTGTTCAGACTCTACCTTTACAAACTGTAAAAGGTGAGAAGGGTTCCGATATAGTCTGTATAGACTAATAGCCACAAAGTATTATTCGTAGGTAGAAAATAGAACACACGCGTGATACACAATGACAAAGCCAACACTCACTGCTGTTAATGATAATTCTCCAAATACAACAGAATACATTGAGAACATGTCAAGTTCGTATAGAGTGAACTTCTTGAGATTTGGAGAGAGTTATACTCTAGAAACCGAATCTGTTGAGAAATTAAAGGAGTATAGCGATAAATTCACGTTTGTTGTCCTATTTGCTGATTGGTGTGGAGACGCTCGAAGAGCGGTTCCAGTTCTATCGCTGCTTGAAGAAAAGGCTGGTCTCAATGTAAGAGCTCTTGGAGGTATGACTAAACCGATGGTTAGATCAGAAAAAAATTGGGCAGTTCCTCCGAGTCCAATTGAGGTGGATATCTTTGAGATTAAGAGTAGTCCAACGATAATCGTATTCGACAAGGAAACAGGAGAAGAGATTGGCCGAATGAAAACTAAACCGAGAATGACCAGTACTGTTGAAGAGGAGCTTGTGAAGATAATAGAAGACTCACTATGATCTTGAGTTGTTGATGGATATTTTCCTATAATCGTCTGTAGTTGTGTGATGGTTTGATAGAGGAATTCATGTTTTGTTGATCATTTGATACTAACTAGATAGATTTCTATAATAGATTCTACAGAAACCAGCTTGTGATGCAAAATGGTTGAATTAGGAATTGAAGATATCGTCGTTGGGTCTGGAGACTCCCCTAAACAGGGTCAGACCGTGGTGGTTCACTATACAGGATGGCTTACAAATGGGAAGAAATTCGATAGCTCAGTTGACAGAGGACAACCTTTTGAATTCAAGATTGGTGTGGGTCAAGTAATCAAAGGCTGGGACCAGGGAGTAATGACCATGATAATAGGCGGAAAAAGAAAACTCACAATTCCGCCTGAACTTGCTTATGGCGATAGAGATATCGGTAATGGTTTGATTCCACCAAATTCCACGTTAGTCTTTGAAGTTGAATTACTAGGACTGAAGTAATTCTACAAATATTCGATGTCATAGATAAACAATCGTGCATCTAGCATTAATATCACGTTCAATGAAAAAACAACAGGCAAGAACTCACTGAGATTCAAATGTTCGAGTCTTGCAACCATCACATTTCTCAAATCCGACACCCATACAGATTGATGTCTTCTCACCACCGTACTTAGAGCCCCATTGCTGCATCAGTGTTAACACACCGCGCAGATCTTGACCTTTTATTGTTAGCTTGTAAGAAACCTTTGGGGGTATTGTGGAAGCGTCTACGTTTCGATCAAGAATACCTTCTGTTTCCAATTCGCGAAGACGTTCAGTCAAGACTTTGGGACTTATCCATTCAAGATCTTTTTGAAGTTGATTGAATCGCAATCCCAATCTTGCACTCTCTCGCATCAATGATTGAAGTATCAAGATAGTCCATCGTTTCCCAAGAATATTGGATGCTATGAAAACCGGACATGATTCAACTGCTACACGGTCTCTTGAATACATATGAACTCACTTACTTTTAGGTAACTATTATCTTTATAATAGTATTTAATGATTTGTAGATTGATTAGAATGGTTAAGCGACTCATGATCCAGATTGATGAAGAGAAGTGTACAGGTTGCGGACTCTGCGTCCCAGGATGTGCAGAAGGGGCTCTTCAAGTCATAGATGGTAAGGCGCGGTTGTTTTCAGAAACATATTGCGATGGTTTAGGAGCCTGTCTTGGTGAATGTCCTGAAGGAGCACTTACTCTGAGAGAGGTTGACACGGTAGAGTTTGATATGGAAGCAGCTACGAATCATGTCAGAAAGATACGTGGAGAACCTGAAGCACCTTGTGCTGAAACAAAAGGTGCACCCTTTGCAGGATCAGAAGCGTTTACCTATGCCGCTGGCCATGAAATAGGGCAACATAATGGGGCGGTTCCCGAGGTGATAACTCCATCTCAACTGAACCAATGGCCTGTAAAACTGAAACTTCTTTCCCCACAGCATCCCGTGTTAGACAATTCAAGACTTCTGATAGTAGCAGACTGTGCAGGTCCATCCTATGCAGGTCTCCATGAGGATTTCATCAAAGGACATGCAGTTATTCTAGCATGTCCTAAATTCGAGGAATTCGAACCTAATCTTCAGAAGCTGACTTCGATTTTCCGGTTGAACAATATACAAGAGATAGATATGGTTCATATGGAAGTACCCTGTTGTGGAGGTTTGGGTAGGCTTGTTGGTTTAGCTATTGCAGATTCAGGGAAAGATATTCCAATTAGAAAATACATCATTGGTGTAAAAGGCGAAATAAAAGCTGTCTTCTAAAATAAAGAAAAAGAGAGGTCTGAAACCTCTCTTAGCACGAGTTACTCTTCATCTAAAGACCTAATCGGTTTTTAACACCTTTTCCATAGTTGGGGTCAGCTTTTGTGAAATGCTCCACCATCCTCAGCTGAATCTCTTTTGGCACAGTACTAAGTGGTTTGGCTATGTTATCCATGAGTCGTTCCTGTTCCTCTGTTGACATGAGACGGAATAGATTCCCAGGTTGGATATAGTCATCATCAACTCCTCGGGGTTGATCATATCTATCAGCATCACCGGATATTTTCAGTGGAGGTTCACGGAAAGCAGGATCCGCTTTTGGTCCTCCAAAACTATCAGGTTCGTAGTTAAACCGAAACATTGCCCCATTATCATCGCATCGCATGTATCCATCGCGTTGGTTATTAAAAGCCTCAGCATGCTTTGGTCGATTTACTGGGAGAAGCTGATGGTTAACACCCAATCTGTAACGATGTGCATCTGCGTATGCAAAAATACGTGCTTGAAGCATTTTGTCTGGCGAGAACGAGATACCTGGTACAATATTTGATGGTGAAAATGCAGCCTGCTCTATATCTGCAAAGTAATTTGTAGGATTGCGGTTGAGTTCTACGACTCCTACATCAATCAATGGATAATCTGCGTGTGGCCACACTTTAGTCAAATCAAATGGATTCCAGCGGTAATCCTCTGCCTTTTCCTCAGGCATAACCTGTATTTTGAAATTCCACTTCGGAAAGTCACCTCTTTCGATTCGCTCAAAGAGGTCTCTCGTTGCCCAATCTGGATCCTCACTAGCCAAACGAGCTGCTTCGTCAGCTGAGAAATTCTTGATTCCCTGAGCAGTCTTGAAGTGGAACTTGACCCAAAATCGCTCATCTTTCTCGTTCAGGAAGCTGTAGGTATGGCTTCCGTAACCATTGACATGAGGAAAACCTCTTGGTGTCCCTCGATCAGAGAAGAGGATTGTTACTTGGTGGAGAGACTCCGGAACTAGACTCCAAAAGTCCCATTGCATAGTATCAGATTTTAGATTTGTCTGCGGCACACGTTTCTGGGTGTGAATGAAATCAGGGAACTTCAACGGATCGCGTATGAAGAAGACAGGTGTATTATTACCAGTCATATCCCAGTTTCCTTCTTCCGTGTAGAATTTGATTGCAAACCCACGAACATCTCGCACAGTATCAGCCGAACCTTTTTCGCCTGCAACTGTTGAGAGCCGCATCAGGAGATCGGTCTTCTTGCCCACTTTTGAAAATAATTTTGCCTTAGTGTACTTCGTTATATCATGTGTTACAGTAAAGGTACCAAAAGCACCAGCACCTTTCGCATGGACTACTCGTTCGGGAATGCGCTCGCGATTAAAATGAGCTAGTTTCTCAAAAAGATGAAAATCCTCAACTAGTAGTGGACCACGAGGACCAGCAGTCACAGAGTTTTGGTTATCTGAAACTGGTATGCCCGATGCAGTCGTGAATTTTTTTGTACTCTTCTTATTAGAATCAGTCATGTTCTTGTCCCTCGATTCTATTTTAAAATCATTACTAATTACAAACAACTTTTATTTAAGACTTCTGACCTACATTAGATGATAAGGTATAATTTTAAACGATATCGTACACCAAAGATAAGATTGTGAAATAATGAAATCTGAAGAACTCATGGATCTACTAAGGAATAAAGGTTACAAGGTCACACCTCAGAGATTGGCAATCTGTCACGAGGTTCTATCAAGAAATGACCACCCCACGGCAGAGCAGATTTTTGACGTGATTACCAAGGATTATCCCACAATCAGCCTTACTACAATATATCACACTCTTGATTTGCTAAAAGAATTAAAATTAATTGATGAACTCCAATTCGATGAACGTACATCAAGATATGATCCCAACACATCAATGCATATTAATGTCATTTGTAGGAAATGCGGAAAGATTCGAGACTATGAGTCAGATTCGATAAGACAACATTGGAAAAAAATCATCTCGGAGATAGAATTAGAGCCAACAGGTCAACGAATAGATGTCTACGTTGTCTGTGATGATTGTAAGTAGACATGAATAATTAAAGCTGCTAGAGATTCCGAAAAGGTTTTCATAGTTATCTATCTACACTTTTCATCATGGTCGATTGGGAGGAGATCCAGACTAAGGCTAAGAAAGATATGGAATGTTGTCTCAGGATATGGTCAGAGTTACTTGAGGACTTTCTTGGAGACCGTTTAAGCTATGCCTATGCTAAGGGTTCTTGCATAAAGAAATGGGATAATCCGATAGACTATGTACCCATTTTAAGCGATGTCGATGTACATGTGAATCTAACAGATGGTGTCAAATTGTTTCCAGAAACAACTGAATCATTCAAGAAAGCGTTAGAAATGAATAAGCTGTACGAACAGATGTTTCTAGCTGAGCGCCCAGATCATCTTCACCTGCCAAGAATGCAAATCATGACTATCAACGCACTTATTCAATCGACATCCATAGAATATGTACCCCCTCGACTAGAGGATGTTTATGTCATGAATGGAAAACCGAGTCAGGCTGAAATACCTCCAGTAGAGCGGATACGTGAGATTGATGCAGCAAAAATGGAGGAGCAGGAGGAGTTCATTCATTCCCTTCCAAATCGAATTTTTGACCGTACAGGTCTTGATTTCTGGGGTTTGATACGATGTGGAGGGCTAGGGTGGCGGGTTTCACCTTCTCCTGTAAGGCTTATTACACAAAGATATCCAGATCCCATAGAAGCTTGGAACTGGAATAGAACTCAAACCTGCAAAGTGCTTGAAGATATGGGGTATAGAAATATTGCGAATTCGTACACCTCATTCTATGAACATGGTTGGGACTTGTTTTTATCAGACTTCAAAAACTCCAATTCATTCAGGAGCATTACATCAGAAGGATATAATGTCTTGAAAATGTGTCTGGAGGAGGTAAGGAATATACGAGCATCTCTAAAAAATCATGACCCTCTAGCAATTAATATGCGAGAAGGATTGAGATAATTTTCCTTGAAAGTGAATTGCCAAATCATCGAGAAGAAATAGTGTGGCTAAATTAAACATTCAAAAGATAATGTGGAAAGCGGGATTTATTCTTGCGAAATAACCCACACTTTCCACCACTGAACCTTACGAGGCTTACTTATTCATCATGGGGAGCAATTTAGTTGATTCGAAGGATGTACGAACTTCTTCAAGATGTTTACCAAGTCGAAGATATTCATCATCTTTACGGAGACTTTCGATCTTTTTCTTATAGTCGTTCTCGTCCCTATACTTGGACATGTAGAAGACTTCATTTTCATCCTCAGCATTCACCCAGAAACCTACAATATCCACCTTGTGCTTCTTGTAGATCTCCTCAAACTTCATTCGTAAATCATCCATCTCTTTACCAGATTTTGATTTTGATCGATATAACATATACATAGACATGATATTCACTATATATTAACTATAGTTAATCACTTATAATAGTTTCTGGAACTATTTAGCGAATTAAAAACATGTCCAATAAAAGCAATAACATGAATTTGCACTGATTAGACCTAGAACTTCATCAAATGATATCAGAATGTCGTGGTTTCATCGCGGAATATATTTCACCTACATCTACTCGTGCAAGAGCTACCGGCATGTGGGGAGTGTCGAAATCAAATCCTACATTCCCCTTATGATCTAACATAATTATACCAGCCTCGCCACTTGTTTTTTCTCGGAGCTCACGCATTATGAGATTGACTGCATCCTGAACTGAGTGCCCATTTTCATGGTGTAGAACTGCAATTCGAGCCATAACAATTCGTAAAATCTGTTCTCCTCTGCCAGTACAACTTGCACCAGCTAATTCGTTAGCAAACAATCCAGACCCAATTATAGGACTATCACCAACACGTCCAGGAAGTTTTCCAGGCCAACCACTGGTCGAGGATGAAGCCGCTGTTCTGCCATGCTCATCCACTGCAACGCAACCAACGGTATCACAGCCTTGAGCCATCAAGTTTGTTTGAGTAATGAATGGCTCTATCTCTTTCCGGTACCCAGTCAGTAACATTTCAGAATAGAGTTTTTTTGCACCATCACCAACGACCTGCATTACTGGGGTCCGCTCGAGAACATATCGGGCTAAGCTAATTGGATGAAATACTTCAGTGACAGCCATTACTGCACCGCAGTCAAGGTTAGACCCATCCATGATAGCTGCGTCAAGTTCAACAACGCCATCACGATTTGGAGGAGAGGCACCTCCTGCTGCAAATAATCCTGATTCCTCTAAAATCCAAGTTGCAGCTTCCACCCCATCAAGGGCTGAACCCCCATTTTCTAGAACACAAAGCCCCTTTTTTGCGGCTGATTTTACAACTTTTAATATTGCTTGATGCTGCTTTATTTTGAACTCCGTTGCACCTCCATGCACAATAATGACTGGCAGATTCACTCGACTTTGCACCTCCCTTGTGATTGAAAGTTCTTGGCAAAAAGGTTATCGAAAAAAAGTGGTATTCTTAAATCAGGCCAAAGAGATACTTTTGGGGAGTTCGTTGGAGATAAAAACAGTAGGTAAAGTCGTTCTTGAGTATATTACATCTGATGGACAGAGAAGAAGAAAAGCGATAAGAAGAAGGGTGAAACAGCTCGATCTTTCCTCCTTGAACATAGTCACTATTGATTTGACTCCACTACGAGATTGTCCGGTATTAGTAGAATTGGATCTTACAAACAATAATCTCAAGGAGATTGATCTGTCACCATTGCGCCGAATCAAGAAACTTCAAGAAATCAAACTTAGAGATAATCAGTTCTCGAAAATAGATCTCTCACCATTGTTCTTTTGTGACTCATTGTCGATATTACGACTTGAAAGTGAAATTGATACTCTTATACATCCTATTTCTAGAAAGGCAAGTTCCAAATGCTATGATCTCATGGACATGCAAATCACACAAATGGTTGATTATACTGAATTGGTAAAGAACTAGGGTTGGGCAAAAGTGTTTGATTTGATAATGAAAATTCTACAAAATTTGAGGTCGAATCATTGGTACACAGTTCAGAAGGGCCTATTAGAAGGATTTGGCATGAATGAAATCTCAGGATTTGATGGAAATCCACTTCATCTTTTCGAGGTTACAAAAGCAGATATGTCCTTCAACGAGGCGAAGGAAATCTTGTATCACAGAACTCTTAATCTCCTAAAGATGCAATTAGAAAAAAGTGGACCAACGTTTGGATTGGATATCGAGAAAATGGCACAAACACCTGCATCTGTCCTTGTCAAGTCAGTAATTGAAGCAAGGAAGTGGAAGTTTTAGTGATTTACATAACAGAAAAGAATGCAGATGGAAAGGGTATATGGTTCACGT
>Ga0315553_10003404_pt1 | contig 12353 bp, 7 predicted proteins | sample SalMarSW160140MG_FD_203099 | JGI IMG/M metagenome (GOLD analysis project Ga0315553, IMG submission 203099) | Salt marsh sediment microbial communities from the Plum Island Ecosystem LTER, Massachusetts, United States - Salt Marsh Sediment SW1601-40 ... | reverse complement strand
TGCGCGTCCGTCAGATCGCCGCGACTCAATGCTGCCTCCTTCAGAAAGGCAGCCTTGAATCAAAACTCGATTCCTCTGTCAAAAACCGTCAACACGGCCTAGACTCCCACCGGTCAGCTATACGCTACCTCGCGATCGATTGCTAATTGACCTGATCCGCCTAAATGTTCCAGTTTCTCAAGTTGAAAACGCGTGCCTGTTGTTACGAGGTGAGTTAAATCGCAAATGTAATTTGGAAGCAGTCGCAGCAATCGCGGTATATATCTGTCAACACAAACTACGGAATTTGTTTTTAGTTGATAAGCTTTATTATCCGATTGGCCGAGGCTTACATGTGCCAGTTAACCCCCTCGGGGTAATCATTGAGGACGAAGAACCGAAATTGTTTTGGCCTAGCTTTTGGAAGCGCAACAAATTCGACCCACTGACCGGCGCAGTCTTTGGCTTCATTCTTGAGCGGTCAATATTCCGACTACGGGATTATCGTGACATGCCGCTGGCGTTTGTTGATCTCTCTGCGGAGGCTGACGCTAAAGATCGTTCCGTGAAGGTTTTAGGGCGCAGAGATTTCGGTAGATTAACGGACGCGGAACTCAGGGCAGAAACGGACAAGTTCGTCGAAGCGTATTTGCGAGTCTTAATGGAGGATACCGCGCGGTCCGGAACGAAAGAAGAAGAAAGAAAGGGGACAGCCGATCTACCTCTCTTCTTGGATCGACCGCCGCCATAGCGGTAGCGGCTTCCTATGCCTCGTTACGTTGCCATAGCGGACCCCATCCAGGCTTACTTAGATCGTTTCCCGGATTGCGCTTCGCTTCATCCGGGCTACGGGGGTGCCCCGACCCTCCCCCTCAAGGGGGGAGGGTGAAGAAAGTTCATCCTCGCCCACACCGCGGAACAACGGCGCCCCCTCCACCGCCGACGCAGCCAAGCCTGCGCAGGCTGCGCAAGCTTGCCTGCGATGGGCGGTCCCCCTCCCCCCGCAAGCGGGGGAGGATGCGGGCATATACGGCGTGTGCCTCTCTCCCCCGCACGCGGGGGGAGGATGAATTATAGACTGGCGGCACTGTGGATGAGTCGGCAGGGTCAAAGCTCGCAAAATAAGTAGCGGCGCCGTGGGTGAGTTAGCAGGACCAAAGCTCGCAGGATGAGTTGGCGACGCCAAGGCTTAGGATGATTGGCGGGATCAAGACTGCGCCGGTGCGGTCCCTTGATTCCTAAAGCCGCGCGAAACCCGCTGCGCCATCCGGGAATGCGGGTTAGTATGGGCGCGCCTCCTTCAATTCGAAGTGCTCAGATCAATGAAATTCCCTTCCCGGTCGTCATTTGCCGCCGGCATGTCGTTTTGCCTTGCCAGTGCCCCGCTTTTTTCCCGCGCCTCTGCCACGGATTTGGACGCACTCGTTCGCCTGCTGGTTCCGGCCTACATGGCCCAGAATTTTGCCGCCGTTTGCACTGTTCAGGACCCCCAATTTCTCTCGGAGCTGAAAGGCGGCCCGGCCGCCATCAGCGCGTTTGCCGAGGCGATCAAAAAGCGCGTCACCGCCGATCTCGCCGCGGACGAAGCGGAAAAAGTGAGGGTCACGGCGGCGGACACGGCGCGACAGGTGGCGCGCCATGAACTTCAGTTGCTGAGCCGGCAGCCGGCCGGCGGACCGCCGGTCTCGATCAAGACATGGTGCGATCGGTCGGCCAAGCCTTTCATCATCGAGGCGTTGCGCCGACACGCAGAGAAAAAGCAGGAGTTTGAAAAGGAACTGGAGGACGCCAAGCGGTGAGCATTTTCCGGCGTCCCCAAAATTCTGGTCATTCATAAGCGGGAAGCCCGCTCGCTTGATCCGAGCGGGCCTCATTTCCTCGCGCGACGGTTCAGTAATTGACGGTCGTGCGGACTCCAAACACCAGGGCGTTGCGCAGCGGCCTGAGGCCATCGGGGTCGGCCGGATCGGCGACGTGGCCGCCGGGATGCATGATGTATTGGAAGTCCGGCTGGATGGTCCAACCCGGCACGATCTGCGCCTGATAGGTGAGTTCCAGCACCGCCTCGTAATCGCGGATGGGCGGCGGCAGACCAGGCAGCTCGCCCTCTTCTTCAGGCGGCAGCGTGGCGAAGTGCACGACGTCGTGGTCGAACCTCTGCGCCGCTTTCGAAATGCGCGCATAACCGAATGCGATGCCGAACGAGTCGTCCGGCCGATAGGGCACGAAACCCGTGAAGGTCAAACCGGCGTCGAAATAAAGATCGATCAGGTTACGGTCGCTCGGGCTTGCTGAAGCGCGGGCGAAGATGCCGACGCCCTTGTCGTCGTCCATCCCCGCAATCCGGAACAGCTGCTGATCGATCACGCCGTAGATGCCGTTATCGCTTTGGATGGGAACCGGTATGCCGTTGCTGTTCTCTTCATCAGCGAGGAGCCGGCCATCGGCGCCAAACCGCTGGTCATCGAACGAGCTGAAGTGATACCAGCCGCCGAACTTGAGCGTGCCGGGAATACCGGTCACGGCGTTGTATTTGAACTGCGCCTCGCCGATCACGAAGGACGGATCCTGCACGCGGAAATTCACGCCGTATTTGTCGCGCAGTTGCGGGTCCTGGTCCGGATCACCAGGCCCGGCAGGATCGCCGTTGAACACCGCGACCAGAAATGAGGTCTGAGGCGTCGGACTGAATTTCAACCGCACCGCGGGCGTTGCGAGCGGATAGGCAGGCCCGCCGCTGGGCAAGTTGGCTGCAACGTCGCCCGGCCTGCAACAATTGGTTTTTCGGGACCTAATATTCGACTTATCAATAACGCGCTTTTTTCCGGCGCATAGTCTTTTCTAGAATATTCACATAGCGGCCGTCAAAGCTCCTTTGCTTCTATGGACGACGCGTACTTTAACGCACGCAGCATAAGAAATTGGTGAGCAGCTCGGTGCAATGCCGCCCCAATGCCGTGCGGCTTGCTTTGCCTTCGAAATGATTCAACTCGTTCAGCGCTCAGCCGAACTCGATCACGCCGCCTTTGCCCGCTCGGCGATGGCGACGAGACGGCGCAGGATCGCGGTCGCGCCTTTGAGGCGCTGCTCCGGGCGCTCCCAATCGTCGAAGAACACGACCTTCATATCGGGGCGCACGCGCGCGGCCGGCCCCTGATCGCGGATATAGGCGATGAGCCCCTCCGGATTGGCGAAAGTGTCGTCACGGAACGACAGCACCGCGCCCTTCGGCCCCGCCTCGATCTTCGCCACATTGGCGCGCCGGCACAGGCCCTTCAGCACCACCGTGTCGAGCAAATGCCGCGCCTCTTCCGGCAGCGGCCCGAAGCGATCGACCAATTCCGCCGCAAACGCATCGATCTCGCGCTCGTCGTCGAGATCGGCGAGGCGGCGGTAGAGCGCAAGCCGCACCGCGAGGTCGGCCACGTAGTCCTCGGGGATCAGCACTGCCATGCCGATGGTGATCTGCGGCGACCAGCGCTCGCCCAGCATAGGCTCGGCGGCGCCGGCTTTGAGGCTCGCCACCGCCTCCTCCAGCATCTGCTGATACAACTCGAAGCCGACCTCTTTGATATGGCCCGACTGCTCCTCGCCGAGCAGGTTGCCGGCGCCGCGAATATCGAGATCGTGCGAGGCGAGTTGGAATCCCGCACCGAGCGTGTCGAGCGACTGCAACGCCTTCAGCCGGCGCTCGGCCTGCGGCGTGATCTTGCGACCGGCGGGAATGGTGAACAGCGCATAGGCGCGCGTCTTCGAACGGCCGACCCGCCCCCGCAATTGATAGAGCTGGGCGAGCCCGAACATGTCGGCGCGGTGCACGATCAGCGTGTTCGCGCTAGGGATATCGAGCCCGGACTCGATGATCGTGGTCGACAGCAGCACGTCGTATTTGCCGTCATAGTAGGCCGACATCACGTCTTCCAGAACGCCCGACGGCATCTGCCCGTGGGCGACCGCGACGCGCACCTCGGGCACGTTCTTGTCGAGGAAATCCCTGGCCTCGGCGAGATCTTCGATGCGCGGGCAGACATAAAAGGCCTGGCCGCCGCGATAGCGCTCGCGCAGCAGCGCCTCGCGCACGATCAGCGGATCGAACGGGCTGACGAAGGTGCGCACCGCGAGCCGATCGACCGGCGGCGTCGCGATGATCGAGAGCTCACGCACCCCGGTGAGCGCAAGTTGCAGTGTGCGCGGGATCGGCGTCGCCGTCAGCGTAAGCACGTGCACTTCCGAACGCAGCGCCTTCAGGCGCTCCTTGTGGGCGACGCCGAAGTGCTGCTCTTCGTCGACGATGACGAGGCCGAGGTCGCGAAACTTGATCGATTTACCGAGCAGCGCATGGGTGCCGATGACGATGTCGACCGCGCCTTCGGCGAGGCCCTTCTTGGTCTTGGCAAGCTGCGGCGCGGCGACGAGGCGCGAGGCCTGAGCGATATGCACGGGAAAGCCGTGGAAACGTTCGGCGAAGGTCTTCGCATGCTGGCGCGCGAGCAGCGTGGTCGGCACGACGACGGCGACCTGCTTGCCATTCATCACCGCGGCAAGCGCGGCGCGCAGCGCCACTTCCGTCTTGCCGAAGCCGACATCGCCGCAGATCAGCCGGTCCATCGGGCGGCCGCCCGCGAGATCGTCGAGGGTCGCATCGATCGCCCCGCGCTGGTCGTCGGTCTCGTCGTAAGGAAAGCCGGCGCAGAATTCGTCGTAGACCCCCTGTCCGACCGCAAGCCGCGGCGCTTCGCGCAGCGCGCGCTCGGCGGCGATCTTGATCAGCTCGCCCGCGATCTCGCGGATACGGTTCTTCATGCGCGCCTTGCGCGTCTGCCAGCCGACGCCGCCGAGCCGGTCCAGCTCGACCGCGGTCTCCTCCGAGCCGTAGCGCGACAACAGCTCGATGTTCTCGACCGGCAGGAAGAGCTTGTCGTTGCCGGCGTAATGAATTTCCAGACAGTCGTGCGGGGCGCCCGCGGCCTCGATCGTCTTCAGCCCGATGAAGCGGCCGATGCCGTGATCGACATGCACCACCAGGTCGCCGGCCGAGAGGCTGGTCAGTTCGGTGAGGAAATTCTCCGCCCGTTTGGCGGCGCGGCGCGGCCGCACCAAGCGATCGCCGAGAATGTCCTGCTCGCCGATGATCGCGGCATCGGCCGTCTCGAAGCCCGCTTCGAGCCCGAGCACGGCAAGTGCGATCTCCGGCTTGGGACGAGCAAGCGTCTCCGGCCAAGTCGACACGTTCCGCAAGTTGAGGAGCCGGTGATCGGCGAGCACGTGGCTCATGCGTTCGCGCGCGCCCTCGCTCCACAGCGCGATCACGACCCGTTTGCCGGACGATTGCAGCGCCTCCACATGCGCGCGCACCGCCTCGAACACATTGGTCTCCGCCTGCGCCCTTTCGGCGGCAAAGGTGCGGCCCGCGCGCGTGCCCGCATCGATGACCGCGTCGGACGCATCGGGACTCGCAAACGGGGAAAGGCGAACGAGCGCCGCCGCGTCAAGGCGCTCGCGCCACTCGCTCTCGCCGAGATAGAGGCGGTCCGGCGGCAGCGGCTTGTAGGGTGGGCCCGCGCCTTCCATCGCCAGCGCCTGACGGCGCGCCTCGTAATAGTCGGATATCTGCGCAAAGCGCTCGTGGGCGGCTTCCTCGGCGAGCGGCTCGACGGCAACCGGCGCGCCCGACACGTAATCGAACAAAGTGTCGAGGCGGTCGTGGAACAGCGGCAGCCAGTGCTCCATGCCGGGAAAGCGGCGGCCCTCGCTCACCGCCTGGTAAAGAAGGTCTTCGCTCGTCGCCGCGCCGAACTCGGCGACATAGCCCTGGCGGAAGCGGCGGATGATCTCGCTCGTGAGCTGGAATTCGGCGACCGGCACGAGGTAGAGCGCGTGCAGTTGGTCGGTCGAACGCTGCGTTTCCGGATCGAAACTGCGGATCGATTCGAGCGTGTCGCCGAAGAAATCGAGACGCACCGGATCGTGGATGCCCGGCGGATAGAGGTCGAGTATGCCGCCGCGCACTGCATATTCGCCCGCCTCGCGGACGGTCGAAGCGCGCAGATATCCGTTCAGCTCGAGCCAGCGCACGATGGCGTCCATCGCGATGCGGTTGCCTGGACGCGCCGACAAGGCCTGACCCGCCACGAGGCTGCGCGCCGGCGCGCGCTGCACCGCTGCGTTGACCGTCGTGAGCAGCACCGTCGCCTTGTCGTGGCCTTTCAGATGGGCGAGCCGCGACAGCGTGATCATGCGTTCGGCGACGATGCCCGCATGCGGCGAAACCCGGTCGTAGGGCTGGCAATCCCAGGCGGGGAGCTCGAGTACCGCGAGGTCGGGAGCGAAGAAGGCGAGCGCACGAGCAAGCTGCGCCAGACGCTGTCCGTCGCGGCAGATAACGACGAGGCTCACCGCAGGGGCCTGCGGCTTGGCTGCAATGGCGCGCGCGAGATCAGCGAGGACGAGCCCTTCCGCCCCGTCGGCGACGCTCGCAATCGTCAGCGGCCGGCCGGAACGCAGCAACTCGGCCGGAGAGCGCGCCTTGTCAGCCTGCTTTATCGCCATCAAGCCCTGCCGCCGCCGCGTGGTTGAAGGCGCAGATTCGCCGGAACACATCGGTATCGTAGTTCGCCGGCACCGGACGGTTGCCGACCACCCAGGCGTAGAGCTCCAGGTCCGGCACCTCGCACAGGCGCTCGAACGCGTCGAGGTCCGCGTCCGACATCGTCCCGATCGCTTCGTCGGCAAACCGGCCCATGATCAAATCCAATTCGCGCGTGCCGCGCCGCCAGGCGCGGAACAGAAGCCGTCGCCGCCGCGGGTCCAGCCCCTCGCTCGATCGTGTCGATCCCGTCATGCCCGTCCCTGCCTGATCGTTTCGCGCCGGCGCCGTCCAACGCCAAAAGCCCGGACGAGGCCGGGCACGAAATTGATATAGCGGGCGCGGATTGGAAGGCAAAGGGGGCGTGCTTGGCACAGCGTGCTCCGGGCCACGCGGTTTAAGCTTCAGCCGCCTTCAGCCGCTCGAACGCTTCCGCAAGCTTGGCTCGACGAGCCGCGGCTTCTTCCCGCTTTTCGCGCTCGCCCTCCACCACCTCCTCCGGCGCGCGGGCGAGGAAATCGGGATTGGCGAGCTTGCCGTCCACGCGGGAGATGTCGGCATCGGCTTTGGCGAGCTCCTTGGAAAGCCGCGTGCGTTCGGCGGCGATGTTAATCACGCCCGCGAGTGGAATTGCCGCAGCTTCGCCGCGTACGACAAGCTGCACCGCGCCGCGCGGCGCAGTTGCGGCGAACGTGATCGCGGACAGCCGCGCGAGGCGATTGATGAATTCGGCCCAGCGCTTGGCTCGCCGTTGCGCGTCCTGCTTCGCCCCGACAAGGACGAGCGGAATGAACGCAGCCGGCGGCACATTCATCTCGACGCGCACCGAGCGAACCGCGGTGACCAGATCGATCACCCAGCCGATCTCCGCTTCCGCTTCGGTGTCCTCTACTCCGTCCTGGGCGGGCCATCGCGCGAGCGCAAGAAGCGTGCTTCTCCCACCGGTCATTCCGGGGCGCGCCGAAGGCGCGAGCCCGGAGTCCATAGTCCTGCCCGTGGAAATGGATTCCGGGCCCGCCGCTTCGCGGCGTCCCGGAATGACGGCTGCAGCGGCCGTCACCGCCCACAGCTCTTCGGTGACGAAAGGCATGAACGGATGCAGGAGTTTGAGAATCTCGTCGCGCGCCCAGGCGACCATGGCGCGCGTCTCGGTTTTCGCTGCGCCATCCGCACCGAGCAGCACCGGCTTGGCAAGTTCGAGATACCAGTCGCAATACAGGTTCCAGACAAACCGGTAGGCCACCGCCGCCGCGTCGTTGAACCGGTACGCCTCGATTGCTTCGGTCACCCCACGCGCCGCGCGCGCGGTCTCGTGCGCGATCCAGCGATTGAGCGTCTCTTTCGCCCCGGCGGGATCGAAGCCGGGCACGGTAGCGCAGCCATTCATCTCGGCGAAGCGGCAGGCGTTCCACAGCTTGGTCGCGAAATTACGGTAGCCCTCGACGCGGGATTTGGCGAGCTTGATGTCGCGTCCCTGCGCCGCCATCGCCGCAAGGGTGAAACGCAGCGCGTCGGCGCCGTATGCGTCGACCAGTTCGAGCGGATCGATGACGTTGCCCTTCGACTTCGACATTTTCGCGCCGCGCTCATCGCGCACCAGCGCATGGATGTAGACGGTGCGGAACGGGACGTCGTTCATGAAATGCAGGCCCATCATCATCATCCGCGCGACCCAGAAGAAGATGATGTCGAAGCCGGTGACGAGCACGTCGGTCGGGTAATAACGCTGCAGCTCGGCGGTCTCGTCCGGCCAGCCGAGGGTGGAGAACGGCCACAATGCGGAGGAGAACCAGGTGTCGAGCACGTCTTCGTCACGGATGAGGAAGGGCGTGCGGCGCTCCGGATCGAGCGCCATGTCGTGGCCTTCCATCGGCGTAATCGCCTCGGTCTCGGTGTAATAGGCAAGCGCGCGGGCGACCGCCTCGTCCTCGGTCTCGGCGACGAACACTTTGCCATCCGGCCCGTACCAGGCGGGGATTTGATGGCCCCACCACAATTGGCGCGAGATGCACCAGGGCTGAATGTTCTCCATCCACTCGAAATACGTCTTTTCCCAATTCTTCGGCACGAAGACGGTGCGCCCATCGTGCACCGCTTCGATGGCGCGCGCAGCCAGCGTCTTCGCGTCGACGTACCACTGGTCGGTCAGGAACGGCTCGATCACTGCGCCCGAGCGATCGCCGTGCGGAACCATATGCGTATAAGGTTCGATCTTTTCCATCAGCCCGACTGCCTCGAGGCGGGCGACGATTTTCTTGCGCGCGAGAAACCGGTCGAGCCCATCCAGCGCAAGCGTTTCGTCCAGTTCCGCGGAGGGCGGAACATGTTCGAGGAACGCATGATTGCCGGCGAGATCGAGTTTGCCTTCCGTGTCGAGCACGCTCACGAGCGGCAAATGGTGCCGCCGCCCGACCTCGAAATCGTTGAAGTCGTGCGCCGGCGTGATCTTGACCGCGCCGGTGCCCTTCTCGGGGTCGGAATAGGTGTCGGCGATGATCGGGATGCGGCGTCCGACCAGCGGCAGGATCGCGTGGCGGCCGACAAACTCGGCGTAGCGCTCGTCATCCGGATGCACGGCCACTGCGGTGTCGCCGAGCATCGTCTCCGGCCGCGTCGTCGCAACCGTGATGAAGGCGCCTTCGATCTCGTCGATCGGGTACTTGATGTACCAGAGATGCCCTCTCACCTCGACCTGCTGCACTTCGAGGTCGGAGATGGCGGTGAGCAGCTTCGGGTCCCAATTGACCAGCCGCTTGTCCTTGTAGATCAGGCCTTCGGCGTGAAGCTCGACGAATACCTTCAGCACGGCGCGCGACAGGCCCTCGTCCATGGTGAAGCGTTCGCGCGACCAGTCGCAGGACGCGCCGAGCCGCTTGAGCTGGTTGACGATGGTCCCACCCGACTCAGCCTTCCACGCCCACACACGCTCGAGGAATTTTTCGCGGCCGATGTCGCGCCGCGACGGCTGCTGCCGCTCCATAAGCTGGCGCTCGACCACCATCTGCGTTGCGATGCCGGCATGGTCGGTGCCGGGCTGCCACAGCACGTCGCGCCCGCGCATCCGCTCGAAGCGGCAGAGCACGTCCTGCAGCGTGTTGTTGAGCGCATGGCCCATATGCAGGGAGCCGGTGACGTTGGGCGGCGGAATGACCAGGCTGTAGGGCTGCGCATCCCGCCGCTCCGACCGGCCGGCGCGAAAGGCCTCCGCCGCCTCCCAAACGGCGGAGATCCGCCCTTCGATGTCGGCGGGCAGATAGGTTTTCTCAATCATTGCGACGCTCTCGTTGCGATGGCGGGCAGGAAGCCCGCCTCCCCGGCCCCTGTCAACGGGCAGGCTTGGCGATCGATCAAGGCCGACCACAGATGCTGAATTAGCCGCGGGATCGGTCAGCGCCCGCGCGAGAGCCGCTCGATCTCGGCGCGCACCAGCCGCTCGACCAGTTGCGGCAGGTTGTCATCGAGCCAGGTCTTGAGCATCGGACGCAGAAGATCGCGTGCGATATCCTCGAGCGTGCGCGAACTGTGCGCGGCGGCGGCCTGTGCAAGCGCGTCGAGCGCCGAGTCAACGGCCGCCGCGGTCGCCGGGGACAACAACTGTGGTTGCTTCAACGGTTCTGAGCCTCGCCCCGGGCGCGGGTCTGCCGCTTGGCTGCGCGGCCACGCGCGCGCCGCCTCGTTCTTCGCCGGCTCAGCGGCGGGCCTTGCCGCCTCGCCAGCGGGCGGCGCGGGATTGGCGGAATCGTCATGAGCGATCATGCGACGGATGGAGGCAAGAATCTCATCCATCGATGGCTCTTGCGCTTTGGCCGATTGGGTCATGGGCTGCGTCCCCGCTGCCGGTGGATCGCGCTCGCTCGACGACGCCAGCGCGAATCAAGCCGTGCAGTCTCGTCGCAGTATTGGCAAGACGAGAGGAGACGCGCAAGCAATTGCCGGGACAGTCATGCGCGGACGCAACGCCAATCAATGAAGGCTATGCGTCTTGGATGCCGCTACTTCCCGTCCGGGGTACGCACGCCCGCCCAGACATCGCGCACCTGCTGGTAATGGACCATGGGTTCGTAAACCGAAATCGGCAGGCCAAGCACGATCGGCGACAAGCGGCCGACAGAGGAGAGCAACCCAAAGGAGGCAACCACGCGGTCGCGCTGCGCCGTCACCAGAGCGACGCGCGCATTCACCAACTCCTGTTGCGCATTGAGGACGTCGAGCGTGGTTCTCTGCCCGACCCGCGCCTCCTCGCGCACGCCGTTGAGCGCAATCTCCGCGGCCGACACTTGCGCCTGCGTCGCTGCGATCTGGGCCTTGGCGGCGTCCAGCTGCCCCCAGGCTTGAACCACATTGGCTTGCACCTGATCGCGCGCGGTCTCCAAGTCGAACCGACGCTGCGTCAGAGTTTCTTTCGATTGCCGGACGGCCGAATGAAATAAGCCGCCCCGATAGATCGGCACGGTCAGTTGCCCGATCAACGAGGCGCTGGTCTGCTGCTTGACGAGCGGGCTGACGTCCAAGCTTTGCTGCGCGTTGGCGGAAACCGTCAGCACCGGGTACAGCGCGCCTTCGTTGATCTTAACCTGGAGCGCCTGCACGTCGATGCCGAACATGGCGGCAGTCACGTTCGGGTTCGTTGCACGCCCCGTAACGATCGCCGCCGGAAGATTCGACGGCGAAAAGCGATCGACCGGAGAAGCCGCGGCGAGTTTCCCAGGTTCTACCCCGATCACCTGCCGGTAAACCGCCCGCGAATTGGTGAAGTTCGCCTCGGCGGTCGCCAACTGCGAACGCCCGGCGGCCAAGCGCGACTCCGCCTGCGCAACGTCGGTGCGCGTGACCTCGCCGACCGAGAAACGATCTCGCGTCTGGCGGAGCTGTTCCACCAAGACCGCAACGTTGCTGCGCTGCAGCTCCAGAATGGCGGTATCGCGCAAGAGATTCATGTAGGCGGTTGCGGCGTTGAGCAGCACATTCTGCTCGATCAGCCGCAAGGTTTCGCGCGCCGCAGAGACCTGCTGTTCCGCCTGGCGCACACGATTGCCGGTCTGGAAGCCGTTGAACAAGGTTTGCGTGCCGGTGATCCCGGCCGAACGCGGATCGAATGTGCCTTGCGTTATCGATCGCAAGCCCCCGGTCGTCCTAAACGACGACGACGTCCCACCGGCAGTGCCGGCCGTCCGTGATCCTCCTATTCCTGAGGCTACCACGGAATTAGGTACTTCCGTCTCGGTGCGCTGGTACTGGCGGCCGGCCGATAGAGTTGCGCTCACCGTCGGCCTGTAACCCGACAGCGCCTGCGGCACGTTCTCGTCAATCGCTCGAGTAATGGAACGCTGGGAGTTGAGCTGCGGATTGGTCTGATAGGCGGTCGCCAGCGCCCACTCCAACGTATCCGCTTGTGCGGTGAACGCCGCGCCAGCCAATGCGATGACAAAACTCGCCGCAGCGAGCTGCACTCGGAACGTTGCAGCCAGCGTCCTTGTCGACCCCGACGTGGCTTGCGCCCCCAACGCCCCCACGAATCCCTCCGTCCGCCCCTTCAGAACTATGACAATAGAAATCTCCACGCTCGATGAAAACCCTACAGATCAAAAAGATATGCGGTGGCGCAAGAGAGCCACAGCAGCAACTGCAAGATTCTATTTACGAATTGGCCACTTGGTTTCAGCGAAACTAGGCAAAACCGTGGCCTTTACAAGGGAGTCATCAGAATATAAAGGATTTTGGCTTTACGAACCCAGGCAAAACCGGGGCAGTCGCGTCGAAGATAGGACGACTACTTATATCGCCGGAG
>Ga0315553_10003403_pt1 | contig 12355 bp, 11 predicted proteins | sample SalMarSW160140MG_FD_203099 | JGI IMG/M metagenome (GOLD analysis project Ga0315553, IMG submission 203099) | Salt marsh sediment microbial communities from the Plum Island Ecosystem LTER, Massachusetts, United States - Salt Marsh Sediment SW1601-40 ... | reverse complement strand
CCTCTTGAACGTCGAATGAACCCGATTTTAGGAAATTTCCTCAGGAATGATAGGTTGGACCTACTATATGACGAGAAAGTCGAAGCCCTATTTCTTAACCAGCGTGGTAAGAGGTTGACTCGGCAGGGGTTCTGGCAGATTATTAAGGGTTATGCTTCCAAGGCAGGGCTGGGTGGCAAGGTTACACCGCAGACCTTGCGTCATAGCTTCGCCAGACGTAAATTACAGAGTGGCACTGAGCTCCGTCAACTCCAGCAACTTTTAGGTCACGCATATCTTTCCAGTACGAGAATCTATGAGAAATCTGCATCAAGGCGAGGATAATGGCGAAAAAATCACGGCGTGCTAAAGCTAAACATCGAGCTAGAATTGCAAATAAGGCACAGGCGGAGCTTTCACAACAGCCGGAGCCGCTGCCTGTTGAAGTATCATCGCCGACCCAAGCATCCCTAAAAGTGCAGCCCTCCAAAGTTCAAGATTCAGCCAGCCACTATCAACATGTTATGCCTGAACTGAAACGCATCAGCATCATCGCCGGAGCCATAATTTTGGTCTTAATAGTCTTGTCTTTTATTCTGGGTTGACATCTTCAGTTGGTGATTTGTGGTGGATTTAGAGCGGGCTAGAGAGAATCTACTCAAACATCTCGAGTATGAAATTGCGGACAAGCGTGTAATTGAGGCCATGAAGCGCGTTCCGCGTGAAGCCTTTGTATCACAAGAACAATATCACGCCGCTTATGATGATAGGCCCTTAGGCATCGGTTTTGGGCAAACTATCTCCCAACCTTTTATTGTAGCCCTGATGGTACAAGCTCTGGAACTCAGGGGAGATGAAAAGGTACTCGAGCTAGGCACCGGAAGCGGCTATGAGGCTGCCATATTAGCCGAGTTGGCTCAAAAAGTGGTCACTGTGGAGTGTATACCTGAATTAGCCGAATCAGCCGGGCAAGTTCTGGACAATCTGGGTTATTCCAACATCGAAGTTCACATATCCGGTAAGACCTTGGGTTGGCCGGAGGAAACTCCTTATGCTGCTATTATAGTTTCTGCTGGTGCCCCCACCGTGCCTGAGGTACTTCTGGAGCAACTGGCCTGGAATGGGCGATTGGTAATCCCAGTAGGGTCTCGATGGCAACAGGAATTACTCCGGGTCACTAAACTCAGGAAGAGAAACCACATAGAGAACTTAGGTGGTTGTTATTTTGTGCCCCTTATCGGTGAGGGTGCCTGGGGTAAGTGAAAAGTCTGATTAACAGAAATATCCCTGACGCTTAAAGCGAGAGTTGTCAGAAATCGCCACATTGTTAGCCAAAATAGTAAGCACTGAGTAATTAATAAAGAAAGGAGGAAAGCCAAGGTATGGATATCGTTGAAGCTATCCGGCAAAGGAAAAGCATTCGGGCTTTTAGACCAGACCCTGTGCCCAAGGAAATTCTGAAGGAGATATTGGAACTGGCTTTGCGGGCCCCTTCCTGGGCAAATACTCAGCCCTGGGAATTCGCTATAGTGACGGGGAAGAAATTAGAGGAAGTGAGACAATCCTTTGTTGAGAAAGGAACGGCGGCAGAGGAAGACAACCCCGATATCCCTCGTCCTCGAGAATTTCCCGAGTCCTACGATACCCGTCGCCGTGTTCTGGGCAGGAAGGTTCTTGAATTAAAGGGAATACAGAGAGAGGATAAAGAGAAGAGGAGATGGTGGCTCTTGCAGGGTTTGAGACTGTTTGAAGCTCCTTGCGTTATCTATATCTATATTGACCGTTCTTTCCATATACAGGGCGACGGGTTGAACATCTGGCCCATATTTGATTGTGGCTTGGTGGCTGAGAACATAATGCTGCTCGCTGCCAAGTATGGTCTAGGCACAATTGCTCAAATACAGGCTGTTGTGTATCCCAATGTATTGAGGAAGGTGCTGGAGATACCGGATTCCAAGCTTATAGTGCTTGGAATAGCCATAGGTTATCCTGACCGGGATGATCCTGTAAACCGGCTCCACTCCGAAAGAGAACCATTGGATAATGTGAGTACCTGGTACGGTTTTGATTAAAAGATACAGAAGGTTTGTCCATAAACGTGAAAGGAAGTAATTCCCGATACGGTTTTATTGACGATTTAGCTTCAATCTGTAACGTTAAGTATCTATCAGTGTTTTATGGTGATGAAAAGCTCGTTAGCAAAAATATTAGCAATAATTAAGAACTTGACATAATAGGGAACGGGAATCAGATTATTAGGGATTTTTATTCGGAAGCAGTCCCGTGAACGGGTTTTCACTTTTCCCTATGCTTGCTTTTGACTTTATAACCAGGGGGAAGAAGGTTCTTCAGCATCCGTTTGTATATATCAGGGTCATTTGAAAGACTGTTTTTGGCAATTTCCTCCATATCCATTTCAGGATTCAGGTAACCAACTAACTCGCACTTTACTGTCTCAAGCATATTAGCTAAATCACGCCGCTCATCGTCTGATAGCGGTGACAGGGCCTCATGTATAAACTCCCAACCCGCCGGGATTGCCGGTTCAACGGCTGTATTCCCCTTCTCGGTAAGAAACACTGTCACTACTCTACGATCCTTCCTGTCCCTTGTCCTTCTGACCAGGCCGGTTTTGACCATACGGTCGATCAGCATGCTCATGCTGTTTGGGGTACGTTCTAGAATATCGGCCAGGTCACTTGGTCTTAAGGGGCCCCGGGATTTAATAGCCGTAAGCAGTCCCCACTGTTCCGTAGTAAGCCCGTATTTACTAAATATCAAATCCTGGCAACGCATAAGCGTATCGCCAATTCGGCGCAACAGAAGCCATAATCTCAAAACTGTATTTTCCCTTTCGTAATTAATAGCCATATTCAGGTTCTCCTCATTATTTCATTAGTATAGCTCATTTTATAACAACGGCGATTTGGTTGCAATAAGTTAGAGTTGCAAAAGGTATGTGCTTGAGCGTAAAAAGAGGTAATTCCTGATACCTTTTTATTGAAGACTGAGCTTCAGGTGGCGCTGTTTGGTACCACTTAATCTTTTATGCTGATTAGAAGATAACCTGGCTTGAAAGTGCCCCCAAGGGAATTCGAATCCCTGTTTTCAGCTTGAAAGGCTGACGTCCTAGTCCCCTAGACGATGGGGGCAACGTTTAGGCATTTTACGGGTAAATAACCGAATGTGCAAGGTCTAACGGAAATATAGCCTGTTTTGACTTGCCAATAACTTGAATATAAGGTATGATGTGGCGATTGTTATGCACACAACTGATTACATCAAATTGAAAGGAATTGCCCGAAACCCCTGAAAACATTGGCTGTGCTGTATATTCATCTATGATACTTGCGGTCTACCTGTTTGATTCTGGGGAGTGTAACTCTCGATGTAAATATATTTAACTGAAAAGGAGGTGTGATAGATATAATGAAAGAGATAGACAAAGTTGCTTCGCAAATTGAGGAAGTAGTTGATGAAGCCAGCGGGAAGGTGTATTTACCTCCTTGTCAGGTCCGCTGTCCTCTTAAAATAGATATTCAACGCAACCACGTTATGATTTCATGCCTACCATTAGATAGTGAGGAAGCCTCCAAGCAGATATTAAAGATAGGTGATGAAGTCTATGATAAAAACCCACTATTCCCAATTCTTTGCGGCTATGTTTGTGGGCTCTGCGAAAAAGAATGTAACTATGAAGACGAAACCGGGGCGGTGAGAAGAAAGTTGCTTTTGCGATTCATCGCCGAGCGTTATCTGCCCTACTTGGAGACAAAACCCGCATATGCTCCTCCAACCAGGGAAAAGGTGGCGGTGATTGGTGGAGGACCGGCAGGGCTGATGTGTGCTTATACACTAAGTAAGAACGGTTACCCGGTTACTATTCTGGATAGTAATGCGGAGTTGGGGGGTGCGCTGAGATTGATTCCTCGTTATCGCCTTCCTGAAAATATTATAAATGCTACCCTGAATAATTTAGTGAGGATTGCTCATATAGATGTCAAGCTCGGCCACAAAATGGGAGATGATGAAAAAATACTGGACGAACTTGAAAATGAAGGTTACCGGGCCATATTTATTGCTACGGGCACGCCCTCTCCAAGACCTCTTAGCTTCGAAGGGAAACTCGTGGCGGGAGCAGACCTTGAGGGAGTCATGTTTGGTTTGAACATTCTCTCTGATGTTAGCCAGAAAAGAGTTCATCCGCGGCTCTTTGAGGACAAAAAGGTGCTAGTAATTGGAGGTGGTAATGTGGCTTTTGATGCCGCAAGAACAGCCCGACGACTTGGCGGAAAAGTTGCCTTGGTATGCCTGGAGAATGAAGATAAATCCTCCAAGGACGGGATACCGGCTGATGTCGAAGAAATAGAGGGAGCTACTGAAGAGGGAATTAAAATCGTCTATTCACGTGGTGTAGAAGAAATATTTAGTAATAATGGGAAGTTCAGGAAGATAAAGTGCCCACGATGCACATGGGTCTACGACGAGATCGGATACAGGGGTTTCAATCCCAAGTTCGACCGGAGTGACGTGATATATGTTGATGGCGATGTGCTACTTGTTACCATCGGGCAGGGCGCGGACAGAAAAATTTTCCAGCAAGAGGACCTGCTGGATGAAAGAGGCAGAATTGACGTCGACCCGCTTACTCTGATGAGCAATCGCAAAAAAGGAATTTTCATCGGAGGCGATGTCAGGCGAATTGGCTATGCCTCAGAGGCAATGAAAGAAGGGACGGTAGCTGCCGAGTCTATAGACCGCTATCTCAAAGGTGAAGACCTTAAGAAAGGGAGGGAGGAATTAGAATATGAGGAAACTGCAATTCCCAGGGCTACAAATTACAAACCTCAACCTGAGCTTAGATGGTTGCCGGCAGAAAAAAGGTTGAATTTTGAACCTTTTGAAAAGGGATTTACCAGCGAAGAGGCAATAGAAGAGGCCATGAGATGTCTTAGCTGCGGCCCTTGTAAAAGTTGTAAAGCTTGTGTAGAGCTCGAACTGCAACCTGATATATCAGAAATTGAAGTCAATAGAGAGCTATGTAGTGGATGCGGGGTCTGTGTTCTCTTATGTAGCTATGAAGCCATTAAATTAGATAAATCTGGTGACGAAGCGGTAGCAGTTATAAATGACCTCAGGTGCAAACGGTGTGGCGTGTGTGTTGCTGCTTGCCCCAGTGCGGCCATTATCTCTGAACACTTGTCTGACGAAGAGATTATGGCTGAAATTGAGGGCGTGTTAGTATAGATTTAATTGAATATTGCATTCCTCAGGAATCGTTCTATAAACTAACCCCATAGAGACTCTGATCTTGAATTGAACGGGGTTCCCACGGGAGTCGCAAGATTTTCGTGAGGTAGTGTATGTCAAGAGCAGTAAGACAACCTCTCAGACTGGCTTCTATTAGCGTCCGGGGCATCGTTCAGGGCGTAGGCTTCCGACCTTTCGTTTATGGACTGGCTGTCAAACACAATCTTAAGGGTTGGGTTTATAATACTTCGGAAGATGTCAAAATTGAGGTAGAAGGCAAAGCAGAAGCTATTCGGCAGTTTGAACGGGAACTCCAGACGCAAGCGCCACCACTGGCTCACATTGAGACCGTAAATATCGAGTATAACCCTCCCCACCACTATAAAAATTTTGAAATTCGAAATAGCCAGGCACAGGAAGGGAAATACCAGCTTATCTCTCCGGATGTCGCTACCTGCCAGGCTTGTCTTGATGACGTGATGGATCTTGAAGACCGCCGCTACCGCTATCCGTTCACCAACTGCACCAATTGTGGCCCGCGGTTCACCATAATTGAGAATATGCCCTATGACCGCCCTAAAACAACTATGCGTTCGTTCCAAATGTGCTCACAATGTCAGGCGGAATATGATAATCCCTTGGACCGTCGCTTCCATGCCCAGCCCAACGCCTGCCCTAGGTGCGGTCCCCAGGTTGAGCTAGTTGATAACCTTGGCAATCCGGTAACCGAGTCTAACCCTATAGCCGCCGCCAGTCAGATCCTTAAGAGAGGGAAAATCCTGGCTATTAAAGGATTAGGTGGTTTCCTCCTGGCTTGCGATGCCACGAACAATACCGTAGTAAAGACGTTGCGGCAGAGGAAAAAGCGCTCCTCCAAGCCCTTTGCCATAATGGTAACAGATATAAACGAAGCTAAAAAGCATTGTTATGTCTCACCAAAAGAAGAAGACTTGCTTACCTCACCTCAAAACCCGATCGTACTCATGAAGTGGAGGAATGAATCTTCTGTTTCTCAAGAGGTAGCTCCTAATTTACGGTTCATGGGGGTTATGCTGCCCTATACACCTCTTCACCATATATTACTCAGGGACACGGGCCTGCCTTTGGTGATGACCAGCGGCAATCTCAGTGAGGAGCCAATTGCCAGAGATAATGATGAAGCCTTAAGCAGGCTTTCTGGTATCGCCGATTACTTTCTAATCCATAACCGGGATATCTATTCCTGTTATGATGACAGCGTAGCCATGATAGAGCGAGGGACAAGCCAGCTTGTAAGGCGAGCGCGCAGCTATGCTCCCTATCCCATCAGCCTCCCATTCGAGGCTAAGGAAGTGCTTGGTTGTGGTGCTGAGGAGAAAAATACTTTCTGCCTGACCAAAGATAACTATGCCTTCTTATCACAGCATATCGGCGATATGGAGAATATGGAGACCCTGGAACACTTCGATGGCACTATATCCTTGTATAAAAGACTTTTTCGTGTAGAGCCTGAAATCATTGCCCATGATCTTCACCCCGATTATTTGGCCACCAAATATGCGCAAGAGTTTGGTGAGTCCGGCATGAAGCTCATTCCTGTCCAGCACCATCATGCCCATATCGCCAGTTGTATGGCTGATAATGGACTGAAGTCCACGGTAATAGGCGTTGCCTTCGATGGTACAGGGATGGGTGCAGACGGAAATATCTGGGGAGGGGAATTCTTGGTCGCCGACTACTGTAATTATAAAAGAATGGGGCGTCTGGAATACCTACCCTTGCCTGGAGGAGCCGCTGCCATAAAACGACCCTATCGCATTGCCATCGGCTATATTCTCACTCTATTAGGCGAAGATGCCCTGGGCGCTGTTATTACGAGAGAAGCGAAGCAATCTCAACTGACTTCTATCGGGAGCGTTAGTGAAGTTGAAATGGAAATTATCAGACGCCAGATAGAAAGAGGGATAAATTCACCGCTTACCTCAAGCATGGGACGCCTTTTCGATGCCGTATCAGCCCTGCTGGGTATAAGGAGTGTAATTGATTACGAAGGACAGGCAGCGGTGGAACTGGAAATGGCTGCCTATGAAGAAGATTATGTTCATATGCAAGAAAGCTACCCATACCGCATAGTAGAAGAGGAGGGGATAAGGGTCGTGCGCCTGCGGGACATGCTCTCAGCCGTAATAGAAGACTTACATCAAGATGTCTCGAAGGGGAGTATATCAGTCAAATTCCACGATACCATCGCATGGATGACAAATGAGATGTGTCGCTTAACAGCCGATGAAACTGGAATCACTCAGGTAGCCTTAAGTGGTGGTGTATTCCAGAATCGCATATTGTTGAAGAAAACAACCAACTTACTGGAAAGTAGCGGTTTCCAGGTTTTTACCCACAGGCAAGTACCCTGTAATGATGGTGGCATCTCCCTGGGACAGGCAGCTGTTGCCAATTTTGTTGTCTAATAAAATTACGACTCCCAGCTCAGGAAAGGGTAGGTCTGTTCGTTAACGATATTCCAGGTGTATGATCGATCCGATGCACCAGGGTTGGCGACTCCGATTATGTTCCAACCCGCCTCTAAGAACGTGGTAATGTGCTGCATTTCCGCTGTGGTCCTACCTGTACCACCAGCAGAAGTAGCTTGTCCGCTGGTTTCTATGTCCCAGAAAGAGTCGCTCACAGTGCCCTCATTATATCCTACCAGACCGCCAGTGTAATTACTGCCAGTTACGCTTCCAGTAGAATAGGAGTTACTTATAGTGCCATTATTCTGTCCCGTCAGACCGCTAGCACCGGTCTCGCTAGTGACGTTGCTTCTGGAATAGGAGTCACTCACAGTACCCGTATTCATTCCTATCAGACCACCAGCCATGTAAGTGCAAATCACGCTTCCAGTAGAATAAGAGTTGCTTACAGTTCCTCCATTCCCTCCCACCAGACCGCCAATATACGCAGCGCCAGTCACATCGACGTTCACCATGCCGATATTTAGGATGCGTCCTTCTTCACCAACAACACTGAAAAGTCCTACATACCATTTACTAGGGAGATTGATGGATAGATCTCGTATCTCGTATCCTTGCCCATTGAAAATTCCGGTAAATGGAGGATCACCACCGGGTCCGATAATCGGCTGCCAGCCCTCTCCGTCATTGGCTGTCGGGCCTGCCAGTTCGTCATAACCGGCCGTAGATGAATCAAGGTCGTTCATGAGAATATAATCGCTGCTCATATCGTTCCTGACGTTATCCAAATCATACCAAGTCCGTATTTCTATGTATTGGGAAGAAGGACCAAAAATACAGCCTTCCATCGCGGTAATTAGGGCTATCACAACCAGAAGGATGCTGAGTCTTTTAACGTAAAAATTTAATTTTTCCGACATGTCGACCTCATAGCATTATTATAGCACATACTCCGTATCTTTCAGACGTTGATTTAGTGTGTCCTGATATCACCTCACAGAGAGGTCCACTTCCCTTGCCGTATAAAGAGGAACATAAGCAAGGCAGCGATGCTTTTGGCATCGCAGATTTCGCCCGAGGTGATAAGTCGGGGTATCTCATCCGGGGAAATGCGAACTAGCTCAATGTCTTCGGTATCCTCAGCCATGAGACGACCGGGCACGAGATCTGTAGCCAAAAAGCAATGGAGGTACTCTGTACCATAGCCCGGGATGGAGTAAAAGCCGCCCAATTTATCTATTCGCCGGGGGAAATAGCCAATTTCCTCCTGTAATTCACGACGCACAGATTCAAGGGGCTCTTCACCGGGGTCAATGCCACCAGCCGGTATTTCCAGAAGAAACCTGTCTACTGGATGGCGAAACTGCCGAACCAACAGGACATTATCCTGTTCATCAATGGCTACTACAGCTATACAATTACTGTGCTCTACTACGTCTCTGGTGGTTTTTCTACCGCCACTTTTCTCTACGGTGTCCACACGTATACTTACCGCGTGCCCTTGATAAATCTGTTGGCTGGATAGCTTCTTTTCTGGCTTCAACATACTATTGCCATATTACTGAAATTGCTGCGATTTGCTTGAGGAGCCTCAAAGGTGGCGAATAAGAGCTACCTCGTCGCAATTGGGAAACTTGGGGCAGCGATAGCATTCTGCCCATACCTTCTGGGGCAGCTCCGTTTTATCAATTAGCTTAAAGCCATGTCTTTCAAAAAAAGCCGGCTTGCGGACGAGACAAAAAATCTTGGGTATCCCCAGTTCCTTGGCCTCGTCAATACAGGCTTGAACCAACAAGGAACCAATCTTCTGTTTCTGTTCCTGTTCATCCACAGCCAGAGACCGGATTTCCGCCAAGTCGACCCAGGTAACATGCAATGCCGCACAGGCGACAACTCGACCTCCTTTCCTTACCACGAAGTAATCTCTAATGCCATCATATATTTCAGATAAAGCACGAGGTAACACCTCTCCCTTATCAGCAAAACGGCTGATCAGCCGGTGCACGTAACTAGCATCGTCCACCCTTGCCCTGTCAACTTTTATGTCAGCTTTCATTTCTCCTTCCGCTCAGTTTTTGCCACAGCGAGCTATAGAAATGGGCCGGCTCGTGAATTCTTAGGAAGCGAGCTATGTGAGGGCTGAGTTTAACTCTGATATTTTGCCCGTCTGATAATGGTAATTCGACTTGTCCGTCAATGCTAAGTATAGCCTTTTCTCCACGGGCAATCTTCAAATCCACTGTGCTCTGTGGAGGCAATATCAGGGCATGGCTCAATCCCAGGTGGCAGGATATTGGTTGGATAACAATTTCCTTGGATTGAGGATGCAGGATCGGTCCTCCAGATGCCAGGGAATAGCTGGTACTCCCGGTAGCGGTAGCCACAATCACACCATCGGCCCGGTAGGTGGTTAATACCGTACCGTCAATTTTAGCTTCTATATTAATCAGGCGAACTGCGACACTTCGCAGCACCACATCATTTAAGGCATGAAAAGTTTGGTCTGCAACCTTAGCTTCAAGCATAGCCCTTTCCTCGATCCAGCCTTTACCCTCAAGCAAATCAGGTAAATCGGATAAGGCGTCATTGCCATCTATCTCTGTTATAAATCCCAGCCTACCCAGGTTTATACCTAAAATGGGGACCGATAGAGGGATTACGATTCGGGCGGCGTGGAGGATAGTGCCATCTCCGCCAATACTGAGAATTAGCTCCGTGCCCGCAACTCGGGGTTTAGCTTTGTCCTCATCCCAGGCTGAGCAGCGCCACGACGTGACTCCTCGAGAGGATAGAAACTCTTCCAGTTTCTCAGCTAGGTTTCGGGCTTTCTCCCGTAGCGGGTGATACAGAATACCAATACGCTTCACAAGTGAACGAAGTGTAGCACTGGCGAATTCTGACTGTCAAACGAGTGGACAGAGTTAAATCATGTCGCTTAACAGGAATTAAGTACGGAATACCTACTTCCCCTTAAACTTGGGCAAGGGATTCTTCTCAAGGAAGGCTTTCACGCTCTCGAGGTGGTCCTCACTCTGACGGCATATCCGTATAGAGTCAGTCTCAAGGTCAAGCTGACGCATCATCCTGTCGAATAAGCCGCGCCATACCATCTTCTTGGTTAGTTCTATAGAAAGGGGTGCCTGTTGAACAATCTTGCTAGCCAACTCCCTGGCTGTCTTCATCAGGTCGTCAGGTGGAACGACTCGACTAACAAGGCCGATTCGCAAGGCTTCGGTGGCATTGATCAACTCGGCAGTGTACATTAATTCCAAAGCATTGGACATTCCGATGGCTAGAGGCAGGTAAAATGTCAAGCCGAAGTCTGGCACCAGTGCTCGTGCCACCTGAGCAACACCAAATCTGGCCGTCTCCGAGGCTATTCTGATATCACAGCTCAATGCCAGAGATAGGCCGGCGCCAACACAGGGCCCGTTTATAGCGGCAATGGTTGGTTTCAGCAGCTTGGGGAAGATATCAGCAGCCGGCCACCCGATTACCTGGAGCCTGTTGAAACGCGATTGCTCAGCAGCTCCGGTCAGCAATTGTAGGGCGGAGACATCAGCGCCGGAACAGAAACCACGACCGGCACCGGTGACAATCAATACCCTGACACTGTCATCCCGGGCTACTTCATCTACTGCCAGAGGCAGGTTCATACCCATTTTCACGGTAAGGGCGTTCAATTTCTTCGGTACATTGAGGGTCAAAGTGGCAACGCCGGAATCATCCTTTTCCAGTAACAGGTCTTCATACTGCATCCTGGTTCACCTCCTGTTCGTATGGTTAATGGAAAAAACAATTATAACAGAGGCAGAGAGGTTTTTTGACTATACCGCAACCACTTAGCATATTCGAGGCAGCAATTCCCCTGATAACATATCAATGATTCGAGAAGGGCCGAGCTTTGTTTTCATTACTACCTTACCCGGGTGCTCAGTCGTTACTTCACCGATGATGGCAGCGTCTCTGCCGTAGTTATTCTTCTTCATTTGAGTGAGAATCTTATCGGCATCCGCGGGATCAGCTATAGCTATCAGTTTGCCTTCATTAGCCACGTAAAGCGGATCCAGTCCCAGTAGCTCACAGGCGGCTTTGACCTCTTCCTTCACCGGTATCTTAGCCTCATCTATGACGATGCCCACTTTTGATTGCCGAGCTAATTCGTTGAGCGTGGTTGCCAGCCCACCCCGGGTAGGGTCGCGAAGGCAGTGAATATTGGACGAGACCTCAAGCATCTGAGCGACTAATTTGTTCAGCGGGGCGCAGTCGCTTTCCAGAGTCATCGAAAATTTTAATCCTTCACGCTGACTCATTACAGCTATGCCATGGTCGCCGATGGTGCCGCTGAGTAGAACCTTATCCCCAGCTCTGGCGTTAGCTCCCGAGATATCAACTCCTGGAGGGATTATTCCAACTCCAGAGGTCGTGATAAACAGCTTATCGGCTTGTCCGCGATTTACCACCTTGGTATCCCCGGCAATTATACTCACCTCTGCTTCCTCAGCAGATTTCTTAATTGATTGCACTATCTGCTCAAGCTCACTCAAGAGAAGGCCTTCTTCTATGATTGCCGAGAGGCTCAAATACAGAGGCTTGGCTCCATTCATAGCTAAGTCGTTCACCGTGCCGCAAACAGCCAGCTTGCCTATATCGCCACCGGGAAAGAAGATGGGATT
>Ga0315553_10003400_pt1 | contig 12364 bp, 10 predicted proteins | sample SalMarSW160140MG_FD_203099 | JGI IMG/M metagenome (GOLD analysis project Ga0315553, IMG submission 203099) | Salt marsh sediment microbial communities from the Plum Island Ecosystem LTER, Massachusetts, United States - Salt Marsh Sediment SW1601-40 ... | reverse complement strand
CCGAAGGCTTGGTAGGCGGCAAGGGCGGATGCCCGTCGGGCGAGGTCATGGTGATGACGCCGGAAACGACTGCCGGCACGGGCTGCGCCACGGCCGTCGCGGAGACGGAGAAGATTGGGCCGGCCTGCGGCTCGACGACCTGGGGCTCGGGCACCTTCATGGCGATCGCGGTGTTAGCGGGAACAGGCGTGGAGGACTGTTCCGAGGATGCCGCCGAAGCCGAGATGACGGGGCTTGATGGGGCCTCCGGCTTTTCGGCCGGTGCAGCAAGGCGGTCCTGATCTTTGGCCGGCTCGGTCGCGGCTTGGCCCGCAGCCTTCGCCGCAACGGCATGGACTCTGCCCACGCCGAGCGGGGCAGCATTGGGATCGATGGCATGGACCCGCGTGTCCTCGAGGATCGCCATAGAGACGGGACGATTGAGCGGAGCCGGGGTCTCAAGGGTCGCATGGACGGTAACCGGGGCCGGGGCCTCGGCGTCAGCAACCTGCGGGGAATCGGGACCGACGGTCTCCGCCTTGGCCAGCACCACGGGAAGGTGAGAGCCGAAAGCGGGCGCGCTGTCATTGCTCGACGGGCGGAGCGTGGGCTTTTGCGGCGGCGCCTCCTGCTTCACCAAAGTGGGCGGCAAAGGCGGGGGAAGCGGCTGAAATAGGACGGGATGATCGACCAGAGTGGGTGTGACCCTGTCATGGGCCACGATCACGTGGGCGCCCACGGTCGTGATCTTGAAGAGCCTGGGGGCGAAGGAGTAGGGCAGGCGGATACAGCCGTGGGAGGCCGGATAGCCTGGGACCACGCCCGCATGGAGCGCGGTGCCGGACCAGGTAATCCGGTTCATCCAGGGCATCGGCGCGCCGCCATACATGTTCGAATAGTGGTACCTCTGCTTCTCGAGGATCGTGAACACGCCGGCCTTGGTCGCATGGCCGGGCTTGCCGGTAGAGACTTGCGAGCTCGTGATGAGCGTCATGCCCCGGTAGACATCGACTCTTTGCTTCCTGAGGGAAACGATCAGCGTCATCGGCTGGTCGGCATCGGCGTCGGGGATCGCATCCTCGACCGCGGCGCTCTTGGACTTCCTCGCCTCTGCCGGCGCAGCCGCGACGACCGCCGTGAGGGCCACGGCGCCAAAGCAGAGCGAAAGGAGTGAAAGAGTCCTCTTGGCGACGTCGGTCGCCTCATCCCCTGTCATACGCATACGCAACACACTCGCTCCCCGTCGGAAACCGGTCCCATAGCGAGCCTCCGTGAGTCCCCCAACAGACTCGCGAATCACACTAAAAGAGGCCCCCAAATTTGACCAGCAAAGCCTTCAGTTTGCCTAACGCCGGCCAAAACTGTGAGATCGAGGTCGACGAATGGCGGTCATAGAAAAAATCTCGTAGCTGCCGAAGCTTAGTTGGGCTGGTTGATCCGCGAATCGGGACCCGGCGCGTGCTCGCGAGAGCGAATGTCTTCAAAGAATCTTTGCTGTTGTTCCATTCTCGCAACACCGCCCAAGCCAACTTTGCGCAATCCCTAGGCAGTGTTCGCCACCGAGGTCGAACCGAATCGGGGCGCCCTTGGATCTGTCCCTTGGGGGTGGCCAAGCCGGCATGAGCCTCTAGGTTAGGCCTGGACGAGCAGAGGAAGACGGCATGGATATCATCGATAGCCTGACGGCACTGCTGGAAAGCGATGTCTACGGCAACGGCCTCACCCAGTGGGCCATCGCGGCCGCCCTCAGCGTGGGTGTCCTGATTGTCGCCCTCCTGGTGCGGTTCGGCATGATCCGACGTCTTCCGGCACCAGACCCTGGCGAGGAGATGCACTGGCCGGCGGTTCTCCGCGAAGTCGTGGCGAGGACCTGGACGCTCTTCCTCATCATCGTCGCCATCTATGCCGGCACGACGCTGCTCACCTTACCGGACCAGGTTCACCGGCTGGTCACGTCGGTCTTCATCGTTGCCCTGTTTGTTCAGCTCGCCATCTGGGCCGACTGCGTCGCCGGCGCCGTGCTCGCTTGGCGGCTTGCGCCCGTCAGGGGCAAGGGGCGCTCGGCGATGCGCAATGCGCTTTCGCTGATCCAGTTCATCGTGCGCGTGGCCGTATGGTCGATTGCACTCCTCCTCATCTTCCAGAACCTAGGCTTTGACATCACAGCGCTCATTGCCGGTCTCGGCGTCGGCGGCATCGCCGTTGCCCTGGCCGCCCAGAGCGTGCTTGGCGACCTCTTTTCCTCGCTCGCCATCGTACTCGACCGCCCCTTCGAGGTGGGCGACTTCATCGTATTCGGCGACCAGATGGGCACGGTGGAGAAAATCGGCATCAAGACCACGCGCATCCGCGCCCTGTCCGGCGAGCAGATCGCTGTTTCGAACAGCGATCTCGTCAAGACGCGGGTTCATAACTTCAAGCGCATGAAGGAGCGCCGCGTCGTGCTGGTGCTGGGGGTCACGTACGACACGCCAGCGGATAAGCTCGAGCGCATTCCGTCCATGGTGACCGGGATCATCGAAAAGCAAGAGGAAGTCCGCTTCGAGCGCGCGCATTTTCGCAGCTTCGGCAACTCGGCGCTCGAGTTCGAGATTGTGTACTGGGTGCTCGACGCCGACTACACGATCTACATGGACAAGCAGCAGGCCATCAATTTCGCGATCTTCCGCGCCTTCGAGGATGAGGGCATCGAATTCGCCTTCCCGTCGCAGACCCTTTACGTTCCGGACTTGAAAGGGGCCCTCGCGACCATGGCGCGGACGCCGGAAAACCAGCCCCGCCAAGCAGAAAGCTGAGTCAGCCTGGTCCGAGGAAAGCGCTTGCCACCGTGGCGCGCGCTCAATACACGAAGTGCGGTTCGAGGCTCGAGGTTCGAGCTCCAAGGGAGGAAGTCATGCTGGCATTGACGCGCGTCCGGCCGGGTGGGGTATCCCGGGCAATCTGCCTCCTGCTTGTTGGGCTGGCCCTTGCTGGCTGCGGCATCAACACGATCCCAACTCTCGATGAGCGGGCCAAGGCCTCGTGGAGCGAGGTGCTGAACCAGTATCAGCGCCGCGCCGACCTGATCCCCAACCTGGTCGAGACGGTGAAGGGCTTCGCCGCGCAGGAGAGCAAGGTGCTCACCGAGGTGATCGAGGCGCGCGCCAAGGCGACGCAAGTGCAGATCCCCCCGGACATCCTCACCAATAAAGACGCCTTCGACAAATTCCAGAATGCGCAGGGCAACCTCACCGGCGCGCTGGGCCGTCTGCTCGTCGTCGTCGAGCGCTATCCCGAGCTCAAATCGAACCAGAACTTCTTGGCGCTTCAGTCGCAGCTCGAGGGGACCGAGAACCGCATCGCCATTGCGCGGCGCGACTACATTGCGGCGGTGAAGGATTACAACACGGAGCTGCGGACCATCCCCGGCCGCTGGTGGCGGGCGCTGCTCTATCCGGACGCCGAGCCCATGCAGAACTTCACCGTCTCGGAGGAGACGACCAAGGTTCCGGATGTGAAGTTCTAGCGCCGGCGGCGTGGTCAAACCGAGGGCCCTATGGCCTCCATGTCCTTGCGCAATTGCTTGGCGGCCGCCTTCGTGGTGGTTGGCCTCGCGTGCCTGCCGGCGGTTGCCGCGCCGAATTTCCCCCCGCTCACCGGCCGCGTCGTGGATGACGCCAATCTGTTGAGCCCCGAGGACGAGGCGGCGCTGACGGCGGAGTTGAAAGCGCTCGAGGACAAGAGTTCGGACCAGTTGGTCGTGGTGACGCTTCCGTCCTTGCAAGGCTACCCCATCGAGGACTTCGGCTATCAGCTTGGCCGTCATTGGGGCATCGGTACCGCCAAGCTCAATAATGGCGTGCTCCTCATCGTCGCCCCGAACGAGCGCAAGGTGCGCATTGAGGTGGGCTACGGGCTCGAGCCGATCCTCACCGACGCGCTTACCAAGATCATCATCGAGAACGCGATCCTGCCGCGCTTCCGCGCCGGCGACTTTGCCGGCGGCATCAAGGACGGAGTGCGCGACATCACGAGCGTGCTCACCGGTGACGCGGCGGAGGTCGAAGAGCGCGCCAAGGCGCGCCCCGATGCCGACAACAACGCGGTCGACTGGGTGTTCATCCTTGTTTGGATCCTCATCATCGCCTGGGTGATTTGGAACATGCAGCGCAGCGCCCGTCTTGCCGACAGCACCGGGCGGCGTCGGGGGTCGGGGTGGAGCAGCGGGTCGAGCGGCAGTGGCTGGAGTAGCGGTGGAGGCGGCGGTTGGAGCAGCGGTGGCGGCGGCTTCTCCGGCGGCGGCGGCAGTTTCGGCGGCGGCGGCTCCTCGGGCAGCTGGTAGGAGCGCTGCGCGCGATGCGACCCTTCACCCCAGAAGAACATGCCTTGATCTCCGACGCCATCACCCGCGCCGAGGAGCACACGAGCGGCGAGATCGTGGTGGTGGTGGCGCGCGCGTCCGCCGGTTACCGGACCTTCGCGCTGATGTGCGCCGCGCTCATCGCCCTCGCCGTGCCGCTGCCTTTCATCTATTTCAGCAAATGGCCGGTCGAGTACATCTACCTGGCGCAGATGATCGTGTTTGCCGTGGCCGCGATCCTCTCCCAGTGGGAGCCCCTGCGCATCGCCATCACCCCCGGATCGATCAAGCGCGCCCGCGCGCACCAGCGCGCCATCGAGCAGTTCATGGTGCAGAACCTGCACACCACCCTTGGGCGTACCGGCGTGCTCATCTACGTCTCGATCGCCGAGCGCTACGCCGAGGTCATCGCCGACGACGGCATCTACCGCAAGGTGACGCCGGAAGTGTGGGACGCGCTGATCGCGGCGCTGACCATGAATATCGGCAGAGGCGCGCATGTCGAAGGCTTCGTTGCCGCGATCGAGACCTGCGGCGCAATCCTCGCCGAGCATTTCCCGCCCGGAGTCGGCGACCGCGACGAGTTGCCCAACCATCTGATCGTGCTCGATGTCGTTGAGCCCGCCTAGAGCGAAAGACCGCACGAGCACAAGCGGCCTGATCGGCTGGGTGCTGTTCGACTGGGCGTCCCAGCCGTTCTACACGCTCGTCGTCACCTTCCTGTTCGCGCCCTATTTCGTGAATGGATTCATCGCCGACCCGGCCCATGGTCAGACGCTGTGGGCCTATGCCACCGGCGGCGCGCAGCTGATCGCGGCCGCGCTCGCGCCGGTGCTTGGTGCCATTGCCGATGCCGGCCTGCGTCGGAAACCTTGGATCGCCGGGTTCTCCGTGCTGCTCGTCGCGGGCATGAGCGGTTTGTGGTTCGCAATTCCCCACGAGCTGTGGCTCGTGCCGGTAGTGCTCATCGCCTTCGGCATCGCCACCATCGGCGCCGAGCTCGCCACCGTGTTCACCAACGCGATGATGCCGGGCCTCGTCTCCGGCAAGCGGCTTGGCACCTTGTCGGGCATCGGCTGGGCGACCGGTTATGTCGGCGGTCTGGTGAGCCTCGTGCTTGTCGCGGGACTTCTGGTTGCCGATCCCCATACCGGCAAGACATTGCTCGGCTTGCCGCCGCTTCTGCCGCTCGATGCCGCGAGCAGAGAAGGGGACAGGCTCGTCGGCCCGTTTTCGGCCCTCTGGTATCTCGTGTTCGTCCTGCCGCTCTTTCTCTTCACGCCGGATCACCCGGAGAAGCGCACGCGTGGCAGCGTCATACGGGCGGGCCTCGGCCAGCTCATCCGCTCGGTGAAGGATCTCGTGCGCGATCACGGGACCATCGCGCTCTTCCTGTTCGCGCGCATGCTCTATGCCGACGGGCTTGGCGCCGTATTCGCCTTCGGTGGCATCTATGCCGCAAGCGTGTTCGGCTGGGGCGCAACCCAGCTCGGGCTGTTCGGCATCGTGCTCACCCTCGCCGGCACGATTGGAGCGGCGCTCGGCGGTTTCCTCGACGACCGCGCCGGCTCGAAACCGGTGATCGTGGCGGCACTCTGCCTCTTCATCGTCGCCTCCGTGGGCGTGCTCTCCATCGACTCTGACGAAATCCTGTTCTTTGTCCCCGTCGTGCCGAAAATCGCCGGAGGCGGAACTTTCAGCTCCACCGGCGAGCAGATCTATCTCGCCTTCGCCATTCTCATCGGTGTGGCGTCGGGCCCGATCCAGGCGTCGAGCCGCACGCTTTTGGCGCGGCTCTGCCCGCCCGGCAAGACCACAGAATTCTTCGGCTTCTACGCCTTCTCGGGCAAGATCACCGCGTTTGCCGCACCGCTTGCCATCGGCGCCGTGACCGCCGCGACCGACAGCCAGCGCCTCGGCATCTCGGCCGCCCTCGCCTTTCTGGTCGGGGGCCTGCTTCTCCTGCTCCGCGTGCGTGCGCCATAGTAAAATGGCCTCATTCGCGTTAAGTTCGTCTCACGGGGGCGGGAATCTCTTTGCTTAGGATCGGGGGCGACCATGAGATATTTGGCAATCGTTGCGGCCTTGTTTGCGGCATGCCTCTTCGCGGCTTGCGAAAAGCCCGAAGAGTCCAAGAAGGAACCTGCCGAGCAGCCCGCCACGGAGCAGCCTTCGGCCGAGCAGCCGCCGGCGGAAGAACCAGCGGCCGAAGAACCGTCAGCCGAAGTGCCGGTGATGGAGGAAGAGAGCGAGACCATCGTGGTCCAGCCCACCGTCTCCGAGGATGCGCCGAACGAGCCGTCACAGGGCGAACCGCCATCCGCATCGCAGCCGCAGCCGGTCTATCCCGAGGGTGAGCCCGGTGCGTCCGAAGGTGGGATGGAGACGGAAGCGCCCACCGCCGAAGAACCGTCAGCCGAAGTGCCGGTGATGGAGGAAGAGAGCGAGACCATCGTGGTCCAGCCCACCGTCTCCGAGGATGCGCCGAACGAGCCGTCACAGGGCGAACCGCCATCCGCATCGCAGCCGCAGCCGGTCTATCCCGAGGGTGAGCCCGGTGCGTCCGAAGGTGGGATGGAGACGGAAGCGCCCACCGCCGAAGCGCCGGCCGCCGAAGAGCCCGCGGTGATGGAAGAGGAGAGCGAGACCATCGTGGTCCCGCCGACCGTCTCCGAGGATGCGCCGAACGAGCCGTCCCAGGGGGAGCCGCCATCGCCGAACCAGCCGCAGCCGGTCGTTCCCGAGGGTGAATCGGGCGCGATGGAAACGGAAGAGCCCGCGATGATGGAAGAAGAGAGCGAGACCATCGTGGTCGCGCCGACCGTCTCCGAGGACGCGCCGAACGAGCCGTCCAAGGGCGAGCCGCCGTCGCCGAACCAGCCGCAACCGGTCGTTCCCGAGGGTGACTCGAGTATGGACGACAGCACGGGGTCGATTGCGCCGACCGCGGACGACGCGCTCTCATCGCAGCCGCAGCCGGTTTATCCGGACGGAAAGCCTGAGGGGCTTTAGCGGCAGGTTTGCAGGGAACGGACCAAGAAGGGGCACGACCGCCGCGATGCCGCAGGCCGGAACCTGCGGCGCAAGACGGCGTTGGCCCTTCATGCGCGCCGCTACGTGCGGCCTGGAGCAACCAAACGCGTAATACAACAGGTGCATGTCATGACAGTCGAACCGGCGGCACGGCAACCCAAAGCGATGAAGACGACGGACTTCCGCTTTCTCGTCGGGGACGATCCCGACCATGTCGTGTTGGAATTTGATACGCCACAGGAGCCTCTAGAGGTCTATCTCACCAAAGGACAGCTCGAGCGCCTCGTGTTCGCGGCGGACACTGCGGTGGGTAAGCTGAAATGCCGCGAGAAGCTATCAGAGAAGGCTCGATAGCGCGGCAGCAGCTCGCGAGGAGACACGCTGTCGAACGCTGTCGGAAGGTCGTGACGCCGGGTTACGGCTCGGCGAAGACCTTTTCGAGGTCGACCGTGACCGGAACTGGCTGATCGATCGCGCCTTGCGTCTTCCAGGTCTTTGCCGTGACGGTATGTGGACCCGAGAATGTGAAGTCACCCGAGATGGTCGGCTTGCCCCCGATCAGGTCGCTGAGCTTGGCAAACGCGTTTGCCTTGCGGCTGTAGACCGCGATGGGAAACGACCAGGGCTGATGGCCGCCGGATGAGGTGAGGCTGTAGACAAAGAACTGCGAGTCTGGAGACCATTTCGCGGCGACGACGTAATAGCCGTTCATGCCGCGCGGGGATGCGTAGTCCTCCGAGTTCAGCGTGTCGCCGCTGCTTGAACGCAGCACCACACGGCTCTCCATGTCTGGCGTCACATAAAGGCTGACGTCGACCGGAAGTACGGAGGCATTGATCGCCCCATCCGGAGCCATGAAGATCTCGGGCGCCAGCGCGAGGCAGCTCGCGGCCGGTCGCGGTGTCGAGAAGGCCTCATGACCGGTGCATGGGGCTTCGGCGTAGGCAAGCGCCGGCGCCAGCACGATCGGCAGCAGGGTCGAAAGAACTCCGCCGACACCAAATCCCGATGTCATTGGCCGGTAACCGCGCAGGTCAAAAACCATGGATCATGATGCCAACGAAGAACGCAGCGAATGGCGCTATATACACAACGCCGGCCAACGCCGCTAGACTCGCCGCGAGAAACAGGCGCCGGTTCATGATTGCCAGGGCGATGGCCGACAAAGCCAACGCCGGCCCAAAGACGCCCACGGCAAGGTCGGACAACACATTGAACCAGCGCTCGTCCCGAGTTCGTCAGCGAGTTCCAAGCCAGCGACAATCCATCGGAAAATTGCCAGATTAGGAAGGCCGCTGCGGCGGCGATGGCGATGCGAAGAACGATGTTCACTCGTGTAGCACCCCGCCGCGCATTACAGCAGGACGGATTTCGACAGCACGCCTCTAATGCCGGAAATGCCTCATGCCGGTGAACACCATGGCGAGACCGGCGTCGTCGGCCGCCGCGATCACTTCTTCGTCGCGCATGGAGCCGCCCGGCTGGATCACCGCGGTGGCACCCGCTTCCGCCACCACCAGAAGCCCGTCGGCAAAGGGGAAGAACGCGTCCGACGCCGCGACCGAGCCTATGGTGAGCGGCGTCGATAGGCCGAGCGCCTCGGCCGCATCTTGTGCTTTGCGCGCGGCGATGCGCGCCGAATCCACGCGCGACATCTGGCCGGCACCGATGCCGACCGTGGCGCCGTCCTTCGCATAGACGATGGTGTTCGATTTCACGTGCTTTGCCACGGTGAAGGCGAAGATGAGATCGGCGAACTCCTGATCGCTCGGCTTGCGTTTGGTCACCACCTGGAGATCGGCCCCCTCGACCATGCCGTTGTCTCTGCCCTGCACCAGGAAGCCGCCCGAAAGCGAGCGGAACGTGGTGCCCGCCGCGCGCGGGTCTGGCAGGCCGCCGGCGAGCAGGAGACGCAGGTTCTTCTTTGTGGCGATGATCTCCTTCGCCTCGTCGCTCGCTTCCGGCGCGATGATCACCTCGGTGAAGATCTTGACGATCTCTTTCGCCGCTTCCGCATCGAGGTCGCGGTTGAGGGCGACGATGCCACCGAACGCGCTGACCGAGTCGCACGCGAGTGCTCTTTCGTAGGCTTGAGCCAATGTGTGTCCCACCGCCACGCCGCACGGATTGGCGTGCTTGATGATGGCGACCGCCGGCGACTGTTTCGGATCGAACTCGGCGACTAGCTCGTACGCAGCGTCGGTGTCGTTGAGATTGTTGTAGGAGAGTTCCTTGCCTTGCACCTGGACAGCGGTCGCCACACCCGGGCGCGCGTCCGCCGTCTGGTAGAACGCGGCCCATTGATGCGGGTTCTCGCCATAACGGAGCGCGCGTTCGAGCGTGCCGGCGATGACGCGCTTCTCGGGCGTGAGCTCCTCGAGCTGATCCGCGAACCACGTGGCGATGGCGCCGTCATAGGCGCCTGTATGCGCGAAGGCCTTGGCCGCGAGGCGCGTCCGCAAGGGCAGGGCGGTCCCGCCCTCGAGGCGCTCGATCTCGTCGAGCACGTCCATGTAGTCGGCGGGATCGACCACGACGGCGACGCTCCCATGATTCTTCGCCGCGGCGCGGATCATCGCGGGTCCGCCGATATCGATATGCTCGATGCAAGTCTCGAAATCGCCCCCGGCGCGGACTGTCGCCTCGAAAGGATAGAGATTGACCACGAGGAGATCGATCGGCGGGATGGCGTGATCGGAAAGGGCCTTCTCGTGCTCGGCATTGCCGCGCATGGCGAGCAGCCCGCCATGGATCTTCGGGTGCAGCGTCTTCACCCGACCGTCCATCATCTCCGGGCTGCCCGTGACCTCGGAGACGTCGATGACGTCGAGGCCGGCATTGCGCAGCGCCTTCGCCGTGCCGCCCGTCGAGACGAGAGCGACGCCGCGCCCCGCAAGTGCCGTGGCAAATTCGACGAGACCCGTCTTGTCGCTGACCGAGAGCAGCGCACGGGCAATCTTGCGTGTCTCCATGAGACTAGGCGCCGCCAGCGCCGGGGTCGCTGGGATCGACCAGAGGATGGACCGGAGTTTCCTCGCCGGTCTTCTCGAGGTTCCACAGGATGCGGACCTCTCTCGCCTCGCCCATCATGCCGCTCAGCACCACCTGCGTGGTCGGCTGCGGCCCGCGCTGGTCGGCGAGCAGCACGCTCTCTTCGATCGCGGTTTCCTCGGCGTTGGAGCTGAGCCGCCAGGTCTCGCCGTTCTTCAGGATCAGGGTGACGGTGTTGCCGTCGCCGGTCACTTGCGCCTTCACGCTCGGATGCAGATGAAAACGGATGGCATAGGAGCCGGCGATGAGGCCGTCCGGGCTCTTGAGGCCCCGCGTCGAGAGCTTGTCCTCGGCGCTGAGAAGATTGCCCGAGGGCGAGATGAGGATCTGCCGCGAATGGCTCACCCCATAGCGGGCCATATAGCCGTCGTGCGAGCCTTTGATGCGCAGATTGTCGCCCTGATCGGAGAACGCGCCTTGCGGGTTCAGCGGGCCGACCAGCATGGCATCGACCGGCGGCTGCGTACCGTTGGCCCCGCCCGAGAACTCGGCCAGCGAGTCCTCTTCGAGGCTCAGCGTGGAGTGCGCCGGCGTGGTGCGGGCGAACAGCCGCCACTCGTCATGGTCGGCCGACGGCGCGCCGCAATTGATGATCATCGGCTCCTCGCCCGAGCTCATCTCGAAGGACAGGAACCCGGCATGGGCCTTGGTGCTGAGCGAGGAGACCGGCGGCGGTCCGAGGTCGCAGAGGATGAGCGTCGTGCCGGCCTCGACCCGCACATAGCCGGAATTGGTCGCGGCACGCACCGGCGCGCCCTCGATGTCGTCATAGGCGAGCACGGTGGCGAGCGCGTCGGTCGGCGTCGGCCCGGCCCCGTTGAACCGCGCCATCGTGCCGTCGCCGAGCCGGAAGAAGCGCAGCATCGGCATGATGCGGTCGATGGCGTCGGTCAGCTCCTTGGGCGGCGCGCGGTCCCGCGCCACGAAGCATTGCCGCAAGGGCAGGAGGTCGAGCAGGAGCTCGATCAAAGCTTCGGGATTGCGCGAGATGTGACCGCCGTCGGGCAGGATCTGCCGGTCGAGCTCCCGGCAGAAGGGCCGCGTGTAGCGATCCACCACCGCCTGCTGCTCCGCGATGCAGAGCCCCGCATAGAGCAGCGCCGTGAGGCTGAGGAGCCGCGGCACCCCGTCCGGCGCGTCGCGATAGCTCGCCGAGAGATAGCGGAGTTGCGTGGTGAGCGCCTTCAGAAAGCTCTCATAGGCCTGCGGCTCACCGGCATCGATAATGAGCACCGAGTTGGAGAGCCACGAGATCACGCGGCGGGCGACGATCTCCGGCTGCCAGGCGAGGCCGTGGATCTGGCGGCGCAGGCGGATGAAATCGTGGACCAGCGCCTTGGCTTGCTCGCGCGACAGCTCGCTGTCGGCGGCGCGCAAATGGCGCAGCCATCCGAAGCCGTAAAGCTCCCGCGCCCAATTGGCCGACGGCGGCCTGATCTCGAAGGGCGAATCCGAGCCGAGCTCGGCGAGCTTCCCGGCGAGCCCGAAATGGCCATTATAGACCTCGGTGGCGAAACTCGGGTCGGCGGTGCGAAGCTCTTGGGGGGCGAGGAGAAGCTGCTCGGCCTGGCCGCCCGGATAGCTGATGGAGGCCATGCTCGAGAGCATCAGGCGGCGAAATGCGCTGGGGCCGCCAAGATGCACCTCTTGAACGCGAGATCCGCGCTCGAAGGCCTGATCAGCCGCCATATGGGTCATTCTCCACAAGCCCGCGCTGACGAGCACAGGCTTCCCCGCCGCATCCGTACTCCCAAGGCGGGCATTTTCGGGCAGTGGGCGTCCGGGAGCAAGTGGGATACGGAGAATCGTTAACCGGTCCGGCGAAGCCTGGCCGCGAAAAACCCATCCATTCCGCTCCATTCCGGCGTATCGAGCCGGAACTCGTAGGGGAAAGTGCGCAAAACCCCGCTTGCTTGTGCCCATTCGGTGCCGCCGAACGGCTCCTCGTGGGTAATGGGCTCG
>Ga0315553_10003398_pt1 | contig 12368 bp, 10 predicted proteins | sample SalMarSW160140MG_FD_203099 | JGI IMG/M metagenome (GOLD analysis project Ga0315553, IMG submission 203099) | Salt marsh sediment microbial communities from the Plum Island Ecosystem LTER, Massachusetts, United States - Salt Marsh Sediment SW1601-40 ... | reverse complement strand
AGTGCGGACTGGGTGAAATGATGACGAACATATACAAGCCATACGTGATGGCGATAGATTCGATCCGACAAGAGACGTCAGACATCAAGACGTTCCGGTTGGCGTTCCGCGATCCAGCGGCGCAGACCGATTTTCGTTTCAAGGCAGGACAGTTTGGGGTGTTCTCGGTGTTTGGCCAGGGCGAGGCGCCGTTTGGCATCGCCAACTCGCCGACGCGCAGCGAGTACATCGAGTGCAGCGTCAAGCGCGTGGGCAAGGTCACGGATGCGCTCCACGAGCTAAACGAGGGTGATGAGGTCGGATTCCGTGGGCCCTATGGCCGTCCGTTCCCGATCGATCAGATGGAGGGAAGGAACCTCGTGTTTGTCGGCGGTGGTATCGGGATGGCACCCCTGCGATCGCTGCTCTGGAACTGCCTGGATCGGCGTGACCAGTTCGGGGATATCACCGTGGTCTACGGCGCGAGGAGCGTGGCGGATCTCGTATACCAGCAGGAACTGCAAGAGTGGTCCGCCAGAGACGACGTCGAGATGGTATTGACGGTCGACCCCGGCGGTGAGGATGAACGGTGGAGTGGAGAGGTCGGCTTTGTACCCACTGTGCTGGAAAAGGCCAACCCCTCACCGGACAACGCGATGGTAATCACCTGCGGCCCACCGATCATGATCAAATTCGTGCTGGTTTCACTCAGCAAGATGGGTTTCGCGCCGGAGCAGATCATCACCACGCTAGAGATGAAGATGAAATGCGGGCTCGGCAAGTGTGGGCGCTGCAACATCGGTCCCGCGTACGTGTGCAAGCACGGACCGGTGTTCAGCTACGAGGAGCTGATGACACTGCCTGAAGAGTACTGATCCCTGGGGGCGAACACCTCGCTCTCCGTTCGGGGTGTTCGGGCCATCGTTCCCATAGGATCGTGCTGCATTTGTAGACCCTTTGTACTTGGCGCGTGACCCAGACCGTCCTGGTCTGACATCGTATCCGTGCAGTAGACAGAGGAGGCAGACATGGCATACTTATCCTCATTAGAGGCCGCGGAACTGGCAATCGAGGCCGGAGAGGTGGGGCAAGCTTGCTACCGCCTCATTGCCAATAGGACCCGCTATCCGCGGATGCGGGCTCTGTTGATGGACATGGCACAGGAGGAGCAAGCGCACTGTGCCGCCTGGGAAGCGCTCTGCGATGGTCAGGCGGACGCGCGGGTCCGGAGCGAGAAAGAGTGGCAGGAGTATCGACAGTATGTGCGCGCAACTGCCCGCAGCATCCTGCCCTACGCACCAGAGCGGATCCTCGCTACTGCGGAACAGGCGCAAAGCGAGAGGGATGTGATCGGTATCGCGAAGGCGCTGGCAGAGCGTATGGCTAATTTCGTTAGCACGCTCTGCGGTGCTGCCTCTCTCAACGGCTGTAGGAGCACGGCCGAGCAGATCGTGATGGACAAGGAGTCTCGCCTGCGGGGCCTGTCGGAAACGCTGTGGTCGACCCCGTCTGAGCACAAGCAAGCGGCGGCACCCAGCCCGGCTGGGCTACGCATAGGGCTGTCAGCCCAAGAGCGTGAGCTGTTGCCCATCGCTGGGCGCGTCGCGAGCGACTAGTCGCCCTTTGTGCGCACCGCACGCTATACGTTCCAGAGACCGTGTCCGACTCACGGGCGCGAGCGCGCTGGCCTGTGAGCCGGACACGGTGAACTTGCATGCGGTAACACCCCGCTCGCGTCTCCCCTGTTTTGTGTGTGATGCCCCTTTCGAGTAGAATGGTCAGCGAAACGGCCCGTTGTCTCTAGCCTCGTTTGCGCCCGAGCGTATTGGAGCTGCCTCATCAAAGGAGCGCGAAAATGGGTACACCCGTCCGGATCAGTGTGATCGGCGCTGGTAGCGCCGAGTTTTCCCTGGGATTGGTCAAGGATCTGTGTCTGACGCCCAGCCTATCTGGTAGCCACGTCTCTTTCATGGACGTCAACCCAGAGCGCCTAGACATGATCCATCGCTTTGCGCTGCGCTATGCAGACGAGCTGGGTGCCGATCTGTCCTTCGACAAGGCCACGGATCGGAAGGCTTCGCTGCAGGATGCCGATTTCGTCGTCAATACGGCTTTCGTGCAGGGACATTATCACGCGCGTGCAGCACGCGAAGTGACGGCCAAGCACGGTTACTACTATGGCGGTGTGGGGCTCGGGTCGTGGTACCAGTTGCGGCTCATGCTCGACGTCGCGCGCGACATCGAGCGGATCTGCCCGGACGCGTGGCTCATCCAGTCCGCCAACCCGGTGTTTACTGGAAGTACGATGATGGCCCGCGAGACGGGGGTCAAGGTCTGCGGCCTATGCCACGGCCACTATGGCTACCGTACCGTGGCAGAAACGATCGGGCTCGATCCCGATCGCGTGACCTGGCAGGCGCCGGGCCTCAACCACAACATCTGGCTGACTCACTTTTACTACGAGGGCCAGGACGCGTATCCCCTGCTCGACGAGTGGATCGAGCGGGAGGGGGAGACGTACTGGAACACGCACGTGGCCCAAGGCACACACGACATCCAGATGTCGCGCAGTACGGTCCACCAGTACCGCATGTACGGGCTCTTTCCCATCGGCGATACGCCGCGACGCGGGGGGTGGTGGTACCATACCGACATCGAGACCAAGAAGCGCTGGTTCGGTGAGCCCTATGGCGGGCCAGACACGGAGCTGGCGCGCCCAGTCTTTGTCGAGCGCCTGGAAAAGCGCATCGCGGATATGCAGCGCCTGGCTACCGACCCCAAGGCCAGCGTGTCCGAGTTCTTTGGCACGACCAAGACGCGCGAGCAGCAGGTGCCGATCATCGATGGACTGGTGAACGACAACGAGTACCGGGCGCAGGTCAACGTGCGCAACGATGGTGCTTTGCCCGGCATCCCGGACGACGTGGTGGTAGAGGTGCCAGCGATCGTCGACCGGAAGGGCATCCAGCCGCTGCGCGTCGATCCGCTGCCACCCAAGATCATGTGGGAATGCATCTGGCCCGAGATCCTGGGGATGGAACGCAGCTTGCTGGCCTTCAAGACCGGCGACGAGTCGATCCTGCTCTTTGGTGCGCTAGAGAGCCACCAGACGCGCTCGTACGACCAGGCTGTCGCCGTATTGGAAGACCTGATGGGCATGGAAGGCAACGCCGAGATGGCCGCCGCTTTCGAGTACCCCGAGGGCTGGTCCCAGGTCTAGGCAGTCAAGGGACTGGTGGGGCTCATCTCTGCCATTGACCCGACGAAAGTCACTGACAAGCCCGTAGTGCAGTGCTATGGTAGCTACTGGCACACAGCAGTGGGCTTGGCAGTCGCCTCGGTGCCAGCTTGCGCCGAGGCAGCGCCTAGAGAAAGGACACGGTCATGGAATATCGCCAGTTGGGCAGTTCAGGGGTTCGGGTCTCGGTCATCGGGCTGGGGACGAATCGATTTGGCTCGGACAAGGTCTCGCAGCGTGACGTCGACGATATCATCGATGCGGCGCTCGATCTAGGGATCAACCTGATCGACACGGCGGACGTCTATACGGGGGGACGATCGGAAGAGACGCTGGGCGAGGCGTTGAGCGGGCGCTGGGATCGGGTCGTGCTCGCGACCAAGTTCCGATCCTCGACCGGGGATGGGCCGAATGACCACGGCGCCTCTCGCTATCACCTGATGAACGCCGTGGAAGCGAGCCTGCGCCGCCTAAAGAGCGATCACATCGACCTCTATTATGTGCATCGCTGGGACGAGACGACACCGATCGCAGAGACGCTGCGTGCCCTGGACGATCTGGTCTCTTCTGGCAAAGTGCGCTATGTCGGTGCTTCGAATTTCGCCTCGTGGCAGCTAGCACACGCAAACTTGCTGGCAGAGGTACGCGGCTGGGCACCGTTCGTAGCGCTCCAATCACACTATCACATGCTGGAGCGCGGCGTAGAGCGAGAGGTACTGCCTTGCTGCCAGGCACACGGGGTGGGGTTCGTGCCTTATTTCCCGCTGGCAGGCGGTTTCCTGACCGGCAAGTACAAGCGTGACCAGCCAGCGCCTCCGGGTTCGCGGGGCGAGTCGAACCGCTACGTGCAAGGATATATGACCGAACGGAACTATGACATACTGGAGCAGCTCACTGCGTGGGCAGGAGAGCGGAGCCGTGGGATGAACGAGCTGGCGCACGCGTGGTTGCTCGCCCAGCCACAGGTCTCTTCGGTCATCTCGGGAGCGACGCGCGTGGAGCACGTGCAGAGTAACGCCAGGGCAGCGGACTGGCATCTCACCGCTGACGAGCTGGCAGAGATCAACGAGGTTCTCAACACGAGCAGTGCATCGCGGTAGCACGCTGTAGGCATGCGGACGTAGATGTGCAGCATCTTTTGTATGGTCGTGGCCTGCGATCTGTAAGATCGCAGGCCACGACCTTGTGTTCTTTAGGTTGCGTCTCAGAGCCGGACCGGGTACAATCCCAGGCAGCATTCGTCTCGGGCGATAGCCAGAGGTCGGGAAAGAAGTACGGTGGAGACGATCCTGTTGGTCGAAGACGAGCCAGAGATGGCGCGGGTGGTGAGGCGCGAGCTGGAGGCCAGCGGCTATCGCGTCGTTCACGCTGCCGACGGCGCTGCCGCGCTCGAACAGCAGGCCCACCTAGATCCCGACCTAGTGATCCTCGACTGGATGCTGCCCAAGTTGGATGGCCTAGAAGTGCTGTGCCGGATCCGCCAGCGCTCGGCGGTCCCGATCCTGATGCTCACGGCGCGTGGAGAAGAGGTGGACCGCGTGATCGGCCTCGAGGTGGGTGCAGACGACTATTTGACCAAGCCGTTCGGCATGCGCGAGCTCGTGGCACGGGTGCACGCCCTTTTCCGCCGCATGTCACACGTGCAAGAGATCCTGGAACAGGATCGCAGCGAGACAAGAGAGTTGGTACGCTACGGCCCTCTGCAGCTCGATCCTGAGGCACACACAGCCACGCGGTGTGGCGAGGTGCTACCGTTGACGCGGACCGAGTTCGACCTGCTGCATCTCATGATGCGTAACCCAGGGCGAGCGTTCAGTCGTGCCTACCTGCTCGACACAGTGTGGGGACAGAACTATGTGAGCGGCGACCGGGCGGTGGATAATGCGATCTTGCGCCTGCGCAAGAAACTGGGCGAGCTCGGTGAAGCGATCGAGACGGTGTGGGGCATTGGGTACCGGCTCTTGCCCGAGGTAGGGGACTGGGAACGATGAGCGCGGACGTGCGGCGCCCCGGGTTTCTCTTGCGTGTCCATCCACTGTGGGCGCTGACAGAGGCGTGGGTGCTGGGGATCGCCGTCCTGTTCCTGATGAGTCGTGTAGCCGGGATGGCACGCCCTGCGCTCTTGCAGAACGGCACGCTGATGCTGTGTGGGACATGTGGTATGTGGGCTGTCGTGCGGACGCGGCTGCCTGGCGGCAGCGCCTGGCGCCAGGCGTTGTACGAGCTGGGCGTTGCGGCCGGACTCTGCCTGGTGATGGTTCTTGGTCTGCGCGCGTCAACGGAGCTGCTGGGGTGGACGGCGGTGTGGGAACAGCCCAACTTGCATCCTCTGCTGACCACTGCGCTTCTGGGCCTCACTGGCGCAGGATACCTGGTCGCACGGTTGCTGGTCCGGCTATGGCGGTACTGGGACCGTCTGCGGCGCCAGCGCATGGTCCTGTCGCTCACGCACGCTCACCTGGTGCTTGCGCTGGGGGCCATGCTCGCAGTGGTTCTGTTCGGGGCAACCTACATATTGCTCCAGCGTCCCCCGGTCGATGCCGGGCAAGAGCCGGAAGGCTTGCTGGCGGTGGTGGCCGATCGGCTGTTCTTGACGCTCGTGCCTCTCGCGGCGATCTACACGGTCCTGATGTTGGGCGCACTCGTAGTGCTCTTGCCACCTTCGGCGGCCTTTTCCTATTGGGTTGCACGCCGGACGACGCGGCGGCTCGAGGCTCTAGCGCACACGGCCCGCGCCGTGCGCGAGGGGGCATATGATGCCCGGGTGACGGTGCAAGGTGAGGATGAGGTCGCGCAGTTGCAGGCCGACTTTAACGCGATGGCAGAGTGCCTGGAGCAGACGCTGCGCGACCTGGAACACGAGCGAGATGCCGTCTCGCAGTTGCTCGTTTCGCGGCGCCAACTGGTGGTCAGCGTGTCGCACGAGCTGCGAACGCCGGTAGCCACGGTGCGTGCCACGCTCGAGTCGATGCTGGGTCGGCAGCAGGGCGCCCTCGCGCCGGCGCTGCGGCGCGACCTGCAAGTGATGCAAGGAGAGATCGAGCGCCTGCATCGCCTGATCGATGACCTGTTCGCCCTCTCTCAGGTCGAGGCAGGCCAACTGGCGCTCGATCTGGATTCCGTAGATGTATCGCCGCTCATACGACGTATCGTGGATGCCATGGCGCCGCTCGCCTGGGAGGCGAGCCGGGTGCAGGTCGTGGCCGAAATTCCCGATGCGCTCCCTTCGGCGCGGATCGATCCTTCACGCCTGGAGCAGGTTCTGGCTAACTTGGTGCGGAACGGCACGCGCCACACGCCACCCGGCGGGATCGTAGCCGTGATGGCGTCGATCGAAGGAGATTGGGTGCGGGTCGACGTGCGCGATACGGGCGAAGGGATCCCGCCGCAGGACCTGCCGCGCATCTGGGAGCGCTTTTTCCGGGGTGAACGGGCACGTGCAGAGGACCAGCGAGGGATAGGCCTGGGGTTGGCATTGGTGAAAGAACTAACCGAGGCCATGGGGGGCAGTGCAGCGGTAGAGAGCACGCTCGGCCAAGGGAGCTGCTTCACGATCCGGCTGCCGATGGCCTGAGCTTGTCTTTGCAGTTGAGCGACGGCCTCCCGCAGGGCATGCCCTGCGGGAGGCTTCTTTTTTGCGACAAAGTTGCGACAGACGTGCGATACGCAGGCGACAGGGGGCAGCTATCATGGTCCCAAATGAGGTAAGGGCAACGGGCTGCCGGCGTACGACGTGAGAGGGGCCGACGCAGTGCCCGTGCGACGAGAATGGAGGACACAGCATATGACAGAGTGGGCCATTTCTACTTCGGGGCTGACGCGGCGGTTTGGCGCGCTCACCGCCGTGGATCAGGTCGACCTGCGTGTACCGCGGGGAAGCGTGTACGGGTTTCTAGGACCCAATGGCGCGGGCAAGACGACGACGATCCGCATGTTGCTCGGCTTGATCCGCGCGCACGGTGGGGAGGTGATGCTTCTTGGACGCCTGCTGCGGCGGAATCGACGGGCACTACTGGGACAGGTGGGTGCCTTGGTCGAAGCGCCCTCACTCTACCGGCACCTGACCGGGAGGGAGAACCTGGAGCTGACTCGGCGCCTGACAGGATGCCAGCGCGGGCGGATCGACGCAGTACTAGAGACGATGCAGTTGGTGGATGCAGCCGATCGGAAGGTAGGCGGCTACTCGAGCGGCATGCGGCAGCGACTGGGGCTTGCCCTGGCACTGCTGTGCGAGCCCTCCCTGCTCGTGCTTGACGAGCCGACAAACGGGCTGGACCCCGCTGGCATCCGCGAGATGCGCGAGTTCGTGCGGCGTCTGCCAGAGGAGCAGGGGGTCACGGTCTTTTTGTCGAGCCACCTGCTGGGAGAAGTGGAGCAAGTGGCCACACACATCGGCATCATCCACCACGGGCAGTTGCTTTTCCAGGGTTCGGTGGATGAGCTGCACGCAGAGTTGGGCGAGCGCGTGACGATCGCCGTAGACCGGCCTGCGGAGGCGCTCCAGGTTCTGGGTGAGGCGGGATGGCATGCCCGCCGCAACGGGAGCGAGGAACTGTACCTCGAGGCCAACAGCCGTTCCGATGCGGCGATGCTGAACGAGCTGCTCGTCCAGAAAGGGCTGAATGTGTACCGTCTCGATGTAGCGCAGGCGACACTCGAGGATACGTTCCTGAACCTGACTGAGCAAAGCGGACACGAGACCAACTATCCAGAAGGGAGTAAGGCATGAGATACCTGGCACGTGCGCTATCGGCAGAGATGTTGAAAGCAAAGCGCACCCTAGCACTGGGACTGGCTTTGATCGCACCCGTAGTCGTGATCGGGGTCCAACTGGCCATGATCTGGGATCGACGCGCGTACTATCGCCAAAGCGAGATCCCGCGTGGCGCCTGGATGGAGTACGGCGCAGAGACGATGGTCCTGTGGGGGCTGTTGATGCTTCCGCTTTTTGTCACGCTCGAGACCGCACTGGTCGCCCAGTGGGAGCACGCGAGCGCCGGTTGGAAGCACCTCTTTGCGCTTCCGGTGCCGCGCAGCGCGATCTATGCGGCAAAGCAGATCGCGAGCGCACTTTTGATCGGGCTGAGCATCCTGGCGCTGACGACGCTGATCGTCCTGAGTGGGCTGAGCATGCGGCTCTGGCTCCCGGGCCTGGGGTTCGAGGCGGCAATACCGCTGTGGGCTTTTGCCAATTACGCCCTGACGATGTTCCTTGGGGCATGGTTGGTCATCGCGATCCAGACCTGGGTCGCGCAGCGCTGGTCGAGCTTTGCCGTCGCCTGCGGCGTCGGTGTGGCGATGACCGTTGCCGGTGTGCTGGTCATACAAAGCGAGTGGGCCAGCTACTACCCCTGGACGCTGCCTGTCCTGGTGGCCAACGGCTTTAGCGAGGAAGCGATGCAGTCGCTCAATGGCTTCACGGACGGCCTGCCGTGGCGGGAGCTCCTCTTTGCCACGCTCGGAGGCCTGCTCTTTGCCGTGTGGGGCGGTCGCAATGTCACCAGGCGCGATGTGGTCTGCTAGCAGCCGATAGGGACCCGATCCCGGCGATCTATGGTCGCTTGAGGGATCGGGTCCCTTGATATGCATGCTTGCCTCCTGCCGGGCTTCTGTGTAGAATGGCCATGCTCGGGATCGGAAAGATGCTCGGCAGCAATGCTGGACTCGGCCACGGGAAGGGGAGGGTGGATGAAGATCACGGGGATCGAAACGCTGTGTCTCTCGCGCTTGCACGAGCCGGAGCGGCAGTGGGTGACGGCCAGGTACCGGACGATCAAGGCTGACTGCGCGATCGTGGTGGTGCATACCGACGAGGGCATATGCGGCATCGGTGAGGCCAGCCCATACGGCTGGCCTCTGTTGATCCGCGACTGGGCAGCGTGGCTTGCGGCAGCGATCGTGGGACGGGATCCGCAGGATCCGGCGATCGTTCCCCATCCTAACGGTCTGTCGCGGGCGCACGACGCCGCAGTGGCGGGGATCGACTGTGCGCTGTGGGACCTGCGCGCCAAGATTGCCGGTCAGGGGGTGAGCGCGATGCTCGCTCAACGGCCCCTCGACCGGGTCCGGCTGTATGCATCGGGCGGCTGCCAGTATGACTGGCGGGACGAGCCGCGGCAGTTGATCGAAGAAGCCATCGGCTATGCGGACCAGGGGTTCACGGCGATGAAGTTCAGGCTCGGTACCGAATGGTCGTGGGACGGGGTGACGGTCGACCGCCTTCTCGGCCTGGTCCGTGAGCTGGCGCAGGAGGTGGGCGACCGGCTGGAGCTCATGCTGGACGGGAACTGCCGGCTGGCGGAGGAGCAGGCGCTCGCCATCGGGCGGGAGCTGGATCGGCTTGGCTTTGCCTGGTTCGAGGAGCCCATTCCATCGGATCAGATCGACGGCTATGCGCGGCTCTGCGCGGCGCTGGAGACGCCGGTCAGCGGGGGAGAGTCACTGACCACGCTGGAGCAGTTCCGGCCTTACCTGGAGCGTGGAGCGTACGACATTGTGCAGCCGGACGCGGGCCTGTGTGGGATCAGCGAGGCGATGCGCATCGCCCAGGCAGCAGCGCGCTATGGCGTCGACGTCTGCCCACATAGCTGGCATAATGGCCTCATGGCGATGGAAAACGGGCACCTGGTTGCGGCGCTGCCTCACCCGCGCGTGCTCGAGCTGTGCACGATCCAGGGGCCGCTGCAGTGGGCGATCCTGGCAGAGCGTCCTGCGATCGCGGACGGGTGGCTGCTCCTGCCTGAGGGTGCCGGCCTGGGCGTCGAGCTGGCGGAGGGCGTGGACGAGCAGTACCCGTACATCGAGGGACACTATGCTCTCCAGGTGACTCGCTAGCCGGACGTTTGCGCTGGGTCGGTAGTTCGAGTACAATGCCTGGCGAAGCGATCCTCGTTTGCTGTCGGTGCACGCGTGCGTGCCGCCTGGCGATTTACACAGAGGCTCACATTGTCCACGAAGGAGCAAAGGATGTCAGAAGAGCGCAAAAAGGTCACGCTGCGTACATTGTTCTCCAAGATGGAGGAGGGCGTGCCGATCACGATGCTGACCTGCTACGACTATCCCACGGCCTGCTTCATGGAGGAGGCCGGGATCGACATGCTGTTGGTCGGAGACAGCCTCGGCATGACGGTGTTGGGATACGACAGCACGCTGCCCGTGACGATGGACATCATGATCGCGCACGCGCAGGCTGTGCGTCGTGGATCGCCGAATGCGTGGTTGATCGGCGACATGCCCTACATGACCTACCAGCCCTCCGTCGAGAGTGCGATCCGGAATGCGGGTCGTTTCATGGCAGAGGCGGCGTGCGACGCGATCAAGCTGGAGGGTGGGGTCGAAGTCGCCGACAGGGCGGGGGCGATCGCCGGGATGGGCATCCCGGTGATGGGGCACCTGGGCTTGACCCCGCAGAGCGTGTCCGCGTTGGGTGGCTTTCGCGTACAGGGCCGCAGTGCAGCTCAGGCAAAGAAGATCGTCGACGACGCCCAGGCACTGGAAGAGGCGGGGGCTTACGCCATCTTGCTAGAGATGGTGCCGGAACGCGTTTGCGCGCTGATCACAGAGCGAGCCACAGTGCCGATCATCAGCCTGGGTTCCGGTCCAAACGCAGATGGCCAACTGCTCATCTTCCACGACATGTTTGGGCTGTACCCCAAGTTCACACCGCGTATGGCGCGCGTCTATGGGGATGCGGGCAAGATTATCACGGATGGGCTCAAGCAGTATGCGGCAGACGTGACCGATCGCGACTTTCCACAGCGTGAGAACTGGTTCACGATGAAGGATGACGCGTACGAGGATCTGCTCAAGATGCTCGACTAGTTCGTATAGTCATTCGGTTGACTAATCGTGCAGCGCATCTCGTTCGAGTTCACGAATCCCAGGTCGTGGTACATGGGCCTCGCCATCTCGGTGGCGTGCAGTGACACGTGCCGCACGTCGTTTTCAGCCATCCAGGAGAGGACCGTCTCCATCATACGCCGCGCGATGCCCTGGCGTCGATAGGCTGGTACCGTCACGATGTTCATGATGTAGCCGACCTGGCCTGTTGGATTGTTTGGCCCAGGTGGGTGGCGGTCGACAACGGCGCCGCCACTGCTGACGGCCTGACCGCCCGGCGTCAGTGCTAGCCAGCCGCGAAACGTGCCCGTTGGCAACGATTCCTGTAGGTAGGCACGTACAGCACTGTCGCTTGCATCCAGTTGAGCCTGCTCTCTGTAGCCCATCGACTCGAACATGAGGCGTCGCAGGCGAACCAGATCATCTATGTCATCTAAGGTCGCCGGACGGATGGTGATTTCCTGGTTCACGTTTTTCTCCTCCAGAGCGCTACCGGATGGCGAAGCTGGGTATCGGGCCCAGCCGTAGGTCTATGACATCGACTTCCGGCTGGCCGAGCGCACGTCTGGCAAAACCACCATGGCAGTCAGAGCCGGCAGTGATGAGCAGGTTCCGCTGGCGGCAATAGTCGACCAATTGTCGAGATGTCTCGTCATTGTGGTACGGCGAGTAGCACTCGAGACCGTCGATGCCTCGTCGCACGAGTTGATCGAGCAGTGCCTGCCCGTCGTCACCGGCGCTGTGCCCCGGGTGCGCACACACGGCTATGCCGCCTGCGCGATGGATGAGGTCGATGGCAGCTTCCGGTGCGGCAAAGACGGGCATGCTCAATGCCATGTTGCCGACGAACAGCCGTCCAAAGAAGTCGCGTACATCGCGGCAAAAGCCCCGATCGATGAACAGGTTCAGCGCCTTCCAGCCACCACGGGTGACGTCGTTCTCGTAACGGTAGTAGTCCTCGTATCCAATCGGATAACCGGCATCGATCAGCACCTGGATCGACTGCAGGTCGACGCTCTCCATCTTTTCCCTGTTCTCAGAGAGCATTGCCAGCAGCGCAGGTGCATCGGGATCGATGCCATAGCCGAGGAGGTGAAACAGGCAGACCTCGAGCGTGCTGGAGACTTCGACGCCGGGGACGAAGGCAGGACCACTGCCGCGGACAAGGTCCGCGACGGGGCGCAGGCTGTCGACAGCATCGTGGTCGGCGGCGGCAAAGAGACCGATTCCGGCGCGGCGCACCTGGTCTACGAGCTCGGCCGGGAGCCACCGTCCATCGGAGGCGGTGGTGTGGATGTGGAGATCAACGCGC
>Ga0315553_10003396_pt1 | contig 12372 bp, 8 predicted proteins | sample SalMarSW160140MG_FD_203099 | JGI IMG/M metagenome (GOLD analysis project Ga0315553, IMG submission 203099) | Salt marsh sediment microbial communities from the Plum Island Ecosystem LTER, Massachusetts, United States - Salt Marsh Sediment SW1601-40 ... | reverse complement strand
CCTCGGCGGCATCGGCAAAGGCCGCCAACTCGCACCGTCGCTTGCTGAAGCCCAGGAACAAACACAGTGTAAACGTGCAGGTGATCAGCCACGGCGATACCACCACGGGCACGGCCACCGCCCCTGCCAGCGCCCGCAGCACGAAGCCCGCGCTGATGGCGATCACGTCGAGCAGCATCCTGCGCTTCAGCGCGAACGAGTAGAGCATCATCAGGACGAAGTACGTCAGGCCCACGACCAGCACGGCCGACGAAACGGCAAGCAGCGTCGCCACGCACACGGCCAGCATCACGAGGGCGACGACGATGGCCGAGCCCGCGCCCACCGCACCCGAGGCGATCGGCCGATTGCGTTTGCGTGGATGCAGGCGGTCCTCCTCGCGGTCCACGACGTCGTTGACGATGTACACCACGCTGGACAGCAGGCAGAAAGCCACAAACGTCAGCAGCGTCTTGCCCAGAACCGCCGAGTTGAAGATCTCTCGCGCAAACACCGGACCGGCGAACACGAAGACATTCTTGACCCACTGCGGTGGGCGAAGCAGTCGAATGTAGTTGACGATCATCGCCATGTTTTCCGCTTCAAGTAACCTCGATCGAGGCGCTCGCGGCTACCGACTCGACGGCTGGGAGGCGGCCGGCGACTGCCCGGCGACTGCACCGCGCCCATCGCTGCCGGGCTCGATCGGCTCGCTTCCGGTGGGCAGCCATGCTCGCAGGACGGCCTCACGCCGTGCCAACAGGGTTTCCAGTACGTACTGACTGTCTTGCGGCGTGGTGAATCCGGCCTCGTCCACAATCGCCTCTAGCTGTGTACCGCTCAGCGCTGCGATCTTGCGAGTCATCCAGGCCGCATCATTTTTGGTCATAAGACGGAAAGCTGCGTTGGGAAGCTGCGGCTTCCATTCGATCGGGTCGAAGCGGGAGTCGAATCGGCCCACCCCGCGAGAGACAATCGGCTGGTTTGGATCGTATCGGGGCTTGTCTCGCCCGAGGCTCGTCACGGTGCGGAACTGCCACTGCACGTCCCATACGTGTCGCCAACCCCGCCAGGGCTGTTTGGGCTTGCCCTGCCAGGCGCCCAGCGCACTGTCGAAGTCCAGCAGGTAGTAGGTGGCTACATCGTCGGCGACGGCGACCAGGTTGTTGCCGTCCACGCGGTCCACGTCGTTCAGCCACGCGCAAGCCACACGCAGCGCCCGCATTTCGCGCCGGTAGCGGAACCAGTCGAGTTTCCATCGACCGGCTACGGCTCCGGGGACGATCGACGAGGCGACCGCCCGGCGCCCGTCCAGATCGCCGCGGCCGGTGCCCTCGAGCGTCACCAGGTAGTTAGCCGGTACGTGGTAGCCCAACGCCCAGAGAATTCGCGTGCCGATGATCTCGGCCCCGCTGGCCAGCTCGGGCCAATCGGCGTGGTCGACCTTGAAGAAGTATTTTCGCCCGAACGCATCCGTTCCGAAGAACGTGGGCCGCAACCCGCGACGGCTGAAAGCCTTGACCGCAAACGGCGGCTTGGGTGGCGGCTGCGTGCACGGGCCGGCGGCGATCTGGTCGGGGGTCAGCGACGCGATATTCCGGTTGGTGTAAAACGATCCGCCCGGCACCGAGCCGTCCGACTCGACGTTCCACGCGCCACGCTCGCCCGTCTCGCTTTTGACCAGGAGCGGCTCGAACAGATCGCGTACCGGATAGAAATAGGAGCTTTTGAGCACGCCGACGAAGTACGGCTCTTTGCGGGTCTCGGGCGAGTCCCCTACCATAGATCTCGTGTTTGTGCGTCGAAGGTCGGCGCAGCCCACCATCAGCAGCGACGCGGCCGCCACCAGTCCTGCCACACGCGACTTGAACCCCGCACAGATGGCCAATGTGCCCGTGAGTCTAGACTCCGGCCGCTGGGCGGACAAGCCGTTTGTTTTCCCCTCTGCTGGCGGCGCAGGCCCGCCCCAGCCGGCCGGATACCGCGTGAGACCCGCCCCGAGGGGTCGACAGCCAAGCGAGGCCCCAGCCTTGCTGCCAAACTGACAGGTGGTTTGCCTGGGCTGCCCGCACTTTTTGGCAGGCGGCCGTGAGCCTGATGCGGGGACGGGCGGTTTTCTGAAGCACCGATAAGATGCTTCATATTAGGGAGTTATGGCGCTGGCCCTCGGCCATACGCCCTGACATAGGACAGTGGCACATGCTTTGCTGCTGAGGGAGCGTACGGGCGGAATATGCGCCCCAAGCCGGCCGGTGCGGCGCGGGCTCGCCGGCGGCAGATGGTTTACAGGCCTTTGTGGGTCAGGCAAACGTGGCGTTTGAAAGGAGCGCGGGATGGCCAAGCTGAAGATTCGTCCCCTGGGAGACAAGGTACTTGTTAAGCGTCTTGAGGCTGAGGAGAAGACGGCCGGCGGCATCGTGCTGCCCGACACGGCCAAAGAGAAGCCCAAACGGGGCACTATAGAGGCGGTAGGCGGGGGCAAACTGCTCGACAGCGGCGAGCGGTCGAAGCCGCAGGTCAAGAAGGGCGACGAGGTGATCTTCACCAGCTACGCCGGCACCGAGGTGAAGGTCAACGGCGAGGAGCTGTTGATCATGGACGAGACGGACATCCTCGCGGTGGTGGAGAAGTAGGCAGGGCACGGGGATCGGGCCGCCTGTCGCGCCGCGGCGGGCCAGGCCCGGCGGAACCGGCCTGCAAAATACGATAGCAGCAAGCAGGAGCGAGATACGATGGCAGCCAAACAGATTGCGTTTGATATGGATGCCCGCGAGGCAATCCGGCGGGGCGTCAAGAAGCTGAGCAGGGCGGTCAAGATCACCCTCGGCCCTTGCGGTCGCAACGTGGTTTTGGAGAAGAGCTTCGGCTCACCCACGGTGACCAAGGACGGCGTGACGGTGGCCAAGGAAATCGAGCTGGGCGATCCGAACGAGAACATGGGCGCCCAGATGGTCAAAGAGGTTGCCAGCAAGACGTCGGACGTCGCCGGCGACGGGACCACTACCGCTACGCTGATGGCGGAGGCCATCTACGACGAGGGTCTCAAGAACGTTGCCGCCGGCGCCAACGCGATGGAGCTGAAGCGCGGGATCGAGGCAGCCGTCGCCGCGGTGGTCGAGGCCTTGAGAAAGGCCAGCATCGAGGTGGCCGGCAGCGAGCAGATCTCCCAGGTGGGCACGTGTGCGGCCAACCAGGACGAGCAGATCGGCAAGAACATCGCTCAGGCCATGGAGAAGGTGGGCAAGGACGGCGTGATCACCGTCGAAGAGGGCAAGAGCATCGACACCACCGTCGAGCTGGTCGAGGGCATGCAGTTCGACAAGGGGTACCTCTCGCCGCACTTCATCAACAACATGCAGGACATGGAAGTCGAGCTGGATAAGCCCTACGTGCTGATCCACGAGAAGAAGGTGTCGGCCGTCAAGGACCTCGTGCCGGTGTTGGAGAAGGTTGCCAAGGCGGGTCGGCCGCTGTTGATCATCGCCGAGGACGTCGAGGGCGAAGCGCTGGCCACGTTGGTGGTCAACAAGCTGCGCGGCATTTTGCAGTGCTGTGCGGTCAAGGCGCCCGGCTTCGGCGATCGGCGCAAGGCGATGCTGGACGACATCGCGATCATGACCGGCGGTCGGGCGATCTTCGAGGATCTGGGCATCAACCTCGAGCACCTGGAACTGACCGACCTGGGTCAGGCCAAGAAGGTCGTGATCGACAAAGAGAACACCACCGTCATCGAGGGCGCCGGTACGGGCGATGCGATCAAGGGGCGGATCGATCAGATCAAGCACGAGATCGACGCGACCACCAGCGACTACGATCGCGAGAAGCTGGAAGAGCGTCTGGCCAAGCTGGCCGGCGGCGTGGCGCAGATCAACGTCGGTGCGGCCACCGAGGCCGAGATGAAAGAGAAGAAGGCCCGCGTGGAAGATGCCTTGCACGCCTGTCGTGCGGCGGTGGAAGAGGGCGTTCTGGCCGGCGGCGGCGTGGCCATGCTGCGGGCGGTCAAGGTTCTCGACGCAGCCGCCAAGAAGCTCAGAGGCGATCAGAAGACCGGCGTGGACATCGTGCGGCGGGCATTGTGGGCGCCGATCCGACAGATCGCCGCCAACGCCGGGCTCGACGGCGCGGTGGTGGCCCAGAAGGTGTTCGAGAGTGAAGAGGGCGGCAACTACGGCTACAACGCGCTGACCGGTCAGTATGGCGACATGATCAAGATGGGCGTGGTCGTGCCGACCAAGGTGGAGCGCGTGGCGCTTCAGAACGCGGCTTCGATCGCGTCGCTGCTGCTGACGACCGACGCGGTGGTCAGCGAGATCAAGGACAAGGAAGAGCCGAAGGCCCCTCCGGGTGGCCCGGGTGGCATGGGTGGCATGGGTGGCATGGGCGGCGGCATGGGTGGCATGTACTAGCCCGCGGGCCGGAGCCTCGATTGGGGCTCGAGCCTGACGTCCAACGCTACAGTAAGAGCGATTCGCAGCCGGCGGTTGGCAAGCCCAGCCCCGGCTGCGGTTGTTTGTGCGCATCGTGTATCGCCGCGAGCGCCGGATGGTGTAGATCGTGTTCGATCTGCGCGCGCGATTGCGTGCGATGCAACCGCCGCGTTTAAGCGTGCCACGTTTTCGTCAATACGGGCCTGAACTGCTCTGTGGGTCTTTCTGGTTTCGGCGCTTTTGAAAGGGCGGACGGCCCGTGCGACGCGACGTCCCGTTCACATGAGTGAAGACACTGTTCAAAAACAGTTCGACAAGGTTCTCTGCCTGAAGGCAGTGGCACACGGGGTCAGCATCTGCTCGTACCAACTCACGGCCCTGCTGCGCAGGACCGTGCCACCCCAGGACGACGTCGTGCTTGTAATTCCGGCGGTGGGTCACGACCATAGGAGCGATGTCGACGCCGGACGGGTTCTGGTCATTGCTGTCGCTGACGGGGGCGCCGCTGCTTCAACTGCTGGCGTTGGTGGTGGCGGGGATCGTGCTGTACCGCCTGCGGATCCTGGACGAGCCGATGGTCGACCGCTTGGCGCGGCTGGTGATCAGCGTGACGCTGCCGTGTCTGATTCTGGCGACGATCGTGACGCGTTTTCGCCCCTACGACGCGGGCTTTGCCGGCTGGTATGCCCTGCCGCTGTCGGCGGTGGGGATGGTGGTTGTAGCGGCGGCGGTGGCGTCGGTGATGGCTCGCTGGATTGTGCCGGCGGCGCGCCGGCCGGCGTTTCGGGTGGTGTGCTCGTTCCACAATGCAGGCTACCTGAACATCCCGATCGTGGCGGCGATCTACGCGCATGGCCAGGGCCACGGCGACGCCGAGGGCATGCTCGTACTGCTGTTTCTGTTCATCCTCGGGATCAGCCCGATGATGTGGAGCCTGGGGGTGCGCTGGCTTCGGGCCGACGGCGGGCCGCCCTCGGTGAACCGCGGATGGCGGGTGAAGCAGATCCTCAGCCCGCCGTTCGTGGCCAACGTGCTGGCGGTCGCGTTGTGTCTGCTGAACCTGCCCACTCGGGTCGGGCCGACGACGCTCGCGCAGGTCTTGGCGCCGATCCGATGGACGGGTGACTGCACGATTCCGCTGATCATGCTGACGCTGGGCGGCATCCTGGCCGGGCTGCGGTCGGCGCAGCGGCCGCCGATGCGATCGATCATCGCCGCGGGCGGTTTTCGCTTTGTGGTCATGCCGTTGCTGGGGCTGGGCGTCCTGGGTGGGTTGCTCGCTCATGGGTGGCTGCCCAAGGGTTACGCGGTCATTCTGTTCCTTCAGACGATGATGCCGACAGCCACCGGGATGGCGGTGGCGGCCCGTCGTTACGGCAGCGCCGAGACGAGCGAATACGTCAATGGGATGGTCTTTGTGCTATACCTGGCGGCGCTGGTGGTGATTCCGTTCTGGCTGATGGTATGGGGCGGTCTGTTCGGCTTCGCCGTGCCGGGCGGGTCGTAATCGGGCGCCTCGGGCCCGACTGCTTGGCGCGCCTGGCGGTGCGAGGTAGGCTGCCCAGAGGTGAGTTTGCGGCATGGTATGTTTATAAGGAACTGCTCATGCGACGATTGAGGGATGCAAGGTGGGCGCTTCTGTTGTCGGTGTGTGCCGTGCTTGGTTGTAACCAGCGCGAGCAACAGCCTGCCGACCTGGAGCAAGAGAAGGCAGCGCTGCAAGAGCAGTTGGCCGCCACACAGGCGGAACTGGCGGCGCTCAGAGAAGAATATGAGATGTTCCAGACGGGTCTGGACGAAAGCGCCGCGGAGCTCGACGAGCTGATGGCCCAGACCCAGGAACAGCAAGCCGAGCTAAGAGACCTCCGCAAGAAGCTGGAGGTTGCACTCAGGTTATTGGGGGCGTGCCGCACCGAGGTGGATCGGCTGCGCAAGGACGCTGCGCGGGGCACTCCGGCCAAGTGAGTGCCTCTCGTGCATGATGCGCTGCTTGAATCAGGCGGTCGTCGTTGGACCGTTCAGCGCGGCGTGGCAAGCAAGCGGTGACGGGATACCTCGGGGGTAGGTCGAGCCGAGGCGTCACTTGCGCAGTCGGGTGAACAGGCCGCGAATGGGCCAGCGGAACGACCTTTCGACCCGGTCGGCCTGGGGGTCGGTGGGGGCTGCCGACGAGATTTGTCGGACGGGCGACTCGGCGACGGTGTCGGCTACGTGTTTGCGAGTGCCTTCGGCCGCATCCATTTGCCGTCGGAGGTTGACCGCAGCCACTTCAGCGGCGTTGATGGCCGCCTCGATCTGGCTGAGCTGCTTCGTGCCGCTCTCGATCTGCTGTGAGGCGGAGGCGTTGGCGGCGGTGAGTCTGGCCACCAGATCACGCGACGTGTCGGCGGCGGCCTGGGCCTGGAGGAGATCCTGCGGTACCCGTTCCTGCACCTGGGAGACGCGGGTAAGCTGCTCGTGGAAGCGGCGTGCGTGTCGCGCGGCCCCCTCGTTGAGTCGGGCAAAGCTGTCGATCAGGCGCTGCGACCGGGCGCCTTGCTCGGCCAGCCGGGAGATACACCCAGACGCCTTCACCGCGGTCTGTTTCAGTTCGGCCACCAGTTCGGCGGCCCGTTTCTCGGCCCGATCGAGTTGTGCGGCGAGCTTTTCGGTCGAGACGCGTATGCGGTTCACCTCAGTCTGGTTTCGCTGGGTGAGCGTCCGGCAGGCCTGCTCGACCGCGTGTTCGACCTGCTGAGTAAGCCACTGCTCGCGTTGCTGCACCCTTTCAGACAGTTCGACTATACGCTGAGACATTTGGGGGCTGGTGCGTTCCAGGGCGGCGATTTCCTGCACTTGCTTCAGCGCCTGTTCGCCCTGGTGTAGGGCCTGCTGCACCTGTCCGTCGAGCGAATCCTGCTGTCGGACGGCCGTTTCGGCCGTCTCTTCGAAGCGCTGCGCGAGTTCGTCGTGTGCTCGCTTCAGATCGCCGAGTTGGCTGCTGATAGCCTGGGTCTGCGGGCTTTCGGCCAGGGCTTGGTGGGCCTTGCCGACAGCGGTTTCGACCTGCTCGCGAAGCTGCTGGTCACGCTGGTGGGCGTCGGTGGCTGCGTGCTGCTGGTATTGCTGGATTTGGGCGGTCAGTTGCTGCTTGATTTCTTCGAGCTGTTCGGTCCATTGCCGGGCGCGCTCCTCGCTGCGGTCACGGAGGTGCTGGTCGCACTTGGCGATGCGCCGATTGAGTTTTTTTTCTCGCTCGTCGATCTGCTGGGCAAGCACGTGCAGGCGTTCGGACAGCACTTGATTGCCGTTCTGAAGGCTGATGATCTGCTGGTTTTCGACCGCGGGCGGACGGACGTCAGACACCCGCTCGATGCTTTTTTGGAGGGTGTCCAATCGCTTCGTGAGTTCGTCGGGGCTCGTCGCGTCAGGCGACGGTCGGCAGGCGGGAGCGTGTTGGTGATCGTCGAGGGCAAGCTCGAAGGTGTCAGCGGTTACCTGCGTTGAGGACTTCCCGTAGGCGGTCAGCAGCGCGGCGTCACAGAGCTGGTTGATCATCCGGGGCAGACCGCCGGAGTGCTGGTGGATCAGGTCGATCGCCTCGGGCGAGAAAAGCTTCTGGCCGTCGCCGCCGGAGACGGCCAGCCTGTGGTGGACATACTCTTCGGTCTGTCGGCGGGTCAGCGGGCCGAGGTGAAACGAACGGAAGAGCCTTTGGCGCATTTGGCGCATGGCGTCCTGTCCGAAGCGGTGGTGGAGCTCGGGTTGGCCCATGATGACCACCTGAAGCAGTTTGGCGTCGTCGGCTTCGAGGTTGCCCATCATCCGCAGCTCTTCGAACAGTTCGTCGGGCAGGTTCTGCGCCTCATCGAGGATGAGGACGACCGGCTCATCGGCGGCGTAGTGGTCGAGCAGGAATTTCTCGAGGCGTTCGAGCAGTTGGGCCTTGGCAGCCGTTTGGGCGGCGGGCAGTTCGAACTCGCGGCAGATCTGTCCGAGCAACTCGATCTCGGACAGCCGGCTGTTGGTGATCACCGCGGTGCGGACCGACTCGTCCAACTGCTGTAGGAGAACGCGGCTGAGCAGGGTCTTGCCCGTGCCGACCTCACCGGTCAGCAACACAAAGCCCTTACGCTGCTGGACGGCGTAGAGTAGCGAGGCCAGGGCTTCCTGGTGTTCGGGCGTATTGAAGAAGAAGCCCGGGTCCGGCGTGTTCTCGAACGGCGGGACTCTCAGGCCGAAATACTCGCAGTACATGCCGCGCGCCTCCCTGCGTGGGTGCGGTCTGTCCCCTCTGTACGGTTATCGAAATGCCCGGGGGGCTTCTTGACCCAGTACGTGGGCAAGCTGGTGGTTATGCGGCCGTGTATGCTCCGATAACCTTCGAGCGGACGTTCGCGACGGGGTGCGGCGGGTTATCGGCCCCGGCAGGTCAGCTTTGGGGCAAATCGCCCGGCCGCGTATTCAGGTCGGGCTCGTGCGATCCGATAAGCACGTAATTGGTCGGCCCGTGCGGCGAACTGCCATCCCTGTAGGTGTTTAGGGCGGGTCGGTCGGATGAGAACATGATTGTGGGAAGCATGATTGCGGGTCTGCCCAAGAGGTGGTGCCTGGCATTCGGTGTGTCGGCCGGGGTGATGGTCTGTGCGCTTCTGGCGGGGTGTGGCCCGAGCCAGCAAGACATGGAGGTGTTTCTGGAGTCGCACAGGCACGTGGTCTCGTCCGGCGAATACCGCGTGGCGCCGCCGGACATGATCCATATCAGCGCTACGCTCGCCAGTGAGATCGACGGCGAGACGCAACGCGTGCGCAGCGACGGCAAAATCTCCCTGCGCCTGCTTGGCGAGGTGAAGGTGGCCGGGCTGACGCCCAAGCAGATCGCAGCCAAGCTCGAAGAGATGTTGGCCCGATACTACGTCGGGGCGCGGGTGAACATCCACGTGACGGACACCCATAGCAAGAAATACTACGTATTCGGTCAGGTCTCCAGTCCCGGGCCCCAGCCTTACAGCGGTCGCGACACGCTGCTCGATGCGCTGGCGCGAGCGCAGCCGACGTTTCTGGCCCAACGCAATCGGATCAAGGTGACTCGCCCGAGCCCGACTCCGGGCGAGCAGCGTCAGTTCACCGTGGACCTGGACAAGATGATTCGAAGCGGCGACACGCGGTGTAATGTTCTTTTGGCCGAAGGCGACATCGTATATGTGCCACCGACCCCGCTGGCGTGGGTGGGGTTGCGAGTGCGCGAGCTGCTATACCCGATCGGACCAGCGATGTCGATTGCAGGCCAGCCGGTGCACGCCAAGAACCTGGCGCGCGACTGGGACGAGGATGATGACGACGACTAAGCGCCTTCGGTATGGCGCCGGGCAGCTATGACCGATCAGAATGAGACATCTTCCGGCATCGTAAGCCCGCGGGACGGGCAGGCCGAGTTCGGGCGATCGGACCCTCGACGGACGTTCAACGAAGTCCTGCGCGTCGTGCACCAGCGGCAGCGCGTCTTCTTGGTGCCCTTCTGCCTGACCATCACGGCTGCACTACTGGCCAGCCACTACATCCCTCGCAGCTACACCGCCACCACGATCTTCGAGCGACGTGACGACGTGGCGATTGCCGATCTGGTACGGCAGAATTCGCCGCACTCGTTCGATACGATTCGGCGGTCGCTGGAGCTGGATCTGAAGGGGCCGGCGGCGGTCGTTGCGGCGGTCGCCGAGGTCGCCGGACAGGCGAGTCCCGGCCAGACGTACGCCGGCGAGCCGCTACCGGTCGATCCGGTCGAGCGACAGGAGTTCCTGGCCGGTCTGGTCGAAGATATCGGCCTCAAGATGCTCGAGAAGAGCAACCACCTCGACCTCATCGAGGTTAGCTGTCGCGGGCGTGATCCGGTTCTGGCGAAGCGAATGGCCAACAGCCTGCGCGACGGGTACGTCGTACGCACCCGCGAGCGAATCACGTCGGTGCTGGAGGATGCGAAGGGTTTCTTCGAAACCCAGACGGCCAAACACCAGGAAGTTGTGGAACGGCTGGAGGGCGAGATCGTCGCGATGGAGGAGGCCTATCCCGGAGTGCGGCCGGGCGAGCCGGTGACCGTCTACACACAGCTGACCATGCTGGAGAATAAGCGGGACCAACTGGAGAGCAAGAAGCGTGAACTCCAGGCGAAGATCGGCGCCCACCAGCGCTTCCTCGCCAACTTCGGGTCGCTGCCTGTGGTGGACTCATCAGGCCAACCCATTCGCGGGCCCCTGGGTGCACTCGACCGTCGGCGGCTGCGGATGGAGGCACAGATCAATGAGGTTCGCGACGAGATCACCGACCTGATGACGGTCGGGCAAATGACCGCGAACCACCCGACCGTGGTCGCTCTGAATCAGAAGCTCGAGCATTTACGGAGCCAGTTGGTCGGCTTGGCGGCGACGGCGCCTCAGGCAGGCGAAGACGGTGCGGGGGGGGTGGCCTTCGCCGACTCGGAGTCGGCAGTGTGGCTATCACAGCGCGGCGCGATCGAAATGGAACTCGAGGCCGCTCGTGAGATTCTGGCCGCCACCGAGCGGGAATGGCAAGCGATCAACGAACGTATCACCGCGACCGAGCAGAGTCAGGACACAGTGGTTGATAGGCGGCAGAATTACCGCAGCAAGCTGGCGGCCCTGGATCGGGCCAAGGGCGACATGACCGTCTGGCGAGCCAACCTCGAGCGTGTTTCGCGACATCTGACCGCCGAGCAGCAGGCACGCGGCATTCAGTTTGCGACCATCGAGGAGGCGGGCCTGAACCTGCGCCCGGTGTGGCCGCGCGCCTCGACGGTGTTCGTGCTGGCCCTGGTCCTCGGCGTGGCCGCCGGATCGGCGTGCGTCGCTCTGGCGGAACTGCTGGATCGCTCCTTCCGAACGGTGGGGCAGCTCCGTCGGTCGCTGAACCTGCCGATTCTGGAGAGCGTCAGCGAGATCGTCACCCCGGCTTTGCGCCGCAGACGTCTGGTGGGGCAGCTCGTGATCGGTCCGGCCCTTGTCGTTGTTCTGATGGTAAGTCTTCTACTGGCCGGTACGGCCACGTACCTGCGGTTGGAGCGTCCGGAGTTTTACCAGACAGCCCAAGGCGAGTCGGCCAGCCCGCTGCACGAAAACGCGGGGTGAACGGCGGTTCGCAAGAGGTGGCCATCGAGACATGGGACGCATAGCCGAAGCACTCAAGAAGGCTCAGCGCGATCGGCGCCGCAAGCTGTCCGCCGGGGCGGACGCGGTGGCTTCGCCGGAGCCGGCAGTCGGCGTGGAACAGGCCCCGTCGCACGGGCGGCCGGTGCTGCTGCCGACCGCTGTGCCCGCGTCGATCGAGCAGATCGACCCGGCCGTCGTCGCCTGTCACGACAAGACCGCCGTGATCACCGAGCAGTATCGTACGATTCGTACCCGACTTCTCAGCCAGAACCCAACGAATCAGCATCGCTCGCTGGCGATCACCAGCAGCGTTCCGGCCGAAGGCAAGAGTGTGACGACGCTGAACCTGGCATTTGCTTTGGCCGAGCTGCACCACCTGAACGTGCTGGTGGTCGACGGCGACTTTCGACGTCATTCGTTGGCGCGAATGCTCGGCGTGACGGCCAAGCCCGGGCTGTCGGAGATGATCCTGGACAAGGTAACCCTGGATCAGGCGCGACAAGGCACGGTCGTGGAGAATCTGCATTTCATACCGGCCGGTGCGCTGGGCGATGAGAATGCGGCCGACCTGTTGAGTTCGCCCAAGTCGGCTTTGTTATTCGAGCAGTTGCACGAGCAGTACCACTACGTCCTGATCGACACGCCGCCGGCTACCACGGTAGCCGACGTGGGCATTATCGGGCAGATCTGCGACGGCGTGCTGCTGGTGGTCAGGATGAATCATACACCCGAGCCGTTGGTGAAGCGGGCCGTCCGGTTCCTGCGGGCCAACAAGGTCAACCTGATCGGGTGCATCCCTGCCGGGTACGACGAACAGAGCGCAC
>Ga0315553_10003395_pt1 | contig 12377 bp, 9 predicted proteins | sample SalMarSW160140MG_FD_203099 | JGI IMG/M metagenome (GOLD analysis project Ga0315553, IMG submission 203099) | Salt marsh sediment microbial communities from the Plum Island Ecosystem LTER, Massachusetts, United States - Salt Marsh Sediment SW1601-40 ... | reverse complement strand
AATTTTAGCGTAAAACCTTTAGAAACTGAGTGAGTTTTTTCATCAAGATGTGTACCTATTTTACTAAAGTACCTCGCAAAATAGGCTAATTGGCAACATAGAAGAAGTAGTTCGGTTATTTTAACTTTAGGCGCAATTTTAGGGTCATTGGGAAAACAAGAATATAAGTGCGAAAATAAAGAAAAGGGGATTAAAGGTGAAACTAACCAATGAGTTATTTTGCGAATTTGGCAAAACGCACGCCGAGAAAACTGCCTTAAAACTGAAGTCGAAAGGGATAGGCACCTATTTATTTGAGATAATAAAATAGATAAAAAGAATATTTCTTTTGGAAAATATGAATGCTGCATGGATGAAAGGCTTTTTTACTTCTTATAAATTATTTTCCATAAAAAGAAGGATTTTTGATAGTGAGAGCAGTATATATTATATAGAGGATATTTTAAATCAATATTTTATTAAAAAATAAAAATCACTAAATATATACGATTTTAAATAATTTTAATATTGTAACCTGTATGAAGGTAACGGGAGAGACTTTTTCTTTCCATCATAAAAAAAAGGAGTCGAAGGGGTAAGATAGTATTTGTGAAACTTAAACCTAATACTTTCCGGAAGATGCGGATGCCATTGGTATGGCTATTTATGCAACTAAAAAATGGCTGAAGAAAAGGAGCATTGAGCATACGAATGCCGAAAGGAGGTAGGAGAAGGACAAAAATTATTAGTAAAATTTTTCTTGAAAGTCAGGCTGTACTCAAGTAATAAGGTGTTTTATGGCACCTGAAAAAAAAGGAGGATAAAGAGAAATGAAAAGAATTATGTTGATATCACTGTTAATTCTTACATTAGCTGTTTTCTTGGTGGCTATGTCAACTTCTATTTTTGCTGAAAAGGTTTCTATTTCATTTTCCTACAACTCAATAAAAGAAGGAAGGGGTTCTCAATCGGCCGAATGGGTTGAAGATATCGTCATTCCACAATTTGAAAAAGAGATGAAAGATAAGGGTATAGATGTTGAGGTAAAGAATCTGCCAAGTGGAGTTTCTCCAGAAGATTGGAAGATGCAGTATGTACTGGATGTTAAAGGTGGAATTGGTCCGGATGTAGCTTGGATAGATTTATTCTGGGTACCAGAATTTGCAGAAGCAAAATTAATATTACCTCTAAATAAGTACGTTGAGGCATGGTCAATTTGGGATGAGTTCTATGATCCTGCAAAGAAAGCGGGTAGTCATAAAGACGATGTCTATGCTATTATGTACGGATCAGATGTGAGGATGGTATACTATAATAAAGAGTTGTTTAAAAAAGCGGGCATAGCTATTCCATGGCAACCCTATAGCTGGGATGGTTTACTGACCACTGCTCGAATCATTAAAGAGAAACTGCCCGGTGTTACCCCATTACAGATAAACGCTGGCACGGACATGGGTGAGGCTACCACTATGCAAGGCTTATACATGGTGCTTCTGGGTGCAGGTGGACGCCTTTATGACTGGGATACCAATAAGTGGATAATAGATAGTCCTATGTTAAGGGATACTGTTGACTTCTACAAGAAAGTCTATATCGATGAGAAGCTGGGAGATGCTGAAATGCAAGTGACCGCTCAATCTCGAAACAAAACCTTTGAAGCATTTCAACAAGAAAAGATGGCTATGTTAGTTGAAGGAACGTGGTTCTATTCATCTGTGATAGCACCTAACGGGAGCGTACCGATACCAGATCGTGATGAACGGATTGGTTGGGCGGCAATGCCGGGAAAAGGCACTTTGGGAGTACCTACCTTTGCCTGTATATCTGGTGGGACAGGTTTTGCTATTAGTCCAAACACTAAAAATGCTGACTTAGCATTTGAGTTAATAAAGACTGCTTTAAGGCCAGATGTTTTGATAGAGCTATTTAACAAGAAACCATTTTCCCCGATTTACCAAGAATTTGTCGAGCTTCCCGAAGTTAAGGCAAATAAATTTATTGCTGATACCAGTGAAGCTCTAATGCCCTATACTACTATCAGACCTGCTAAACCGGAATATCCGGAAATCTCCTATCAAGCACAATTACTAACAGAAGAAGTTGTCATGGGCGTATCACCCGAAAAGGTAATAGAAAATTATGCTCAAGGGGTAATCTCTATAGTAGGAGAAGCGAACGTTGAGAAATTAAAATAGAACTTAGCTTACTTGTTAGTTTTAATTAAATTTCTTGTTACTAGAGGTAATCGGGTTTATTTTTAAACCCGATTACCATTTTTTTAACAAGCTCTAAAGAGTCGTAAGGAGGTGTAGGGTAGATATATGTTTGAAAGTGGGATAATCCTTTCTAAAAAAAGAGCGTTTTTATTTATGTTGCCTGCATTAGCTTTCGTTACCGTTTTTCTAATGTTCCCAGCTATCTGGGCGATTTATATCGGGCTAACCAATGAGGCATTGACTGGTATCTATGGATTAAATCATCAATTTGTTTGGTTTGATAATTTCATAAAAGCCTTTAAAGATCCCTGGTTTCTTAGCTCGCTTCAGATTAGCTTTAAATTTGTTTTAGGATCATTAGTGGGACAAGCAGGTTTAGGATTATTGCTGGCTCTATTACTGAATAATAAAACGGGTATCGTAAAAGAACTTATCAGCAATATTGTTATTATAGCTTGGATTGTACCAGGGGTAGTGGTGGCTTATCTTTGGGTAGCTTTTTTAGACAAAGACTTTGGTTTACTTAATTCTATTTTAGGAACATTGGGTTTTGCAAGGGTGAATTGGTTCCATACACTACCGGTTGGAGTGATTATCATCTTTAATACTTGGCGTGGAACGGCTTTTTCCATGCTTTTATTTATGGCTGCCCTACAATCGATTCCCTCTTCTTATCTAGAGACTGCAGATGTTATAGGCGCCTCAGGTTGGTCTAAACTTAAAGATATAATTATACCCTTAATTAAACCTCAAATATTAACCGATCTTATATTACTGACTTTATGGACATTTAATGTTTTTACTCCTTTTATCCTGACCAAAGGTGGACCTGCTCATATGACAGAGATTTTACCTATCTATACTTACAGAGTTGCATTTATGGGCACATGCAGGATTGGCCAGGGAGCGGCTATATCTACAATAATACTTTTGATTAACTTAACTTTAGCCCTGATATACTTAAAAATGTTAAAAAGGAAGTGAAGTAATATGATGTCTAAACAACGAACAAATTTGTGGAATAATTTTTGGGTATATTTGATCTTATTTATCCTTGTATTATTTTTTATCCTCCCTATGATTTGGCTGGTGATTGCACCATTTAGTTCCAAAGCTAGTTTAGCAGTAAAGATAACCTTACCAAGTTTAAATAATTTCAGAGAGCTCTTCAAAAATAAAGTTGCTATGTTGGCTTTTAAAAATAGCTTTATTATATCATTCTCATCCACAATAATTGTTACTATTACTTCTATGCTGGCTGCTTATGCCTTATCTCGGACAAATTTTAAATGGCGGAGTACTTTATTATATGCCTTGTTGCTATTTTCAACAGTGGTGACTGGGATAGCAGCTATGGTACCTTTATTTGTTTTAAATTTACGACTCGGATTAATTGATTCTTATTTAAGTGTTATATTTGTGTTTATTGGTGGATTTTTACCAGTAAGTATTTTTATCATAAAAGATTTTTTTGACGCAATCCCTAAAGATTATGAAGAGGCCGCAATAGTAGCCGGGAGTACCCCTTCACAGGGATTCTTTCGAATCATTCTTCCGCTTTCTCAACAAGGCATGGTGGTGATAGCCTTATATATTTTTATGAATACATGGGGAAGTTTTTTGATGCCTTTTATTTTACTGAGGAGTGTTAATAAATATCCTGTGTCAGTGGCAATATATACTTTTTTTACCCAAGAGGGCCTTCCCCTATTAGGACTTCTTTCAGCTTATTCATTATTATATTCTATTCCGGTAGTTGTACTTTATATTATTATCAATAAAAAGTATGGCTTTGGATTTCATGGTGGACTAAAAGGATAAAAAGGAGGCATAATAATGCACGATGTAGCATTTGAAAAAGTTACAAAAAAATTTGGAAAAGTTGTTGCGGTTAATAATATTAGCTTCCAAGTCAACAAAGGTGAATTATTTACACTATTAGGCCCTTCAGGTTGCGGAAAGACGACAACCTTAAGACTAGTAGCCGGATTAGAGATACCCCAATCAGGTAATATTTATATAAAAGGCAAGAATGTAGAGCAATTATTACCAAAAGACCGTAATATAGGTATGGTATTTCAAAATTACGCACTTTTTCCACATATGAACGTTTTTGACAATATAGCCTACCCTTTAAAAATTCGGAAACAGCCCCAAAAGGAAATAATACATAAGGTTACTGAAATAGCAAAAAATCTCCAAACAGAAGAGCTATTAAGCAGAAAACCCAATCAGATCAGTGGTGGGCAACAACAAAGAGTGGCCTTAGGTAGAGCTATGGTGCAAGAACCAAATGTGTTTCTATTCGATGAACCGCTGAGTAATTTAGATGCAAAACTACGGACAGAGGCGCGAAGTTTCCTGAAACATATACAAAAAGAGATGAAAACAACCGCAATCTATGTTACACATGATCAGAAAGAGGCTATGGCTTTATCCGATAGAATTGCGGTATTAGATAAAGGGGTTATCATGCAGGTAGGAACCCCAAAAGAGGTCTATAAGAATCCAGAAAATGTATTTGTAGCTGGATTTATCGGAGACCCTCCAATGAACCTTCTCGATTGTTCTGTAAAGTATGACCATAATAAAATAGTATTAGATTTTTCACAGATTAAATTAGATATAACTTCCATAAGAGATTTAATAAGAGACAAAGTAAACAATGAAGAGGTTGTAATATTTGGAATCAGACCGGAAGACATTAGGATAGAATATAAGGATATATCGCCAAATAGCATAAAGGGTGAAGTATTTGTGGTAGAAAGATTGGGCCCCGAAACTATAATACACGTAAAAATAGGAAATTTAATACTCATAGCAAGAGATTTTAGCGAACCAGATATAAATATGGGAGATACGATTTGGCTCAAGATAGATTTCAATAGTGTTCATATCTACAAGAAAGAAGACGGAAAAATTGTCATATAGGAAAGGAATAGGAATTAAAAATATCAACTCGGATTAGGAGCATATAGTGACAAAATATTATTTGGAGAAGTCGAGAAATGCCCGTTTACACAAAGACATTTACACCGAGTGAAAACAAAACCTTCACTGAATTTATTGTACCGATAATCAAAGGGACTAAAGAGATATTGATAAAAGGTGACTATCACCCGAAGATAGTAAATGATATTAAATTAACTAATAACTTAATTTATCAGGCTGTACACCAATATCTAAGATTTGCTCGGAAAGATACTATTTTCTTTGGATCCAATTGGGACGATTACAAGAATAAGGTTAAAAAAAATGCTATTAAATTATTTTCTCCGATTCGTAACCTTTTTAATTATACTTTGATTGATTCGAATGGCATTGTCCGTGCCAGGGGGAACAATAATTTTTTTGAGACCATCCAAGTTAACCAAGAAAAAGTTAGCATTGGATGTGTATCCGGTGCATTACCGGTAGGAGAGTGGAGGTTGATAGTTGAGGCTCACGCCATCATCTCCGAATTGGTGAAATTAAGTATTGAGGTGAATTTGAACCAGCAATTTACCCCAGGAATCAAAGCTACCGAAAAGTACCGGGTAGAACTCCGAGATTTTGATAAGAAAGAACCTCTTTTTAGAGAAGAACGGAAAAGCCCTGGATGGTTCGGAGGAGATTTTCATATACACTCTCACCACAGTGATGGTAATCAATCAGTTTATGAATTAATGGCCTATTTAAACGGGAAAGGTCTGGACTTTTTCATTCTCACCGATCATAATACCACTTCGGGATGGAAAGAGAAATATTTATCAAAAACCTTGGTTATTCCAGGCATAGAAATTTCTACTTTTTTCGGGCATGTAGTGCTTGTCAACTGGATTGGTGATATCAATTGGTTTTCGCTTGAACGAAAAAGTACCTTTGAGAATATTGCAGCGGAGATAAAAAGGAAGGGAGCTCTTCTTTCTGTAGCACATCCGGAATGTATTGGTGACCCAATATGTACGGGATGCAGGTGGGATTACCCCAATTTTTGCTGGGGCGCAGCAGATATAATGGAAGTTTGGGCCGGTTCTTGGTCTGAAAGAAGGGCTGAAAATATAAAAACTTTAAAAAAATGGGAAAATCTGTTGAACCAGGGGTTAAAAATAATCGCCATCAGTGGTTCAGACATTCATCAACTGGAACCTTATAAGAAAGATTATGGTCGAACTTATATATGGGCCAAGTCAAAAACCAGAGAGGGGGTAATGGAGGGATTAAAGAAAGGAAGGGTTTATATTACATGTGGTCCCAAAATAAATTTCCAACTGATGACGGATAAAGGTATTTTTGTTTCATTGGGAGAAGAATTGGAAGTTTCTTGCAATACGACCATTAAGCTATTAATTAATATTGAAGACAAAAAAACCAAGAAAAAACTTCGTCTTGAAATAATTAAAAATGGGTTGGTCTACCATTCTTATGACTCTTTTTTGGAACATATTGAAGTTGATTGGTCAGACAAAGTAACTAAAAATTGCTGGTATTACTTGAGGTTGCTTGACGAGAGAAAGTGTATTGTGGGTTTAACAAATCCAATTTTTATTGTTTGTCATTAAGGTATGGAGGAAATCAGGATTTTTTATTTTTCAGTACAATAAGATTGTGATAATTGTAAGGTAATATATTTTATTGAAGATTTTATAAATATAGCTTACAAAAAGAAGAAAAAGGGGGAAATTGTGGTGGTAAATATTAATAAAAAGCTATATAAGGCATTTATTGTACCTCATACTCATTGGGATAGAGAATGGTATCAAACATTTCAACAATTTAGGATCAGATTAATTGATCTCATAAATAATTTAATTGATATTTTAGAAAAAGATAAGACATTTAGCGATTTTACTCTGGATGGTCAAACTATTGTTCTGGAGGATTATTTAGAAGTCTATCCCGAAAGAAGGGAAATTCTAAAAAAATATATCACCGAAGGCAAAATTCATGTTGGTCCCTGGTATATTCTCCCTGACGAGTTTCTGGTGAGTGCAGAATCAATGGTAAGAAATTTGCTCTTAGGTCATAGTATTGCCTCTGAGTTTGGCAGAGTAATGAAGGTTGGTTATATACCAGACCCTTTTGGTCATATATCCCAGATGCCTCAGATCTTAAGAGGTTTTGGAATTGATAATATTATTTTCTGGCGGGGTATAGAGTATGACCAAACCCGAGGTAATGAATTTATCTGGCAAGGTCCTGACGGAACAGAACTTTTTGCCGTTCATCTACCTAAAGCAGGTTATGGTAATGCTGCGAGTTTATCAGAAGACGTAGATCGGGCTTATAGACTAATAAAGGGAACCATTGATGATTTACTAAGTAGAGAAACTTCAAAATCATTGTTATTATTAAATGGAAGTGATCATTTACAGGCTCAACCCCATATCCCTCATTTGGCAAAAGAGTTAAATAAACGTTTTACAGATATTGAGATAAAGCAAGGAAGTTTAAAAGAATACATAGACTATGCCAAAGAGACTGTAAAGCCTAATTTGAATAAGGTTACCGGTGAATTTAGATCAGGTAAAGATGCTCCAATTATACAGAGCGTATATTCGTCCAGGATGTATATCAAACAGGCCAACGAAAGGTGTGAAAACCTTTTAGAAAATTGGGTGGAACCAACAGCTTCTCTGGCATGGTTATTAGGTAGAGATTATCCAGAGAATTTAATCTGGACGAGCTGGAGATGGTTATTGAGGAATCACCCTCATGATAGTATCTGTGGCTGTAGTATCGACCAAGTGCATAAAGAGATGCTCACACGTTTCGATTGGTCTAGACAGATTGCCCAGGAAGTAATTAACAAGAGTTTAGATTATATTACAGAGAAGGTTAAAATCGATGATTTGAATAAAGATGAGTTAGCCCTGGTGGTCTTCAATCCTCTGCCTTATCCTATTGATGAGAATATAGAGGCAAGGGTTAAGTTTCCTAAAGAGATTAACTTAAACCGGGTGAAGATTTTGACGATAGAAGGAGAAGAGGTCCCTTATCAATTAAAAGGGTACGGTTTAGATTATAAAATTATTTTTAGTCCTTTTGATGGCCCTCAATTTCCGAAAGTTAATTATGCCGACATATCTTTTACGACCAAAGATATTCCTGCCTGTGGTTATAACACTTTCATCATCAAAGCCATTAATGAGCTACAGATTGTTAAAGAATATGAGACTGATATAAGAGCCGGTAGAGATTATATTGAAAATAAATATTATAAAATAATCGCTGAAACCAATGGAACATTAACTATTATGGATAAATTAAATGATAAAATCTTTAAAAATTGCAATAGATTTGTAGATGGTGGAGATGCAGGAGATGAATATACTTATTCCACTCCTTTGAATGATCAAATAATAATTAGCCGATTGGATAATATTAGCACTCAAGATATAGGTCCAGCCGAAGCTTCTTTAAATGTATCGGGAAAGATGATATTACCGATCGGATTAAAATTTGGTAGAAAATCCCGGTCAGATAAGAAGGTAGAGTGTCCGGTTGAATCTGAAATAAAATTATTTAGTGAAGTTCAGAGAATAGAATTTAAAACTAAATTTGATAACCAATGTCATGACCATTGTTTAAAAGTAGAGTTTCCTACCAATATTAAAACAGATTATGTTTATGCTGAGGGTCATTTTGATGTAGTCAAACGATCTATTAAGTTGCCTGACAGTGAAGGCTGGGTGGAACATGTTTATAAAACTGCTCATAATTCGGGATTTGTAGATATTAATAATGGGAAATATGGAATGGCAGTTCTGAACAAAGGACTACCTGAGTACGAGATAATACCTGAAACTAACACCATAGCCTTAACTTTGCTTCGCAGTATAGGTTGGTTATCCAGAGGTGATTTAGAATATAGAAAGGAAAATGCTGGTCCTTCCTTTGCAACACCAGAAGCGCAATGTTTAGGAGAGCATATTTTTTATTATGCCCTTATACCCCATCAGGGTAGTTGGGATGATGCCGGTATTTCTCAGAAGACAAGACAGTACAAGACAAAAATATTAACTAAGCAATTAAAGAATCAACCAGGAAATCTCTCAGATAAATATAGTTTTATTCAATTAGAAGGTAAGTATTTAGAAATTAGTGCCATTAAAAAGAATGAATTTGAAGATAAATTAGTAGTCCGAGTTTACAATCCTGCTAATAGAGAGGCCACTGGAAAGATTAAATTAGGATTTAATATCCATAAGGTATATATGGGTAGGCTGGATGAAAGTTATGACGAGGAATTACCATATGATGATGAAGTTAAAATAACACTTAGACAGAAAGAGATAAAGACAATTATTTTTGAAGTGTTATTTAAATAATGACCTATCTATAAGTATGTAAAAGGATTTCCCAAAATATATATAGATAAAATTAATTATATGGAGGAATTTTAATGTCAGCTCTAAAACTAAGTATTATAGGTGCAGGAAGTGCTTTCTTTTCGCTAAGATTAGTAGGAGACCTTTGCAAAACAAAAGGTTTATCTGGAAGTTCTGTTTCGCTTATGGATATCGATGAAAAGCGTCTAAATTCAGTACACATTTTAGCAATGAGGTATGCTACTGCCTTGGGAGCTAATTTAAAGTTCGAAAAGACAACCGATATAAAACGATCAATCGAAGGCGCAGATTTTGTAATCAACACTGCGCTTGTAGGTGGTCATGAACAACTGGATGCCAGTAGAAAAGCAGGAGAAAAGCATGGGTATAAAAGAGGAATAGATAGCCAAGAATTCAATATGGTTTCTGATTACCACACCTTAAGTAATTATAATCAACTCGAATATTTTTTAAAGATAGCGCACAGTATGGAAGAAATATGCCCGAATGCTTGGCTTCTTCAGTCGGCTAATCCTGTATTTGAAGGTACGACCTTGATATCCAGATATTCCAGTATTAAGCTTGTAGGTTTTTGTCATGGACATTATAGTGTTGAAGTCTTGGCAAAAAGTTTGGGATTAGATATGAGAGAAGTGAACTGGCAGGTTGCAGGGTTTAATCACAATATATGGCTTACCCGTTTTCTTTATAAAGGTAAGGATGCGTATCCCCTTCTAGACCAATGGATAGAAGAGGAAGCAAGGAAATGGAACCCTGAAGATCCTTTTGATGACCAAATGAGTCCTGCAGCGATAGATATGTATAAATTTTATGGAAGAATGCCCATAGGGGATAGTATTAGGAATGGAAGTTGGAAATATCATTACAACCTGGAGACAAAGAAAAAGTGGTATGGAGAACCTTGGGGAGGAGCAGATTCTGACTTAGGTTGGGCTTGGTATCAGGAAAACCATTTGAAGGCATTAACGGATAAGAATTTTAAGTTTGCCTTAGATAAATCTGTTAATCTTTTGAACGAATTTCCCCCTGACCTTAAGAGTGGAGAACAACATATTCCATTTATCGATGCATTGATTAATGGAAACCAAGAAAGATTTATACTAAATATTACCAATAAAGGGCCAATCATCACAGGTATTCCTGAGGATGTAGTAGTAGAAGTACCGGTAATAGTAAATAAGAAAGGCATTCATCCGGAAGAGATAAATCCTCCAATACCAAAGCGGATAATGAATATGTATCTCGCCCCAAGGAGGTTAAGGATGGAGTGGGCGTTGGAAGCATTCGTATCTGGTGATAAAATGATGCTTCAAGAAATACTGATAAGGGATCCCAGGACCAAATCTTTTGAACAGGCAAAAGCAGTTGTAGATGAGATACTCGCATTACCTTTTAATGAAGAGATGAAGAAACATTATAAATAATAAATAATAGAGCAGATGTACCAGCTCAATGATTTGGTAACTTTTAGCCCTAACCTATATGATCTGAGAATTTCTTAAACAGATGGTTGAGGCTTTAGATATTATTATAGATAAACGCCCTAAAGGAAGACCTTGTAAAATGAAAAGCTAAACCATAGAAAAAATAGAATGTGTCTCAATTTTAATTAATGAAAGATGTTGCAGGGCTTCTTGATAAAATAATATCATAATAAGGCTAACAGCTCGATAGAGGAGTTAATAATTTAGAAATTATGGAAGAGGTCATCAGAACAGAAAATTTAACCAAATATTTTGGTAATGTGCACGCTGTAGAAAGTGTTTCCTTGAAAGTTGGGAAAAGTGAGATTTACGGATTTTTAGGACTCAACGGTGCGGGTAAAACCACGACCATTCGTATGCTCCTGGGAATGATCCGACCTACAGCGGGTTCGGCCTTTTTATTTGAAGAAAAAGTGAGTGCCGATAGTTGTAACTTATGGGAAAGGGTTGGATATCTGGTAGAGACTCCCTTTTCATATCCTGAACTTACAGTTTGGGAAAACATTGAAATAATATGCCGATTGCGTCAAATACCGGATAAAAAAGCGGTTGAGACGGTCATTGGCAAACTGCGGTTGACTTCTTACCGAGATATTAAAGCAAAAAACTTGTCTTCAGGGAACGCACAACGGCTTGGCCTGGCAAAAGCCCTTTTACACCATCCGGATGTTTTGCTTTTGGACGAACCGGCTAACGGGTTGGACCCAGCCGGTATTGTTGAGATAAGAGAACTGTTTAGGGATCTTACTTCTAATCATGGAGCTACCATATTTATATCCAGCCATATTTTAGGGGAGATATCCAAATTTGCCACTCGTATTGGAATTATCCATGAAGGGCGGTTGATGCGGGAATTAAACGTAGATCAGTTGGAGCGTCTTCTCGATAAGAGACTTATTGTCAATGCCCGCAACAAAGAGGCAGTAAAATCAAAGCTTATTAACCATGGGTATTCAGTAAGTCTGTCCAACGACGGTAACCTAGAAGTAACCGATGATGATGCCATAAATCATCCCGAAAAAGTAGCAAGTATTTTAGTACAGGCAGGATTACCCCCAACTTTGCTGAAAGTTGAAGAGGAAGATCTTGAATCATATTTTTTAAGAACCATTGAAGGAAATGTAAAATGAAGAATATTTTTTCAGCTATTTGGGCAGAAAGCCTAAAAATTTATAGGTCTAAGATACTTTGGATAACCATTTTGGCTTTTGTATTCATACCTTTTATGATGGGTGTATTGATGTTTGTGGTAAAAAATCCGGAATTTTCCAGAAAATTGGGTATGATAGGCACTAAAGCTGCTATGTTAAGATTTGGAGATGTTTATTGGCAAACTTATTTGGAATTACTCAATCAAATCATTGCTG